>Ga0247834_1004833_pt1 | contig 16511 bp, 17 predicted proteins | sample LaCruzMarch2015__8_FD_187118 | JGI IMG/M metagenome (GOLD analysis project Ga0247834, IMG submission 187118) | Freshwater microbial communities from meromictic Lake La Cruz, Castile-La Mancha, Spain - LaCruzMarch2015_12m | ecosystem: Environmental > Aquatic > Freshwater > Lake | place: Spain...
CGTCCTCAGGAAGCTTGGAGATGTTGCAAACGGTGCGCGATCGCGGCCCGTCCGGAGTGCGAAATGACTCGCGAACCAGATGAGTGACATAGGTTTTACCGTTTCGGCGGGATTTGGTGGCTTGAACAAACACTTGCTACTGACAATATCGTCATAAAGCATCACTGATTGCAATACGATTATTACATTCGTACGTATTACTTGCTACATATTTAGGTGCCTTTACTGACCATCAACGACTTACGTCAACTTCGTGGGGAAGTTAGGTTAACGCGGGAGGATGAGCAATGGACAAGGATCTACCGGAAATGTGATCGCAGCGCTCGCCAGTTTCTTCATCCCGGGCCTCGGGCAGTTGATTCAGGGGCGGATCCTGCCTGCGATCTTGTTCTTCTTGGCTGCGGCTGCGCTATGGTGGATTCTGATGGGGTGGATCATGCACATCTGGTCGATCATCGACGCGGCGCTTTGGAAGCGACGTGGCTGAGGCCGCCTCCCCGATTGCGGTGAAAATCATCATCCAGAAGCAGACCACGAAAACGTAAACGGGCACTTGCAGGCCTGCGGGCATCGCGTAGATGACGCAGAGCATCGGGATCCAGAGCGCCCAGCAGGCGATCATGACCGGGAGCAGTTGATCGAGAACGAACCCCCGGGTGAAGACTCTCCGCAACGCCGGGAGGGTCCACTTTTCCCTCCTCCAGGTAGTCAGCCCTACCTGGAAGGGAATGAACAAGAAGGTGGTGAAAACGAATTGATCTACCGCGATCTTGGACACCATCGTTCGAAGATCGGTTCCGGAGCCGAATAGTACGGTCTGAAAGCGGTAGAGCGCGTCGACGACCACCCCCATGAACCCCATCAGGAGGCTCATGAAAACGAGGTCGCTCCGTTCCGCGGGGCCGAATTTTCCCCCGCGAAATACGAGGACTTTCATGACCACCGGGAGCACGCCGCCGGCGATCAGAGCGGCGACGAAGGCGAAGAGATAACCGGTGGCGTCTTTGAATTCCGCGACACGGTCAAGAAACGCGCGGGATTCGGCATGCAGAAAGTAAAGGAGAAACACCGCGACCAGCCCCGATTGGAGGAACAGGCCCGGGACGAAGTTTCCCTTCGCCGCGTCCCATCCCTTCCGCAGCGCTGATGCCAAGGGGTTGGGGTTCATTCGATGAAGAGGAGTCCGCTCCGACGTCGGAGCATGGCGCCGCCCGGCAATTGGAGTCGCGCCGTGGGGCAGGTCGGGTCCGCGATCTGGAGCGCGTGTTCGACGACATCAAAGCCCACGTTCGCAATGTCGCGGGAGCGAAGCCACACGCGCATCCAGCGTCGACGGAGCGCCAGCGGTTGCTGCAGGAGCGAGCGGAGGGGAAGCGCTTCGGGAAGTCCCAAACTGGCCGTCATTTCTTCGAGCAAATCCTCCTCGGCGCCCGCGATCTGTGCTGCCCGGAGGATGGGTTCCCGAACGCCTCGATCCAGCGCGGCTTCGGCGGCGGGGATGAGCTGGAGACGAATCCGATTGCGTGAACCGGATACCGTGGCGTTGGTGGCGTCGTCTCGGAATGCGATCCGATTTTCCCGCATCCAGGCATCAATTTCGTCCCGCCAAACGCCAAGGAGCGGGCGATGAAGGGTCAAAGCGATCCCGTCGACCCGCTGCGAGGCGCTCGGCCGCATGCCCGAGACCCCTCTCCCGCCCGAACCGCGGAGGAAGTTGAAGAGACTCGTTTCCACCTGGTCGTCGGCGTGATGCGCCAGAAACACCCGGGGACAACGGGTCTGCCTCGCCGCTGACGCAAAGAATCGAAAGCGCAGCTCTCTTGCATCTGCTTCCGAGCAACTTGGCATCGGTTCCGGAGCGCGGCCACCGACAAATGGCAACTTAAGACGACCCGCCAGTGCCTCCACAAAACGGGCGTCCGCAGTGGAGGCGCGGCCGCGCATGCGATGGTCAAAATGGCAGACGATGAGTTTGCGGAATCCGGTTCTGACCAACGCATGCAGAAGGAAGACGGAATCGCGACCGCCGGAAACGCCCACCAACCACTTTTGCCGTCTTGAGAGGGACGCCAGTGCTTGTGTGGCGGCGGTAGGCACCTCGGTCACCGACGGCAACCGAACGCGCGACGCTTCCGGGACTGATTCACCCCTCGCCAAGAAACTCCGCTCCGAAAGGTCCGCGCAGTGCTTCCGGCAATCGAACACGGCCATCTGGCTGAAGCCCCTGCTCCAAAATGGCCACATACAGGCGAGGCAGCGCGGTGCCGGAACCGTTGAGCGTGTGGCAGAGATGATTGCGACCCTTCGCGTCCTTGTACCGCAGGTTCATTCGACGCGCCTGATAATCTTCGAAATTCGAGCAGCTCGAAACCTCAAGATACGTCCCCTGCCCCGGCGACCACACTTCAATGTCATAGGTTTTCGCGGCACTGAACCCCAGATCCCCCGTGCAAAGCTCCACAACGCGGTAGTGCAATCCCAATGTCTGGAGGACTCGTTCTGCGTCGGCGGTCAACTCCTCCAGTTGGGCGGCGGACTCCTCAGGGAGACAGACGCGAACGAGTTCGACCTTATCGAACTGGTGCATCCGGATGATCCCGCGGTTGTCCCGTCCGGTTGCACCCGCCTCGCGGCGGAAACACGGAGTGTAGGCCGCGTATCGAATAGGGAGGTCATCCGCCAAAAGGATCTCCTCGCGGTGGAGATTCGTCACAGGCACCTCCGCGGTCGGAGCCAGAAACAACTCCCCGCCATCCACCGCGTACATATCCTCCGCAAACTTCGGCAACTGACCCGTTCCCACCATGCATTCGGGTCGGATCAGAAACGGAGGGCTCACCTCGGTGTACCCGTGCTGGGTGGTGTGAAGATCGAGGAGAAAGTTCAAGAGAACGCGTTGGAGTCGCGCCCCGGCCCCGGTGAAACACACGAAGCCGCTGCCGCTGACCTTGGTCGCGCGTTCGAGGTCGAAAAGACCGAGTCGCGCGGCGATGGCGAGGTGATCCTGAGGGTTCGGGACGTCTGGTTTCTCCCCCCACGTGCGCAAGACGGGGTTCGATGTCGCATCTGCGCCGACCGGCACGCCTTCTTGTGGTGCGTTGGGTAGGCGAAGCAGGGCATCGCGGAAAGTGGCGTCGAGTTCGGCCGCACGGGTTTGGAGTGTCGACATCTCCCCGCCGATGGACTTGACCCGGGATTCGAGTTCAGTGCTGTCGCCGCCGCGTTGCCGGATCCCTCCGATTTCCTTGCTCAGACGATTGCGTTCGCTTTGCAGATGCTGGAGTTGCGTCTCTGCCCCGCGGCGCTCGACATCCCGAGCGCGGATCGCATCGACCTCGGAAATCAGGGCAGAGTCCCGATTGCCAAGGCGGCGTTTCAGATTGTCGGGGTCGTCACGGAATAGGCGGATATCAAGCATGGCGAAAAAAAGGTCCCGGTGCGGGCGCCGCAAGCGCAACGCATGTTGAGTTCCCGCGAGGGCTCGCTACACTGGGCGTTTTATTATCATGCCCGTAGAATTTCGCGATTACTACCAGATTTTAGGAGTCTCCAAGACCGCCTCGCAAGACGAGGTTCGGAGTGCTTTCCGGAAACTGGCCCGGGTCCACCATCCGGATACCGCAAAGGACAAAAAGAACGCGGAAGAGCGATTCAAGGAGCTCAACGAGGCATACGAGGTGCTTGGGGATCCGGAAAAGCGGCGGAAGTACGACGAATTCGGGCCCCAGTGGGACCGGCCGACCGCGCCTCCCCCAGGCGAAACCGGGCGCGGCGGGTTCCATCCCGGGTCTGCCAACGGTTCGTTCGATCCTGCAGACGGGACCGACTTTGAATTCGGCGGCACGGGGTACAGCGACTTCTTTGAGCAGTTTTTCGGCTCGCGAGCGGGCGGATTTTCCGGGACGGGAACCGGAACGCACGCCGGCCCGAGACGGGGACGCGACGTGGATGCAGACGTGATGGTCACGCTCGAAGAAGCGCTCAATGGCTCGACACGGCAAATCTCTTTTCGTCGCGGGGAAACCGGAACCGTGCAGACCTACACCGTGCGCATTCCGAAGGGCGTGCGGGAGGCTCAGCGGATCCGCCTCGCAGGCCAGGGCGGTCGCGGGCCGGAGGGCGGCACTCCGGGAGACCTCTTCCTGGTGGTTCGCCTCCAGAAACACCCCGATTACCTCGTGGAGGGCGCGGACGTTTTCTATGAAGCGGACGTACCGGTGAAAACCGTCGTTCTCGGCGGGGACGTGGAGATTCCCACGCTCGACGGTCGCGTTCGCCTCCGAATTCCCGAATGCACACAAAACGGGAGAAAGCTCCGAATCGCCGGCCGGGGACTCCCCAAGCCGGGGGGCGCGCGTGGAGACTTTTACGCGGTGGTGCAGGTCGAGTTGCCAGAACAGCTCACCGACGCCGAACGCGAGACGTGGCGTAAGCTTCCGTGATCCGGCGGTTTCGTTGTCGTGTTCGGCTTTGATCTTGTTGCCCGGCATCCCGTTCGTTTGACTCGCAGGCAATGAACAAACTCGCAGTGGAATTTGTCGGGACGTTCTTCCTCGTGTTCACGATCGGGATGACGATCGTCCACACCCCGCTCGGCGTCCTGCCGCCGCTGGCGATCGGATTGGTGCTCACCGGAATGATCATCGCCGGCGCCCGAATCTCCGGGGCATACTTTAACCCGGCCGTTTCTCTTGCTGTGGCGATTCGCGGACGACTGCCAGTCACGGATCTGCCCGGTTACATGCTCTTCCAAGTGCTGGGGTCGATTCTTGCTTCGGCGGTGGTTCTCATTCTGAAAAAGGGCCCGCTCCAGCCCATGATCGCTCCGATTGTTCCGGTGATGATCGTAGAGTTTCTATTCACCTTTGCGCTGGTGTGGGTCGTGCTCCATGTGTCGAATACCGAGGAACTCAAAGGAAGTCCGGCGTACGGGCTCGCGGTGGGGTCCACCATGACGGCGGGGGCCTTTGCGGTGGGTTCCGTCTCCGGCGCCGCTTTCAATCCGGCTGTGGTGCTTGGCTGCATGATCATGGGCCTGCTGCCCGCCTCCTCGCTGACGGCCTATCTGGGCGCCACGTTTGGCGGAGCGATTGTCGCCGCCCTGACATTCCGGCTCGTACTTGGATGGAAGAACTGAAACCCGTCACAAAGCCGCTGGCAAACCGAGACCAACTGGCCCATCATCCCGCGAAATGTTGGAGATTATTGAACGCCTTCTGATCCTACAGGAAAGGGATCAGAATCTGAAAGCTTTGCAGGGCGAGCTGAAGTACCTGCCGACCCAGAAGGCCGCAATGGAACGGGAACTTGAGGAACTCGCTTCCCGCCTGGACTTCGCCAAAACGCGAACGAGGGAAAATGAGGTGGAGCGAAAGAAGCTCGAACTCGAGGCGCAGACTAAACGTGACGCCATCGCCAAATATCGGACGCAGCAGACCCAGACGCGCAAGAATGAAGAATACACGGCGCTCGGACATGAGATTGTTGCCGCCGAGAAGGTCATCGTCGACATCGAGGACCGCGAAATCGTTCTGATGGAGGAATTGGAGTCGCTAAAGCCGATCGTCGCCGCGGCGGAAAAGGCGCATGCCGAAGAGGTTGCCAAGGTGCGCTCGAAGATCGAAGAAATGGCCCGGCGCAAGGCGCAGATCGAAGAGCGAATCGACGAAATTCAAAAAAACCGTGCCCGCCTCGCCGAGAATATCGATGAGGATGTTCTCGATCGCTACAATCGCCTGTTTCACAGCAAGGGCGACGCCGCCATCTCACCGCTCGACCATGAGGTCTGCGGAGGATGCAACATGAAAGTGACCACGCAAACGGCACTCAACGTGAAGGCTGGGCGCGAGATCGTCTCGTGCCCCCAGTGCGCGCGGATTTTGTACGCGCCAGGTTACTGAGGCCGAAGTCGCATCCCGCCTGTTCCCAGCTAAACGTAGATCTGCGCCATGCGGCGCCAGTAGTAGCCGCTGTGGGCGCGGTCGTCCCAGTGGTGAATCTGATGACCGATCCCTTTGGTGTGGAGAATTCGGCTGAGATCCTCGTTGTTGCCTCGGAACGGATCCTCTTTTCCGATCGTAAAGATTAAGTCCAGACGCCGAAGGTGTTCCAGCCTCTCCGGGCAATTCAGGTTCGGAAGAAAATGGGTCGGCGTGTGAAAGTAGATGTCTTCGCTGTAATACGTGTCGAAGAGATTGGGGAATCCCTCCACGCTGAGAGTGAGATCGTAACGCCCCGAAAACGCCGCGACCTTATGGAAAAGATGCGGATGGCGAAACGCGATGTTTGCCGCGTGATAGGCTCCCAGGCTGCATCCGTGAGCGATCACGCAAGGATGGGAGTTCTTCTGGCGCATGAAGGGAAACACCTCGTTGAGGATGTATTCCTCAAATCGGATGTGCCGCCGAATTCGACCCTCGGGATGCGCCCACCAGCAGTAAAACGTTTCCGAATCAATCCCGTCGACGCAGAAAAGCTGCAGGAACCCACTTTCGATCTTGTGTCGGAGCACCTGGGGAATGCGGAGTTCCTCGTACTCGTAAAAACGGCCTCCCCGTGTCGGGAAAACGAGGACTTTTGCTCCGCCGTGACCAATGACGAGCATCTCCATGTCGCGCTCCAGACGCGGACTCCACCACTTGAAATATTCTCTATTCAGTCGACCTCCCTGCCATTCGCGGAGTGCAGTCGTCGAGATCATGTCAAAGGTCACGGAAAAAATTGTGAACTTCGCGTCGCAATTCCGCGGCCTCCCGGGTCTCACCGGGGTGTGAGTGATGTCCGGCTGCAAGAACCTGAAGCGAACGCGGGCCTCCGAGCGCGTTGTAGATGGCGAACTGGCAGGGCGGAGCGACGGAGGGGTCGAGCACCGCGCAAGCGCAATGAACCGGGATGCGGATATGGCGGGCGGCGATGGCGGCATCGTAATATCGGAGGACATCGAGAACCTTCGGGTCCTTCGAGGCGAACCGTTGGACGCTCGCCGCGCTTCCGGTGCTGGGAAGCTGCATGCGCAGTGGTTGATGGCCGAAGCTCGGAACATGCAGAAACGCCCGGGAGAATCGCGGATCCCACGCGACTGCCATCGCGCCAACCCCTCCCCCGAAGCTCGATCCAAGGTAGCCCAGGCGGCCGCCGCACTGTGGAAAAAGACGCAGCGCGGCGGAGGCGGCGGTCCAGATGTCCTCAACGCATCCTCCCAGAACGTAGTTATCGCGCGAATGAATGTCATGCAGCACATGCCAATGGGGCTGCGCGGAAATGGACGCATCCGAGCTGCGGCCGAGCCCGCGCGCGCAGGGAAAGAAAAGTGCGGCATCCGGGAGGTCTAGTTCCAAATCCGGTCCCTTGCGGCCATCGTAGCCATGACCGATGATCAGGGCACGGCGAACCTCACCGTTCACCGGTAAAAGGAGCCACCCCCGGATCGTTTTGCCGCGGGTCGACGTGTATTGCAGGTCAAACACCCGCCAACCATTCTCGTTGACTCCCGTGTCCTGAACGCCCGGGCGAGGGACGATCTGCAACGCCGCATCGTATCGGCGCATCCAGAACTCTCGATAATCCGGCGGTTCGTTCGGAGCGCCCATTTCGAGAAGGGATGCCAGCGTGTGGCCGTGCGTCGGATCAAACCCGTAAGTCTCCACGCTGCCAACAGAGGGCATGGCGTTCGGTGTGTTCACCGGGCAGGCTTGCCATGTGGCGTTGCGAATTGCAATCCGAAGGCTCGCGGGCAGGCGCGGAAAACCATTCGACTTCCAAACTCGCCTCCGCGACTGTCTCCGCTCAATGAAGGATATCCAAGCATTGCATGCCGCACTTCAGGGCTGTGCTGACCGCGCACGACACGGCGAACTCACCGTTCGCGAGGTGCTCGATGAACTGGAGGAAGGAAGTTACGTCTTCATCTGCATTCTCTTCACGCTCCCGTTCCTTCAACCGATTTCCCTGGGTCCGATCTCGATGATCGGTGGCTTCACGTTCGCGGTTCTGGGTTGGCAATGGGCGAGATCCCACCCGACTCCATGGCTTCCCGACCGCGTCGCCCGCCTTCCCCTCAACGGCCGTGCCTGGGCGGGGTTGCTCAGCGTCTGTGACAAGATTCTCACGAGGATGGCCAATTGGACCAAGCCGCGATTCCCCGGTCTGGTGAATGGATCGCGGGGCGATCTCATCGCAGGCGTGCTGGTCATTATCGGCGGCGTCCTGATCTCCGCTCCATTCCCGGGGATTCCCTTCAACAATACGCTCCCGGCACTGATCATCCTTTTTGCGTGTGTGGGCCGACTCGAACGCGACGGGCTGATGACCATCATTGCCGTCGGTTGGATTGGAGCCTCCATCCTTTATTTCAGCTTCCTGATCGCCCTGTTCCTTTTCGCCGGTAAGCACGTGCTGGACTGGATCCCTTCCATCCTCCGATGACGTCCGAACAGGTTCGCTCCTCAACCGCGAAATCGGCGTTCCTCGTGCCGATCGGAAGCTCAGGCGACGTGCATCCGTTTATCTGGATCGGGAAAGTGCTGCAGGATCTCGGATGGGACGTCACCATTTTTGCCAATGCTGCCTTTCGCCCGGCGGTTGAACGCTCCGGCGCGCGTTGCGTCCCCATGGGAGAGGTGGAGGACTACGAGCGCCTGCTGCATGAACCGGCCCTTTGGGATCCGGTGAAGGGTCCGCCAACGGTGCTGCGGTACGCGGGGGACGTCACTTCGTTTTACTTCGACGCGCTCAAGCGGGAACTGGGCGATGCGAACCCCGTCATCTTCGCTCCCTCGACAGCGTTTGGGGCACGACTCGTGCGAGAGGTCACCGGCAGGAAACTCATCACGGTGAACCTGCAGCCGTGCATCTTCCTCAGCGTGCTGAACCCGCCGGTCTTCGGGCGGCAGTTCGACTTTATCCTCCGGATGCCGGTATGGCTGCGCCGTCTGTTTTTCCAACTGGTCTACCTGCGCATGCAGTTGCCCATCGGCCCGGGGGTTAATCGCGCCTGCCGTGATCGCGGCGTTCGCCCGCCGCGGAACGCGTTCCGTGACTGGTGGCAGTCGCCGGACGGGAGTCTTTGCCTCTTCCCGGATTGGTTTGCACCGCGTCAACCCGACTGGCCCGCCGCGCTTCATCACGTCGGTTTTCCCTTATACGACCTCTCGGATCAGCAGGGGCTTGACGACGATCTGCGGCAGTTTTTGGCCGACGGCGATGCCCCCATCCTTTTCACGGCAGGCACTGCGATGACCCAGGGTGCGAAGTTCTTCCGAAATGCGGTCGAGATTTGCGTACGGCTTGGGAAGCGGGGTCTGCTGCTGACGAAGTATCCGGCACAGATTCCTGATCCGTTGCCGGCCTCCATTCGCCATGTCTCGTACGCCCCGTTCAGTCTTCTTCTTCCGTCGTGCGCCGCGATCGTTCACCATGGGGGAATTGGGACGACCTCGCAGGCTCTCGCGGCGGGCGTCCCGCAGCTCATCATGCCGATGGCTCATGATCAACCGGACAACGCTGCCCGCGTGGTGCGATTGGGGGTGGGTGATTTCCTTTATCCCTCGGCGTTCGACGCCGAAAGCGCCTCGGCCGTATTGGGGAGGTTGACTTCCTCCCCTTCCGTTCGCGAAGCATGCGATCGGTGGCGAGACCGCTCCGCTGCAGATCAGCCCGCGGAGGTGCTCCGTGGCTCCCTCGAACGGTTGTCCGTGCTTTGAGCCAGGTCAACCGCCCAAAGTCAACCGCTCAAAAGAACTCGCTCTAAAACGCAAAAGCGGAGCCAAAACATTGTTTGGCTCCGCCTTTTGTTGGGCTTCCACCCAGATTTGATCCAGATTTGACCGAATGGAGCGGTTAGGCTTCGGGAGTGGGCTTTTCAGCCTTTGGCTCCGGGGAATCCTCGGATTCCGCTTTCGGAGCAGCGTCCTTCTTCGCACGTCGGGGCTTGGGAGCGGCTGCCTCTGGGGCGACGACTTCTGCGGCAACCTCTGCGATATCCACCCATTCGATGAAAGCCATCGGGGCGGAGTCGGAGACGCGGGCGCCGAGTTTCACGATTCGGGTGTACCCCCCCTTGCGGGCGGCGGCGCGCGGCGCTACTTCCTCGAACAGTTTCTTCACGGCGTCCTCTTGGTGCAGTCGAGCGACGGCGATCCGTCGGGCATGCATGGTGGCGGCTTTGCCCAGAGTGACCATTTGTTCAGCCAGCGGGCGAACCGCTTTGGCTTTTGCGAGCGTGGTCTTGATACGGCCGTGCTCGATCAGCGAGCAAACCTGATTGGCAAGCAACGCATTGCGATGGGAGGACGTCCTCCCGAGTTTTGTCGTGTTACGTCTGTGTCGCATGGGATTCCCTTACTTTTCCGCTCCCACATCGACCAGGCCGGAGTCGAACTTCATTCCGAGCGACAGCGAGTGCTGGGAGAGCTTGTCTTTGATTTCGTTGAGCGATTTTTTTCCGAAGTTGCGGTATTTGAGCATCTCGCCTTCCGTCTTCATCGCCAGCTGGCCGACGGTCGTGATATTGGCGTTGTTCAAGCAGTTCGCCGCACGAACGGAGAGCTCGATTTCGTTGACGCTCATGTTCAAGAGCTTCTTCAGACGGGAATTCTCCTGGCTGACTTCCTGAGGCGTTTCGTCGAATTCCACCTGCTTGTCGTCGTAGTTGACGAACACATCGAGGTGGTGGCGGAGGATGGCGGACGCCTGCGTCAGGGCTTCTTCCGGCGTGAGACGCCCGTCGGTCCACACTTCCAGGATGAGCTTGTCGTAATCCGTACGCTGACCCACGCGCGTGTTCTCCACCGCATACTTCACCCGGGTGACCGGGGAGAAGAGGGAGTCGATGGCGATGACGCCGATCGGCTGCTCGGAGTGCTTGTTATCGTCGCCAGTGGCAAACCCGCGACCGATCTTGACTTCGAGCTCGGCATGAAAGCGTTGCTTCTTGTCGAGCGTGCAGATGAGTTGGTCGCCGTTGAGCACTTCGCAACCGCTGTTGCATTCAATATCGGACGCCGTGATGGGACCTTCGCGGTTCACATTGATCTGCAGGAGGCGCGATTCGCGATCGGCGACCTTGAAGCGAACCTTCTTCAAATTGAGAACGATATCGACGACATCTTCGACGATTCCCGGCAAGGCCGCAAACTCATGAGCAGCACCCTCGATCTGGACCGAGGTGATTGCAGCGCCTTCGAGTGAGGACAGCAGGACCCGGCGGAGGGAGTTGCCAACCGTGTGACCGTATCCGGCCTCGAACGGTTCCGCGATGAAGCGGGTGTAAATGTCAGTTGCCGTCTTCTCGTCCTTGACGAGGGTGCGCGGCATTTCGAAACGACCTAAGCGAATGGGCATGATATATGGAGTGGACCGGGTTTCCCCTGGCGCAGGCGGCGAAGGCCGGAAGGCCATCGCCCAGGGACCGACGGTCTGTGGGTGTTGCGCGAAGGGCAGAGAGTAGTGACTAAACATCAATTTGCAAGCGGGAAATTCACGCGTAGACGGACAAGAAGTCCTACCCCACGGACGAAGTCCCAGCGCCGAGGCGCCCGCGCTCTCCCTACTCCACCCGTGGGAACTGGCCGAACAGCGAACATCGCAGCGGAAGGTTTGGACATCTGCCGGAGCGCCTGACAGAACTTCCCCACTCTTGAATGCGGTGGATCCAGAAGCCTACGAAGCGCTGCTCCTTGAGCATTCCAAACGGCCGAGGAACGCTGGAAGCGTCGCGGATCCCACGCACGTTGCGACTGCGGCGAATGCACTTTGCGGAGACACAGTATGCGTCACGATTCGGATTAAAGGGGATCGGGTAATCGAGGCCAGATTCTCGGCACGGGCGTGTTCGATTTGCACAGCCTCCGGTTCACTGATGACCGAGGCACTCAAAGAAAAATCGCCGGATGAGGCCCGGTCCCTCGCCCGGACATTCCGAAGCGCGATCCGCGGCAACCCCGCGGAGGAACTGTCGGAAAAGCTCCGCACGCTCGCGTCGGTCCACCGTTTCCCTCGCCGGGTCCAATGCGCGTCGCTTCCGTGGGAAGCCCTCGAGAGAGCGTTACAGTCGGAATTGTAACGTTGAGGCATTTGACAACCCGCTACCCGTCAGCCTAGCAACGAATGCACCGCCCGTTCTACAGGTCATTCGCCGACATGATTCCCGCAAATCCCTCCGCCCCTCGCCCGCTGGCGACCCGGATCATCACCTTCCGGGTCAAGCCAGGTCACGAGGCGGAAGTTCAAGCCCGACAGGGGACGATCCAATCGCTGGCGATGACGTTTCCTGGATACCTTGGAAGCGAACTTCGCCCGCCCGATCCGTCGAATGCCAACGGAGAGTGGATAGTGGTGTATCGCCACGACAGCGAGGAATCGCTCAACAATTGGCTCCGTTCCCCCGAGCGCGCAAAAGCGTTGGAGCCGGTTGGCGAGTTGCTGGAAGAACCGCCTTCGGAATTCACCCTGACAGGATCGGCTCCCAGCGATAAGCCGCACTGCACCCTGATTGCATCCAACAAAATCCTCCCCGGCCAGGAGGCGGAGTTCGAAGAAATCAACCGCACCATTAATAAAAAAGCGGCGGCTTTCCCCGGATTTGTCGGCTGCGAGGTATCGGCCCCGTCGGGACCCGAGCGACTCGCGACCACGCTGGTGCGCTTTGATTCCGAGGCAAACTTGAAGCGCTGGATGGAATCCGCCGAGAGATCGTCCGGGATCGAATCCCTTCACAAGCTGACGCAATCGAACCAAACGCGGGTGCTCGCGACGGGATTCGGCAGCTGGTTCGCCTTTAACGCGCAGGACGGGCTCAGTGCACCGGCGTGGAAGCAGGCCATGGTGGTGCTCTCCGTGTTGTTCCCGATCGTCATGGCGCTCAACCTCACCCTCGGCGCGATGCTTCACCATGCCGGGGCGACGTTCCCACTGAATGTCTTCGTCGGCAATGCGGTCGGAACCGTCATTCTGACTTGGCTCGCCATGCCGGTGGTCTCCCGGCTCATGGATTGGTGGATCTCGCCGCGCTGCCCGCCGCGAAAAACGCAGCTGGGTGCCACCTTCCTCGTCGTTCTCTACATCGTCGAAATCCTCTTCTACAACGCGATCTCGCCCGTCTGAGCCCACCCATGATCCTGGACACCCCAGAACTCGCGGTCGTCGAATCTATCGCGGAAGCCCTCAACGCGAAGCGCTCGCGTCCGTTCGCCCGCTTCGTTTCCGGCGGAACCGAACTCGTTGCGGATCAGAACCTCGGAATCGTTTGCCCGGAGGGTTACATCAGCCTGCGCTACGTTTCAGAAATGACCCGCGTGCGCGTGGCGGAAGATCGCGTCGAAATCGGTGCCGGGTGCACGATTGCTGAACTGCTGGAGGAACCCCTTGCCACGGCGCTCCCGCTGCTTGCAAAGGCGGCGCGCGCTTTCGGAACCCGCCAGGTGCGCAACCGGGGGACCATCGGGGGAAACATCGCCAGCGGACTCCCCGACCGCACGCTCACCCCCTGCCTCCTAGTGCTCGATGCCACGGTGACACTTGAGTCCGGGAACGGAACCCGCACCGTCCCCGTGCGTGAACTTTTGGTGGGCCCCGGCATTACCTCCATTGACCCGGCGGAACTGGTCACCTCCGTTACCATTCCCCGAGTGGCGGGCTTTCAGGACTATCGGATGGTCGGACCCCGCAACGCGCAGTTTTACGTGACTGCCAGTATCGCCTTGGTTATCGACCCTTCGGACCGCGACGTTCGCGTCGCCCTTGGAAATTGCGCCCCGACGGCGATTCGGATTCCGGAGGCGGAGGCGTTTGCGCTTGGGGCGGTTGATTGGGACACGTCCACCCTTGCAGAATCCGCAGCGGTCGAGTTTGGCAGACTCGTCGGCGAATACTGCGATCCACCGGAGGACTCCGCCGCGAGCGCAGGTTATCGCCGACACGCGGCAACCGTGATGGCCCGCCGCCTGATCCGACTCGGCTTCGAATCCCTCTCCCGATGAAAACGGACGCACTTCCTGATTATACGTTGCAGGTAAACGGGGAGCCGATGCAGGTGCGAGGCGCCCGGTTTTCGGAAAATCTCCTAAGTGTGCTCCGGTACCGACTCGGTCTCACCGGCACGAAATACGGGTGCGAACACGGTCAGTGCGGAGCATGCACCGTGCACATCGACGGAAAACCGGTCAATTCCTGCCTTGAACTTGCCGCAACCGCGGTGGGCCGGGAGATCACCACGATCGAAGGCTACAATCCTCCCGATGGCTCCCTCACCCGCCTCCAGGAATGCTTCGTTCGCCATGGCGCCCTCCAGTGCGGCTATTGCACACCCGGGTTCATTATGTCGGCCTCCGCATTTATCGAGGATCACCCGAATGCCAGTGCGGAGGAAATCCGGGAGGGGCTCGTCGGGAACCTTTGCCGATGCACGGGATACGGTCGCATCATTGCAGCCATTCAGGAAGCCGCGGAGGTCCCCGATGCCACTTGACCAAACAACGAGCCCGGATGTTGCGGGAATAGGCACCAGCCTGCGCCGACCCGATGCGCTCGCGAAGGTGCGCGGCGAGTTCGAGTACGCCCCGGATCTGCTGGAGCCCGGCATGCTGTGGGGCGCCACGCTGCGCTCGCCCCATCCCTTTGCCCGCATCGTTCGCGTCCGACTCGATCCGGCCAAAGCGATGCCCGGCGTGCACGCCGTGCTCGGCGCCTGGGATGTGCCCGATAATCGCTTCGGCGCCATCAATTTGGATCAACCGGTGTTGGCGGACGACTACGTTCGATATGAGGGAGAACCGATTGCGATCGTCGCAGCGGACAACCCCGAAATCGCTCGTCTGGCGACAGAGGCCATCGAGGTGGAATATGAGCCCCTGACGCCGATCACGGATGCCCGGGAGGCCTTGCGCCAGGGGAAGATTTACCGGCACGTCGAATACACGTTTGGCGACCCCTCGGTTACCGGCGACGTCCAGGCGGAGGGGGAATACGTCACCTCGCGCCAGGACCATTCGTTTATGGCACCCGATGCCGGAATTGCCCGCCCGGATGGACGCGGCGGGGTGGAAGTCATCGGCGCAACCCAATGGGTCCACGCGGATCGCACCCAAATCGCGTTTGCGCTCGGGCTCCCCGAGGAAAAAGTCCTCGTGCGGAATGCCGGGGTGGGTGGTTCCTTCGGCGGCCGGGTTTCCATGACCTGGCAGATCCACGGCGCGCTGCTCGCTCTTCACACAGGCCGCCCCGTGAAGTTTCTGTACGGCCGCCGCGAAACCTTCCAGGCACGCTACCACCGCCACCCCTCCCGCATTTGGGTGCGACACCACGCGAAACGAGACGGCACCCTTGTCAAACTCGAAGCCCGCCTGCTCTATGAAGGAGGCCCCTACAGCCACACGTCCGCCGCCGGAATCGGCAATGGTTGCACGCTCATCCAGGGACCTTACCGGATTCCGAACGCCAAGATCGAAGGCTGGGCGGTCGGAACAAACAACGGCATGTGCGGACCCCTCCGCGGGTTCGGCGTCCTCCAAGCCATCTTCGCGTGCGAATCCAACATGGACAAACTCGCCGCTGCCCTCGGCATGGATCCCTCCGATTTGCGGGCAAAAAACGCGATCCAACGGGGCGACCGCTGGATTTTCAACCAGCTCCAGGATCGGCCAACGCCTGTTCGCGAACTCATCGAGACGTGCCGCGATCTTCCGCTGCCCCCGCCCCTTCCGGAGGACGAATCGAGCATTCACCCCGTCCACCTCCCCGGGGGAATCGCCACCCCCTCCGCGCCAAAGCACATCCGCCGGGGCGTCGCCCAATGTTCCGCAGCGAAAAACGTCTGCCTCTCCGAGGGCGCACCGGTTCATTCGACGGCAACGGTCACCCTGCGTTCAGGCGCCGCAACGGTCGATTGCGCCGCCGCAGAGGTGGGCCAGGGATTCGTCACCATCGCCATGCAGATTGTCCAAACCACCCTCGGAATCCGGAATGTGACGGTCACCGGGGTCGACACCACCATGCCACCCGCCGCGACAACCGATGGATCCCAACAAACTGTCACATCGGGAACCGCCGTCCAGATTGCCGCAGAAAAAGTGCGCCAGCGCTTTCTCCGATTCTTCGCCCGGGAACACAACCTCGACCCCGGAACGCTCGCGCTGGCGGACGGTTATGTGATCGGACCCGATGGTCGCCAACTGGCCGACATCGACGAGGCCGGAATGGGGTTGATTTTCCGGGCGACGGAACGCTTCGACCAACGTGCGACGCGCCCGCTGGACGAGGCGGACTCCGATGCACCGGTGCACGTCACGATCGGTTTCTCGGCCAATCGCTGCGTGGTGGACGTCGACGTGGAACTCGGCCTCGTCAAGGTGGTCCAAATGGACGTCGTTCAGGACATCGGCCTGACTGTCAACCCCGTGCAGGCCCAGGGACAGATCGAAGGCGGTTCCGTTCAGGGGATGGGGCTCGCTCTCACGGAGAATCTGAAGTTTGAAAACGGGCGTGTTTGCAATGCGGACTGGCGTCAGTACCACGTT
>Ga0247834_1004842_pt1 | contig 16496 bp, 12 predicted proteins | sample LaCruzMarch2015__8_FD_187118 | JGI IMG/M metagenome (GOLD analysis project Ga0247834, IMG submission 187118) | Freshwater microbial communities from meromictic Lake La Cruz, Castile-La Mancha, Spain - LaCruzMarch2015_12m | ecosystem: Environmental > Aquatic > Freshwater > Lake | place: Spain...
CATCCCGAAGCCGATTATTTTGTAGTGAATGTAAGTTCGCCCAATACTCCGGGGCTTAGGGCTTTGCAGGATAAAGAAGCCCTTTATCAAATAACCAGCACCCTGCAAAACTATAACCAGGGCCAAACGCAGCCCAAACCATTATGGCTGAAAATTGCACCAGATTTAACCCCCGAACAATTAAATGATATTCTTGAACTCGCTCAGCAGGTTCCGTTGGATGGATTGGTGGCTACCAATACAACCATTGGGAGAGACCACCTTTCAACAGAATCAAAAAATAAACTACAATCTATTGGCATAGGGGGATTGAGCGGAAAACCACTTCGCCCAATGGCAACAGAAGTGTTGCGCTTTTTGCGGCAGCAGGCAGGGAATTCGCTTCCCATTATCTCTAGCGGAGGCATTATGAGTGGAGAAGATGGAGCAGACCGCCTTCGGGCAGGGGCAGATTTGATTCAGATATGGACAGGCTTTATTTACCGGGGACCCGCCCTAATACAACAGATTGGAAATTCGATACATTCATCAAAGCAGCCATAAAACATGGAATCACTTTTTACCACCGAACACCTTATTAGTTTTATCATTTTAGTAATACTGGAAGTAGTACTGGGTATTGATAATGTTATTTTCGTAAGCATTATCATGAACCGGCTGGCCCAAAAGTATCAGCAAAAAGCCCGCACCTACTGGATGATTGGCGGAATTATCACAAGAACCGCCCTCTTATTCGCCCTCAGCTGGCTACTACAGCAAAAAGGCAAGCCCGTATTTACCATCGCGAACAAGTCTTTCGACCTCGCCAGTTTAATTATGCTGGCAGGAGGGCTTTTTCTTATTTATAAAACCGTAAAAGAAATTCACCATAAGCTGGAGGGAGAAGAACTTGCCCAGTCTGGACAATCCGCAGCCAAAATCGGTTTTTCGCAGGCAATGATGCAAATCATATTGATTGATATGGTGTTTAGCTTCGATAGTATTATAACAGCTGGTGGTACTGCAAAAAGACTAGAGATTATGATTGCGGCTGTTGTTATAGCTATGATAGTAATGTTCTTATTCAGTGCCCGCATCTCGGCATTCATTCACAAACATCCCACCCTTAAAATGCTGGCTTTATCTTTTCTGGTAATGATTGGTTTTGTATTGCTGGTAGAAGGATGGGATCCGGAAAAAGCACATGGCCTTAACCTGAAAAACTATGTGTATTTTTCCATGGCTTTTTCTTTTTCAGTAGAATTGCTGAATATGCGATTGCGGAAAAAAGCCAAGCCCGTTCAACTAAGAGAACCCAAATTGCCGGAAGAAAAATAATAGCATAGGGTATTAAAAGTCGAACCCTAATGAAAAATACCAAACAGGTTTGCCCTTAAATACCCCTTTCATAGGCCAGCCGGCATCCACGCGTAAAAAATAGCCCAGCAATGTACTGCGCAATCCAAATCCATAGCCGCCGGCAAAGGGTCCCAAACCGCCTGCATCTATGCGAACAGCTACCGGGGTACTAGGACTCGAATAAAATTCTCCTGGCCGGGTGATTCCATTATACTTTCCATTCCAAGCAGTTCCTAAGTCTACGAATTGTACAACCTGAAAATTGCGGAGGAAGGCATTATTGATGGGTCGATTAATTAAGGTTGAGAAAAGTGGGAATCGAAACTCACTATTAATTACAATTGCATTATTTCCGTTGGCTACATTCTGATTATACCCGCGCATATTCAGGGCAAGCGACTGAAAAGCATAGCTCTGGTCGGGGGCTGGGGGATTCTCGTTAAACTTTGGTCCTAACCATCCATCGGTTCCCCCAAGGAAGTACACAATTTTCTGCTCGCCCCACGAAAAGTCGGCAGCAGCTCGGCCTGCCCAAATGAAATTACGATATAGTTTCTTGTAATAACGGGCATCAAATCCTAAATTCAATGTGGCTTTGCCATTATTCAATGCCGATTTAAAAGTTGGCATATTCACATCCAAAAACACCTTGTACCGTAGCCCCTTCCAGATATTTTGAGTAGGATTAATGGTGTTATCATGCACATATTCTAATCGGGACACTATAAATTTAGAAACCGTATCTCTGAATGCCAGCGCATTGGGATCGGGAAATCCGGATGCATTATCATAAGGCCGCAATACACCCCGGTCGTTTCTTAACCCAATTGTAGCGCGTAAGCTTCTTATTTCATCCAATGGATAGGAAACATTAAACTGATACAGGTTCGTATACAACATCGTATTAAACGAAGTATTGTAAAAATTCGACACATTGCTTCTGTAATAAGTAACACCCCAGTCGAGCCGCTTCCGGTTGTTTTGAAACGACATCAACACATCCTTGTCAGAAAGATTCGTGCCAAAACGAAATCCACCAGTAAAGCGCATATCCTCCATCAAATCACTCACCCCAACCTTAAAGGCAAAGTTCAGGTTAGCACCATTATTCAACTGAATAGGCCCTTGACCGCCCCCATACGGCTGATAACGATTTATCAGGATGGCATTGGTTATTCCACTTTGAACAAAATCGGAACTGAACTTGAGTCGGTAATCAAATAATTTAGATTTACTTAATGCCGACACCTTTTCTGCCTCCACATTTTGTTGTAGAACCAACGAACTGGTATCGGGCTTTTCATTGGCAAACTCATTTTGAAAAAAGTCGGAAACTTTTTTTCCGGTATCTGCTGACAGCTTATTCAAATACACCTGGGCCTTACCAGTTTGTGTTTTATTTTCAGCAACCACCTTTTTCATATATTCGGTTGGTCGGGTAGCTACATTCCGCTTTTGCAAGGTTTGTTCGTCTACTTTCAACTTATATAAAAACTTATAATCCCCTTCTCTGCGCACTTCACTTACTTGTCCATTATTGCCGGCAACCCGAGTTTCTGATAAACTGCTTTGGTAGTTGGTAATTGGGAAAGTATAGGTAGAGTCGTTATACACCTGATAAAAACTAATGCTATCGGGCTTGGGAAGCTGCCAGGCACGAAGGGTAGAATCAATTTCTTTAGGCATAGGATTGTGCAGCACTTCTTCCCCTATATAAATCAGCGTATCTAATCCACTTCGCTGGGTAGAAAAAAATCCCGCCCATCGATTAGCAATTCCATTTTCATCCGAAACAAAAGTGAAGTGATTGGTATTATACTGCATCGGATAGCGAGCCGACCCATACTTAACCCGGGTTAACTGCGTAATCTGCTTGGCCTTTCCATCATTCAGCACATCCGTAAAAAATATATTAAAGGGATAGCGGCTAGGCAGAGCCGTATCGCTACCACGAGCACCCCCACTCGGCCGGTTAGAAGAAAATACAATTCCTACCTTATTCGGAAAAGCTACTAAAGCTGGATCAAGATCATCATACACATCGTCGGTAATTTGTGTGAGTCGGTTCTCTTCAATTTTATAGGTGAAGATATCGGTATGGCCATTTTTTACCGCACTCATTACCAATGTATTGGCATCTAACATAAAAGAGGCATCCAGTATTTGATCTACCCCACTGATGGATTGCTTATAACGCTTGTATTTGGCAATGTTATCATACACAAACATGTTCAGCTTACCCTTCTCCCAATAAATTACCAATAAACGACTTCCCTTACCATCCCAGGCTAAAATGGGATAGTTGGGATTGATGTCGCCCTGATAGGTTTTGTATCCAAGTTTCAACAGCGTACGGGCATCGTAAAAGTTTTCATGCAGTTTTACGGCGTATTGTCCGTTATCAAATTCAACCACGGCATACGTAGAACTTTTGGGATTGGGATTGGCCTGAAAACGAAAATAATCCTTCTTTGAAATATCTTCTGTAACCACCACAGAACCCTTGGGCTGATTGCGTCTACGGGTAATATCTTTTGAATACCGCTCCTGTTCAAACTGCATAAAATCTTTCAGCACTTCTTTAAACTTCTTCTTACAAACCCGCAAACAGGCATTATTAAGATTCTTGTAAATGCGGGCCAAATACAACAGGTAAGTAACATTATCTTTCCGATATTTTTCGGCTATATATCGCCAAAATGCATGCCCGGCTAACTGGGGTTGTTCAAAGGCAAACTGATAAAAAGAATTATACCTACCACTTAACAAGGCACTTTTTAATTCATCATCCAGCAATGTACTCCAAGGCTCTCCTGCATAGCCTACATAGCCGTCTATCAGCCATTTGGGTAAGTCGAGCAAAGCCTGGTTGCTGGCAAATTCTCCAATATCTTCTCCAAACAACAGGTTGTCGGTTAATATTTTAGCTATACCCTCTCGAATTTGGCGGCGGAAATTGGCATGATTACCATCAAAATATAAAACCAGCTTATTGTTAACCAGTCGAGTTACCCCACCGGCACTTTGCCAGTCGGAACCCAACCCTATATTACTGCTCTTGTAATCATTGTAATTATTATAAACCACAATGTTTGCACGCCGCTGCAATGAATACTCTACAAAACTCTCAATTCCGGGTAGCTCTTCTTCCGCTACTTGTGCTGCAAATTTGCCCAACTCAACTCCTCCCTGATTCACATAGGTATTGAAATTGGGTGACTGGAAAAACTTCCAAGTGAACTTCTTATGTTGTACCCTATTTTTGCCAAATTCAACGCCATTTACCTGCGCCATAGCTATCACAGGTAATAAAAGAATGGCCAACCAACCTATATCTCTCCATTTGAAGCGCATATCTGAACTTTAGTATTTTAAAATTAATCAATAAACAGCAAAAGAAGCCAAAATTACCAATATGTTAACCCTTAAGGTATTTACTTTTAGTCCCATTCGCGAAAACACCTATGTTTTGTTTAATGAACAACTACAGGCTATTATTATTGACCCGGGTTGTTATTTTAGTGCTGAGGAGGAAATGTTAAATAATTATATCCAATCACAAGGCCTTCAACCAACTTTGCTGCTGAATACCCATTGCCACCTCGATCATGTTTTCGGAAACAGGTGGGTGCATCAAACCTATGGCCTGGAACTGCATATCCATGCTGGCGAAAAAATTGTTCTGGAAAAAGCCCCCATTTCCGGACAAAACTGGGGATTGCCCTTTACCAATTACGATGGCCCCTTGCATTTTTTAAAAGAAGGAGATCGAATTGCGCTGGGCAACGACGAACTGCTGGTTATCGAAACACCCGGGCACTCTCCCGCAAGTATCTGTTTCTACTGTGAGGCTCAACAATTATTAATTGCTGGGGATGTGTTATTTAGAGAAAGTATCGGCCGTACCGATTTACCAGGCGCAAGCCATGAAGTGCTGATGAACAGCATCCGCGAAAAATTATGGAAATTACCCGATGCGGTGGCTGTTTATCCCGGACACGGAATACCAACTACCATTGGCTATGAAAAAATACATAACCCTCATTTGCAATAATCAGGGAGTGATTACAGCCCCCGGCTCCAGCGCGCGGCGGTAGGCCTGAATAAATAAGGCCCCTAAATTTTGATAGGGAGGCACATAATCCCGAAACGTTTCACGGGATTTGCCGGTAAAATTACCCTCCAGTTTCTTCCATAAACTTGGCCAGTAAATATCCTTACCTTGCCGCAATTGCTCGCAGATTACATCAATTAGTAACTGATTGATTTGTCCGGTACCCACTTGCTTAGACGAGATAATCGCAGCATCCGGACTACTCTCCAGCACATCATGCAGCCGCTGATATCCTCCGCAACTGCCCACCAATACCAATTGCGAGCTGTAGGGTAATTTTTCTATGGTAGAGGGCAAACTATAACTGTGCCCGCGATGGATAGACAAGGTGGGTTCTAAACCCTTTGACTGCAAATAAACAATCAAACTATCCTGCGCATGTTCATCTAAATCGGTTACCTCATCTAACGGAAGATTGGAATAAATAATTACCGGCAATCCTTTAACAGCCTGCACTTCCGTCCAGTATGGTTTTTTTACGATTTTCCAATTGGGGTTGGTAAACCTTTTGAGAAAGGCTTGATAAATTTCCATGCCTCCCTTATCTCCATAAAAAAACTGCTGCACAATTATGCGGCCGGCAGCATCTTTCAGGTTGGCAACCGGCAATCGGTCAACCGGACGAATACCCAATTCCTCGAGCAGTTTGGTGTGGCGGGTTGTATCTAGTGAATAGAATATACGCTGCAATATTGAATAGATGGCTGCACCTCTTTTGGAACCCGAAGCGGTAAGTTGTGCGGCACGTTCCTCCACTTTTTCGAGCATCCACCCTTTGATTCGAACATTATAAATACTGGAATAAGTGGTAGCCACATCTACCGCTTCACTTAATTGGGGTGCTTCTTCCAGATGATCGGCAAATCCCAACACCATCTTTCGGGCTGCGGCAGAATCCATTCGTTTCAACCAGTCATCCAAAGTATTGTAAGCAGCACAAAGCCGAATGAATTTCCGATACTGATCGTAATGGAGGGTAGACAATAGAGAGTCGGCAGTTTTTCCCCTCCATAATGTAAACATGCGGGGGTAAATGCCCTGCACAAAACTGGAGGTATACATTTCCTCTTCCCCCGAAACCGCAACATAATACAACTCTTCGGGCGTTAGCTTGCTAATCTTGCGGAAACGGATTACAGGATTGCTGATTTCGTGTAATCCGTTGATATCATTCAAATAATCTTCCACCGACTTTTGCTGAATTTTTTTATACAAGGCATCCATGGCCATGGCGGTATCGCCCTGTTGCATTCTTTTTACATATTGCATGCGGGTGCTTACCAACATACTAAAATAAATGCCCGTAGTATCTTGGTGCGTAAATGGCGCGATTGAATCGATGGTAAGGCGACCATGGTATATTTCATCGATAAAGGGAAAGATCATTCGGCCCGTGGGCAATTTGGTAAGATAGGCAATGAGCTTTACCAGGGGATGGGTTGATTGATGGATTCGCTTGCCCAATGCATCCGGAACTGAGGCATAGGTATACAGGGCTTCCTGATTTTGAAATGCAGCCACTACTAGTAAACTATCGGCATATCGGCAATTGGGTTGCTTGCTGAGTAAAGGTAGAATTTCTTCGGGATGGCGATTGGCTTCTTGCAACAATATCCAATCCCGGGCTTCTTCCCGGGCAGGATTTACAGCTAAGGCAGTATTTTGCAAGAGTAATTTTCCCGACTCGGGCTCAATGGAATAAAAAGCAGGCATATAAGAAGTGTTTTGCCAGGTAGCCTGCATGGCATCTCCATAAGATGCTATCAATAAAGGCCATTGAGCGGGAACAATTTTTCGGGTTATAAGCGAACTCCGGTACCCTTCTAGCAATTCCTTCAAACTTCGCAACCAGCCATAGCGGGCATTGTTTTGCAAACTACTATCCGTTTCAATCAATGCCCGGTAATAGGTAATCCTGTCTATCATTTGGGCATTCAGTTCTCTGTTTGCAAGGCTATCTTTTATCGGATGATAGGCACTATTTGCAGAAAGATGCAGCGCCTCAATTTGCCGGGCCGTTTGCAAAATTTGCTCATGGTGTAAAAGGCGCATAGGTGGTATTGGGGGCATGCTAATGGGTTGCGCATGCACCGAACTAAAAAAAACCACTAGCCAACCTAGCCCTATGAAACGTGTAAATCTCATATTATTCGCAAATTTACTACTAAAAAACCCGCTAATTAGGAATGGGAGTCAATTCTCTTAACAAAAACATAATAATAGAGAAAGTGAGATATGCCGACTATAAAAATTAGTTTTGCCGAAACCCAACTCCGGAATGGAAGATAGTGCCAAAAAAATCCTCGTTGCGGATGATGAGCCGGATATCCTGGAAATCATTTCTTATAACCTGCGCAAAGAGGGCTATGAAGTATTTACCGCTTCCGATGGCAATGAGGCACTGGAAAAAGCCCGGCTTCACCATCCCGACTTGATCATTTTAGACATAATGATGCCTAAGAAAACCGGGGTGGAGGTTTGTCAAATCATGAGAACCCAGCCGGAATTCAGTCAAACCCTCATTATTTTTCTTACCGCATTAAGCGATGAAGCTGTTCAGATTAAAGGATTAGAATCAGGTGCCGATGATTATGTTACCAAGCCGATAAGTCCGAAAGTGCTGATCAGCCGGGTAAATGCAATTTTTCGCCGCATTAAACAAGAACCGGCAGAAAATAAACGGATACGGATTGGCAATTTTTCCATAGACCCCGCCAGCTACCTAGTTATCATAGACGACCGTGAAGTTACCCTTGCCAAAAAAGAATTCGAGCTTTTATATCTGCTGGCTTCCAAACCCGGCAGGGTGTTGTTGCGCAACGAAATACTTTCGCAGGTTTGGGGAAGCGAAGTAATTGTGGGCGACCGAACCATCGATGTACATATCCGAAAAATCCGTCAAAAATTAAATACAGACTGTATCACTACCGTTAAGGGAGTTGGGTATAAGTTTGAGTGGTAGTCTCTTTCCAATCCACCCCATTTGCCCTTATCTTTACTGAAGGATATTTAACCCATGTTTTCTACCAGCAACCTTTCTCCCCAACAGTTATCGGCTTTCACTGCCTTGGCCTTGTCTGTTCCCATTGGGCTCGGCAGCTGGTGGATATTGCCCAGCTGGAAAATGGCGTTGTTGATATTTATAGTGATTTTTATGGGAAGTTACCTGCTGGTTCGCCGCGTGCTCGAATCTTTTATTTACCGAAAAATAAAACTGATTTACAAAGTTATTTATCAAACCAAGGCAACGAAAAGAGAAGAAACCTATTATAAATACATTCTGCCTCAAAAAGGAATTGATGAAGTGCGGGAAGATGTTGAACAATGGGCCAAGCAAAAGAAGGCAGAAATTGAAATGCTGAAAACCAATGAGGTTTACCGGAAAGAATTTTTACAAAACCTAGCCCACGAATTCAAAACTCCCATTTTCGCCATTCAGGGATATGTAGATACCCTGTTGCAAGGCGCCATGGACGATGAAGATACCCGGAAAAGGTTCCTCGAAAATACTTCCCGCAATGTAGAAAGAATGGTGAATCTGCTCGAAGACCTAGACGAAATTTCTCGGCTCGAAAGTGGCGAACAGCCCCTTTACCCAACCTCATTTGTTGTGCAGGATTTGATAAAAGATGCGTTTGAAGCACTTTCTATAAAAACCAACACAAAAAATATCCGCTGCAGTATTAAAAAAGGTTGCGAATCACCTGTATCCGTTTATGCCGATAAGGAAAAAATTTTACAGGTAATTATTAATTTGTTAGACAATGCCACTAAGTATGGCAAACAAGATGGCAGTATTATAGCCAGCATATACTTGATGGATGAGGGCCATGTGCTGATTGAATTCAGCGATGATGGCATCGGCATTTCGGAAGAGCATCTACCCCGAATTTTTGAGCGCTTTTATCGAACCGATCAGGGCAGAAGCCGAGATAAAGGGGGATCCGGATTAGGATTAGCCATCTGTAAGCACATTATTGAAGCCCACGGCAAAACCATTCATGTAAGAAGCAAGAAAGAAGTGGGAACCACTATCGGCTTTATCTTAGATAGCCAAAAAACTAACGATCATTAATATGAATACATTTGGGATAGTATATTAAACAATCATTAATTTTCCTGTTCGTTTTCTGTCACCGATACTTAACCCTACTTTTACAAAAAATTGCCTCTTATGCGCCTCAACAATTTTGGAAATCTGTTTATGCCCAAAAACAAAGTGTTTTACGAATTATTTGAAGCGGTTGCAGACAAAGTACTAGAAATGGCAATTAAGCTGAAGGAAATGGTAAGTGAGCCAGATCCAAACAAGCGAGCATCCATTCAGGCACAAATTGAGGATCTGGAACATAAAAACGATGAAAATACCCACCGGATTTTTACCGAGTTAGGCCGGAACTTTATCACCCCATTCGATCGGGAAGATATTCACTATTTAGCTACTGCATTAGACGATATCTGCGATTACATTTATGCTTCCTCTAAGAAGATCAATTTTTACAATGTTAACCCCAATGATACCGGTATCCAGAAAATGGCCGAATTGATACTTCATGGATCACAAGAAATTCGTAAAGCAGTAATGGGACTGCGTGACATGAAAAATTTACGGGAAATGACAGAAGCTATGGTGAAGGTAAATAGTATTGAAAACCAGGCAGATGATGTGTTCGATATGAGTATTGAGATGTTGTTTCAGCAGGAAAATGATTTTAAAGAGGTTATCAAGAAACGGGAAATCTATCAGGTAATGGAAATTGCCACCGACAAATGTGAAGATGCTGCCAATGTGATTGAATCCATCATCATTAAATATGCCTGATGCCCCTTTCGGCAATTGAAAGGGTTGCTGTTTTCCAAAAAAGCCATTTATGCTTACTCTCCTGATTATTATTATTGTACTGGCCTTTATTTTTGATTATATCAACGGATTTCATGATGCGGCCAATGCAATTGCTACGATTGTTTCTACCAAAGTACTAACGCCATTTCAGGCAGTGGTTTGGGCAGCCCTATTTAATTTCGCCGCTTTTTTTATGGCGAAATATGTTTTTAAAGAATTCGGTATCGGAGACACCGTTGCCAAATGGGTAAATCCCCAATTCATTACCCTGCATGTGATTTTAGCCGGCATTATTGCGGCCATTATCTGGAACCTGATTACCTGGTGGTTTGGCATCCCCTCCAGCTCGTCGCACACATTGATGGGGGGGTTTGTGGGCGCTGCGCTTACCAATGCACATGGTTTTAGTGCGGAAGGCGTAGACGTTATCAATTATGTAAAAGTAATCCCCACTTTCCTGTTCATTTTTATTGCCCCGCTGATTGGAATGGTGATTGCCTTCTTTATTACTATTTTAATTGTTCATATATGCAAGGGCTCTAATCCCTACAAAGCCGAAGGCTGGTTTAAAAGATTACAGTTAGTTTCTTCTGCAGCTTTTAGTATTGGGCATGGCGGCAACGATGCGCAAAAAGTGATGGGTATTATTGGTGCAGCCACTATATTTTACGAAAAAGGCCGGGGGGTAAATATGGATTTTAATCAGTTTGTAGAAGCCTATCCCTGGGTGCCCTTTGTTAGCTTTTTATGTATTGGACTAGGTACGATGAGCGGCGGATGGAAAATTGTAAAAACTATGGGAACCCGCATCACCAAAGTAACCCCATTAGAAGGCGTAGCTGCAGAAACAGCAGGTGCTATTACCCTTTTTCTTACAGAACATTTTAAAATACCGGTTTCCACTACCCATACCATCACCGGTTCCATCATCGGAGTAGGCGCTACCAAACGCTTAAGTGCCGTTAGATGGGGCGTTACTGTAAACCTACTCTGGGCCTGGATACTAACCATTCCCATTTCAGCATTGCTGGCGGGTATCATCTATTATATTCTGAAGATTTTTATATAAGCATACGCACTTTCCGGTTTTCGGCTATTCACCGATTCGGATTATCTTGCACCCATAACCTTGTGTATGGCTACCATTCTTGTTACCGGCGGATGCGGATATATTGGCTCTCATACTTTAGTAGATTTACTCGAGAACGGATTTGATGTGATTTCCATCGACGATTTATCTCGCTCATCGGAATATGCGATTGCCGGTATTGAAAAAATTACCGGTAAAAAAGTAAAAAACTATAAGGTTGACCTGAAAAATTTTGATGAAACCCTGGCAGTTTTTCAGGAGAATGATTCGATAGCAGGCATCATACATTTTGCTGCCTACAAAGCAGTGGGAGAATCGGTAGAAGAATCCCTGCTTTATTACGAGAACAACCTGTTTTCGCTGATCAACTTACTAAAATGTGCGGCGGAGTTCGATGTTCCCCATTTTGTTTTTTCTTCTTCTTGCACGGTATATGGTAGTCCGGCTAGCATTCCGGTTACTGAATCCACCCCCATGCAACCTGCCGAATCGCCTTATGGCGCCACCAAGCAAATGGGAGAGACCATTGTGCGGGATATGTTCAGTAACAATGGAGGTGCGGCTATTTTATTGCGGTATTTTAATCCGGTAGGTGCCCACCCATCTGCCCTGATTGGGGAAACTCCTTTGGGAAAACCCCAGAATCTGGTTCCTGCCATCACACAAACGGCTATCGGAAAATTACCAACCATGAAGGTGTTTGGCAACGATTATCCTACAAGAGATGGCAGTTGTATCCGCGACTATATACATGTGTGTGATATCGCACATGCCCACACCCTAGCCCTGCAATACCTGCAGGCGAATAAGTATACTGAAAACTGCGAAGTATTTAATTTAGGAACCGGCAATGGTATTACCGTGCTGGAAGCCATCCGCACTTTTGAAGAAGTAACCGGTCGCTCCCTTGCCTATTCGATGGGTGCGCGCCGCCACGGCGATGTGATGGCGATTTATGCCAATAACGAAAAAGCTGTGCAGCAACTGGGTTGGAGCATACAGTACGACCTAAAAGAAATGATGCGCACTGCCTGGAACTGGGAGCTGGCAATTAAAGAAACAGAGGAAAAAGTAAAAAATAATTAGTGCTTACTGGGTAAGCATTTTCTCGGCATTTTCTGCCATCTGCAATGCCTCGATAAACTCTTCAATTTCCCCGTTAACTACTGCATCCAGGTTATAAGAAGTGAGTCCGATTCTATGATCGGTAACCCGACCTTGCGGCCAGTTATAGGTTCTGATTTTTGCACTCCGGTCGCCCGTACTTACCAGGGTTTTCCGGCGGCGAGAAATTTCATCTTCCTGCTTACGCACCTGCTCTTCGTACAGTTTGGTGCGCAGCATATTCATGGCTTTTTCCCGGTTGCCCAATTGAGAGCGTTCGGTTTGGCAAACCACTACTACGCCGGTAGGGATATGGGTAAGAAATACCTTGGTTTCTACTTTATTTACGTTTTGTCCGCCCGCACCCCCACTTCGGGCGGTTTCCATTTTCACGTCGCTTTCTTTCAATTCAAAGTCTACTTCTTCGGCTTCCGGCATAACGGCAACTGTTGCTGCCGAGGTATGCACCCGCCCTTGGGTTTCGGTATTAGGCACACGTTGCACCCGGTGTACGCCGCTCTCAAATTTAAGCGTGCCATATACATCTTCCCCGGTAACTTCTACCACAACCTCTTTGTAGCCACCTACTGTTCCTTCGCTTTCACTTACTATCTGGGTTTTCCATCCTTTTTTAGAGCAATAGCGCAGGTACATGCCTAAGAGGTCGCCGGCAAATAAGCTGGCTTCATCTCCCCCGGTACCGGCACGGATTTCAAGGATGGCATTTTTATCGTCTTGGGGGTCTTTGGGAATGAGTAATTGAGTAAGGAGTTTCTCCAGTTCGTCCTTTTTTTCTTCTAGGCCGGGCAGTTCCATTTTTGCCAGTTCCTTCATGTCTTCATCGGAAGATTGCTGGGCTTCGCGGGCAAAATCGTAATCGGCCAGTACTTTTTTATAAGCCTCATAGGGCTGCATAATTTTCTCCAGCGAGCGGTATTCTTTGCTATATGCCCCGAATTCTTTCTGGTTGTTGATGATTTCCGGGTTGGTTAAAGCAATGCCCACCTGATCAAATCTGGCTTTAATGGCATCTAATTTATTCAGCATATCCCGGCATTTTCGGGTGCAAAGGTACGATTTTGTAGGGAGAAATGGAGAGAGAAAAGAAAAGGGTTCAATAGCGAAATACCTTCATCGCATTGTCTTACGCCTAATGGCGTAGGAGACTATGCGCTTCGGGGCGCAAATCAACATCAGTTAACTAAATTCATTACTACATAAAATACCTAAGTCAATATCGGCTAATTCAATTTATGTAATAAAATCAGAGATACCTTGTTTCCCTTCATCGCATTCTATCTTAAAAAACAAATAAATTAGGCTACAGCCTTCATGGTATCAACGTATTTTGAATTTCGACTAATGACCGCAAAAGCCCTGCTGATAATTTTGCACCTTACGGCATTGAGAACGAGCATTTTGTTCTTTCCTTCTGAGACTTTTTTTCCTCGCATAGTCTTCCGACGTAGAAGGAGACTATGCGCTTCGGAGTACAAATCAACATCAGTTAACTAAATTGATTGCTGCATCAAATACCCAAGTCAATATCGGTTAATTCCTCGCATAGTCTTACGACGCTGGAGGAGACTATGCGCATCGGAGTTAAAATCAACATCAGTTAACTAAATTCATTGCTACATCAAATAACTAAGTCAATATCGGCTAATCCAATTTAAGTAACAACATCACAGATACCTTGTTTCCCTGTAAAATAATATCCTGCAATTTTGGTAGATTATTCCTCCGAAACGAATAGTACGCCTCTGGCGTACTATTCGGAGAAGGGAAGCCAGGATTACTTCACAACGAATGTATACATACTATTTTTCTTTAACCAAATGTCTATCGAAGCCATCCCGGGCGTTTCTACCAAACAATTTTGCTTCAATATATGATAGTTGGTTTGCCCATTATTTATTTGATTTCGCATTTCACCAATTACTGGCTCTTTTGTTACACTGGGTGAACTGGGTGCAAATTCCTGGGGCAACTTGATTTGCCCGGCACTAAAATCATTCGTAAAATCTATGCTATAAATACCCGGCTCTTTTGGCTTAATCTTTACCGTAATTTTATACTGATTATTCTCATAAACATATTTCATATTAGCCCCAATATTATCCACTCTAGTAAAGTTACCCACCACATTGATGTATTCGAACTTGCTACCGGCATAAAGCTGACCGGATAAGTTTTTTTCCGGGGCAACCAGCTTTTTTATAAAAATCATTGGCAACCAGTTAAAGTCGGGTAAATAATAGCGCTTCGCCGAGTTCATATCATATACCGAATCAGAGAAAAGCGTGGAAAAAGTTAGCTCTTCTCCCACGCTGATGGTATCTTTTAACGGCGTAATAGTAATAGGTACAAGAAAATCGAATCGTACCTGCTCCCGTGGAACCTCTTTTTTACAGGAACTGCCACTGCCTCCTATAAGAATAAACAGCAGCAAAACATATGCGATAGGTGATAATTTGTTCATGGGCTATAGGTTAGCTAACAAATAACCATTACTAAAAATACGTAATAAACAAATTCTTTTCCTCGCTTTCTTCCGATAAACCCATGCGGAGAGGAGACTATGCGCTTCGGAGTACAAATCAACATCAGTTAACTAAACTCATTGCTGCATCAATTACCTAAGTCGATTTCGGCTAATTCAATTTAAGTAACAACATCACAGATACCTTGTTTCCCTGTATATTAATATACCGATGAATTAAGCAGATTATTCCTCCGAAACGAATAGTACGCCTCTGGCGTACTATTCGGAGAAGGGAAGCCAGGATTACTTCACAACAAATGTATACATGCTATTTTTATTTAACCAAATGTCTATCGAAGCCATCCCTGGCGTTTCTACCAAACAATTTTGCTTCAATATATGATAGTTGGTTTGCCCATTATTAATTTGATTACGCATGCTACCAATTACTGGATCGTAAGTTATACCGGACACACTGGGGGCAAAATTCTGAGGTAATTTTACCTGCCCGGGACTAAAATCATTGGCAAAATCTATACTAAATACCCCTTTTTCTTTAGGCTTAATTTTTACCGTAAGTTTATATTGATTATTCTCATATATATACTTCATAGTAGCCGCAATATCATCCACTATGGTAAAACTACCAACCACATTGATATATTCGAACTTACCTCCGGCACGAAACTGATTGAATAAATTTTTTTCCGGGGCAACCAGCTTTTTTATAAAAATCATTGGCCTCCAGTTAAAGTTGGGTAAATAATAGCGCTTCGCCGAGTTCATATCATATACCGAATCGGAGAAAAGCGTGGAAATAGTTAGCTCTTCACCCACGTTAATGGTATCTTTTAACGGCGTAACAGTAATGGGTACAAGAAAATCAAATGTTACCTTCTTCGGGCGAACCTCTTTGTTACAGGAGCTGCCACTGCCTCCTATAAGGATAAATAGCAGTAAAACGTAAACGATAGGTGATAATTTGTTCATGGGCTATAGGTTAGCTAACAAATAACCATTACTAAATATACGTAATAAACAAATTCCTTTCCTCGCATTCATCCGATAAACCCATGCGGAGAGGAGACTATGCGCATCGGAGTTTAAATCTCCCTCGCAAATGAAATATTGTCTGCATCATATACCAAAGTCAATATCCTGTAATTCCTTATAAGTAATAACAGGATAGATTACATTGGGTTTATACCTGACAAATTAAGTATTACATCTCCGAAACGCATAGTCTCCTCCTACGTCGTAAGACAATGCGGGAAAGGAACATCATTTTTCTATAGTTCCTTTATGCTTTTTATTATTAATATAATAAACAAAATTGGTAAAAGAAAAGAGTAAATATTAAGTTTACTTCGATCTTTTTTATACTTATTAATTAGCATTGCACTGCTAATAATCAATGCTATACTGAAAAGAATGATTTTAAAAATTATCATAGTGTGTTTTATGTTTTAAATCCAATCCATACACTCTGCAAAGTCATAAGCTGCCAGTGCTACACCAATCG
>Ga0247834_1004857_pt1 | contig 16462 bp, 10 predicted proteins | sample LaCruzMarch2015__8_FD_187118 | JGI IMG/M metagenome (GOLD analysis project Ga0247834, IMG submission 187118) | Freshwater microbial communities from meromictic Lake La Cruz, Castile-La Mancha, Spain - LaCruzMarch2015_12m | ecosystem: Environmental > Aquatic > Freshwater > Lake | place: Spain...
GATGTGATCGAATTGCGCAATGGCACCTACCCTTCCAATGAAATCCGCATTACCAAAAGTAACCTCACCATCCGTTCCTACCCGGGCGAATGGGCCGTGCTCGTTGCGCCCCTGGATGTGGAAGACATCGCCTCCTGCATTTGGTACAACGAGCCGGATGTGTCGGGCGGCAAACTCGAACGCCTCGAAATTATCGGCGGCTACTATTATGGGGTGAGTTTTGAAACCAACTGGGAATGGGGCGGCCCGCCTGCCGATCGCCACGGCGCACGCAACATTACCCTGCTCAATTGCCGCGTGCATGACACCGGACGAGACTGCATTAAGATAAAACCGGGTTGTAGCAACATACAAATCATTGGTTGTGAATTATATAACTCCGGGAAAGGACCTTCCAATTTGCCCATTAACGGCGGCCCAAACGCCGAAGGCATCGACAATGTAAACGGCGATGGCATGGTCGTGCGGCAGTGCTACATCCACCACACTTCCACCACGGGCGTATATGCAAAAGGGGGCGTAAAAGACTGCATTATCGAACAAAACCTGATTATGAACACCGGGGAGGCCGGTATTTTGCTCGGTTTTTACACGGATGCAGAGTTTTTTGACAATGACGGCACCAATCCGGCCTATTACGAATGCCAATATAGCCTGGCCCGCAACAACATGGTGGTCAATACCGGCGCTTCGGGCATTGGCTTTTTTGCAGCCCGCAATTGCAGCGCTTACAACAATACGGTGGTCACGGCTTCGCCCGATTACCATGCACCCCTGTTTATCTCCCGGGGCGATATTTATATTGATGAAAACACCACAGTGAACCCTGCCAACTTCAATATTCAGGTGTTTAACAACATTTTTGTGGATCAAAGCGGCACGGGCGATGAAGATTACACGGTACAAGTACGGGAAGCAGCCCTGACCGGCACGAACTTATTTGACCACAATATTTATTACAAAACAACGGGTACGGCCAGTTTTGATGATGGCGTGAGTTACCCGGCGCTTACGATGGCGCAATGGAAAACACAATTGGGGCTGGATGCACAAAGCAGCGAGATCAATCCGGCGCTGAATGCACAATTTCACCTCAATGCAGGCAGTCCTGCGATTAATGCGGGTCAAAATGCCCCCGCTGCACAAGATTATGATGCGCAAACCCGCACGGGCGTACTGGACATCGGGGCCGATGAATACGGAAACGGTCCGGCTTTGGTGGTGCCGCCCCCTGCCAATGTAATCGGAACCGGTGCCGATGGTGCAATAACCGCCGTGTATGATTTGACCACGGAATTGCAAATTACCGTATCTCCCAACCCTTCCAGTGATTTTTTCACCGTAACCATGCCGGAAACCACCGTGCAAAGGCTGCAACTGCTGGGAACCGACGGACAATTGCTGCGCAGTATAGCAGGCAATAAAATCAATGTGGCGCAACTCCCTGCCGGATTATATATCCTCTTGGTAACAACCCATCAAAAAGAACAGGCCATCCCGGTCGTTGTAAACCGATAATCGAAGAAATATGCCCTTTTTAAATAAAACAACCCTTTTTGTGGTCGCACTGATTGCGGTGGTCGTATTGGGTCGGTACGGTTGTTACTACCTCGATCAACAATATGACACATATCGGCGGCCCTGGGCGTACAGCAATGACCCGAATAAACCCCTGTTGGTAGGAAAATGGAAAGGCACTTTCCGCGATCCCGACCAGATTGACCACCACATTCAACTCGAAATATTTGAGCCTTTGTCCGATGCAAAACGCAAAAAACGCTTTTTTGAAAAACGCATTAAACGCGATCGTTCCAGCAAAACCTTTTTTGAAGGCATGGCTTTGATCGAATCGCAGGGGCGGCGCGACAGTTTTGAAGTGTGGGGCGGGATGGAAAAATGGAACAGCAACGACCTGCATTTTCAAATGCGTCCGGTCCATGAGCCGCATCCACCCGGTTTCAACCTGAATGAATGCAAAGGCACTTGGACGGGCAATACCATCCAATTGCACCTGGTGTATGCCTGGTTTCGGCCCGATGGCAGCAGTTTTTACAGCAGTGAAGATCCGCGACACAATACGGATGGAAACATGGTGTTAGAGCGGGTTCGATAGGGTAACTTTAGGGCTTTTATACTTTGCAGGTTTATGGTTTTCAGAGCGTGTATGTTGTTGTTGTTATGTTGTGTGCAATTACAGGCGCAACCCATCCGCTATTTTACCCATTTTACCGAAAATGAAGGCTTGAGCGACAACCATGTGCAGTGTGTCCTGCGCGACCGCATGGGATACTTGTGGGTGGGTACCGCCAATGGCCTGAACCGATATGATGGTTATACGTTCCGGCACTATTTTCCTGATACACGGCAACCGCAATACACCATTAGTAATGAATGTATTACCGATTTGAAGGAAGATAGCGCCGGATTTATTTGGATCGCCACCCACAATGGCTTGAACCGATACGATCCGCGCACCGAAACTTTTAAAGTTTGGAAAAATACGGGGCGCAACGATGGTTCCTTGCCCAATGCATTGGTAAATGGGCTATTACCCGATCAGGATGGCGTTTGGCTGGCTTGCGACAACCGGGATCTGACGGTTTTTGATCCGAAGAACAAGCAGTTTAAAACCTATCCCTGGAAGGCATTTTTAGCCCAAACACTGCCCAATACGGCCCATATCAGTTACCAAACCATTTTTACCATCCATCCCAAAGGCGATACGGCGTTGTGGCTGGAAACCAAATTTGGTTTGTTCAGTTTTGATAAAAAAACGGCTGTGTTTGCCTTTTATCCGCGTGCCGGAACACCCGCTCCGTTTGACAGCCATGTTTTCAATTTTGGTGCCTCGCACTGGTCGCTTGGGTCCACGGGTTTGTCGGTCCAGGAAGGCATCGACCAGCAACCCATTCCGGTCTTACCCACGGCAGCCAACCAGTTTTCGGCACCAACCGGAGTTTTAGAACAGTATTTTATCGAAAAAAACGGCACCCTCTGGCTGGGTGGCGAAAACGGCTTGTGGCAATACGATCCACAGGCCCAACATTTTGCGTTTACACAAGTCCCGACCAATAAAGAGGTGTCCACCCAAAACACCTACCACCATTTATTGGATTCAAGGATCGACGGACGGCGTTATTTGCTGGATTTAAACGGCCAACAATTATGGGTATTTGAAAAAGATAAACATTTGAAAACCATTGCGTTACCTGGTCCGGCGATGTTGTTGAAAGAAGATGCTGGCGGTATCCTTTTGGTGGGCGGTGGTACACAAATCTTTCAGGTAAACCGAAAAAACCTAAGCCTGCAAGCCTTTCCGATACCACCGCATTTGCTCGACCCGGCCGAAAAATCGGTTTTTGTCGATATGGAACAAGATGCAGCGGGGAACTACTGGTTTGCCAACAACACACAAGGCTTGTTGGTGTGGCATCCGCAAAACCACCGTTGGTGGAAGCCAGGGCCCGACCAGGAATTCATTGGCCTGGGAATAACCGACCTATTGTTTGATCCGAGCCGACGCAGGATGTGGATTGCCACGGAAGACTATGGATTGTTTCGGTACGACGCCGCATCGGGCAAATTTACCCTGTATCGGTATGAGGAAGACAATCCTGCACACAGTTTGGGGGCATATATTGTACATGCGCTTTGCCAGGATCGGCAGGGGTATATCTGGGCAGCCACCGACCCGGGTGGCCTATCTCGTTTCGATGATGCGGCGCCTGTTGGCCAGGAATTTCGCACCCTGAACACCGAAAATGGACTGCCTTCCAACCAGGTTTTGAGCCTGATTTGTGATGATGCGGGCCGTATTTGGGCCGGAACCAACAAAGGGCTCGCCTACGTGGATGCGCAAGCGTGGCGCGCAAGGGCTTTCGGTAAAAAAGAGGGCATGCTGACGGAATTGATCGACTTGCCCCTAAGTTTGGATGCGCAGGGCGGGGTGGTTATGCCTGCTCCACAGGGTTTTCAGGCCTTTTACCCCAACGAATTGTTAGCGCCCGAATATCCTCCCGAAATCCTGTTTACCGGTTTCAGAATATTCGATAAACCTTATGCGGACAGATTGAATATCAATTTTTTACAAAACATAAAGCTCAGTTGGCGGGAAGATTTTTTTACATTCGACCTGGCTTCTACCCATTTTGCGCGTTCGGAGAAAAACGAATTTGCCTACCGATTATTAGGATATGATGCCGATTGGGTGGTGCTCAAAAACGGGCACAGCGCCAGTTATACCCAGGTTCCGCCAGGTGATTATGTTTTAGAAATAAAAACCGGTCATGCTGGGCATTGGTACAATACCATCAAGCGATTACCGATTTATATTGCCCCGCCTTTCTGGGAAACCTGGTGGTTTCGGGCACTCGTATTACTCTTGTTGGCGGGGTTGGCAGCGCTGCTTTACCGAGCGCGGGTACGACAAATACGCCGGGAAGAACGCCTCAAATCGGAGTTCAACCAACGCATCGCCCGTACGGAAATGGCAGCGCTGCGGGCTCAAATGAATCCGCATTTTGTATTCAATTGCCTGAGTTCGATCAATCGGTTTATTTTGGTGAACCAACCGGAAGCAGCTTCCGTGTACCTCACCAAATTCAGTCGTTTGATTCGGCTTATTTTGGACAATAGTCGTACTGAAACGGTGCCGCTCAACAAAGAATTAGAAGCACTCAAATTGTACATTGAAATGGAGCAAATGCGCTTTTTTGATCGGTTTGAATACGAAATCAGCGTACATCCCGCGTTGCAAACCGAACATTTGGAAGTACCGCCCCTGCTCATTCAGCCTTTTGTCGAAAACGCGATCTGGCACGGACTGATGCACCAAAAAACGGCAGGAAAACTACAAATAAAGGTGTACCCGGATGAAAATAGGCTGTGTATCGAGGTGGAAGACAATGGCGTGGGCAGGAAAAAAGCGATGGAACTGAAAACCCGCTCGGCCACGGTACACAAATCGCTGGGCATGAAAGTGACCGCCGAACGCTTGGAAGTCATCAACCAGTTATATGGCACTTCGGCGGCCGTCGAAACGATCGATTTGGTAGATGCGGCAGGCAAGGCGCTCGGAACACGGGTGCTTATTCGACTTTAAACGCCATAGCAATCGGTTTTGCGCAAATGGGTATGAACAATCCAGGCAGTTTACACAAAACCGATTGCGGCGGCGTATCATTTAAAGCATGTAACTGCAATCAAAAACATGACCACTTTTCTAATTGACGATGAACCGTATTGCACAGACGTACTGCGGGTGTTGCTGGAAAAATACTGCCCATCCGTAACCATAACAGGTATTTTCAACGACCCGGAACTTGCCTTGGAAGCCATCCAGCAACAGCCACCGCAACTGGTTTTTTTGGACATCGAAATGCCGATGCTCAACGGGTTTGAGTTGTTGCGCCGTTGCGAAGGCCTTCCCTTTAAGGTCATATTTACCACCGCCTACGACCAATATGCCGTAAAAGCCTTCAAATTCAATGCATTAGACTATTTGTTAAAACCCATCGATAAAGACGAACTGGCGATTGCTGTTCAAAAAGCCGAGCAAAGTGCAACGCCCAATACCGCCCAACTTGTTGCCGTAGAATACCTGAAAAACAACCCCGTACCCGAACGCATCGCCTTGCCCGTAGGCCAGGAACTGCTTTTGGTTGCAGTAGAGGACATTCAATATTGTGCCTCAGAGGGCGCTTATGTATCGGTATTTTTAAAAGGGCAGTCGAAACCCATTGTGTTGTCCAAATCCCTGCGCGAATTCGAGGAACTGCTCAACAATCCTGAGTTCTTCCGCGCACACAACTCCTATCTTGTTCATTTAAAGTACATTGCAAAAATAATTCGCTCCGATTCGGGAGAGATCATCATGGCCAATGGGCACTCAATTCCGGTGGCAAGGGCCAAAAAACCGGAATTGATGCGCCTCATTGTAAAAATGTAGATTCCAACCTAGCCAGCCGTATCATGTGCCGGCAAAACCGTACCCTCCACCTGTCCAAAACCAACCTTCCGATCGGCTGCACCCGCCCAGGCGCGCATACGCAAGGTATCGCCGTCTTCCAGGAACTTGCGGACGGTGCCATCGGATAGTGCAATTTCATGTTTGCCGCCCCAGGAAAGTTCGAGCAGGGAGCCAAAACTACCGGGTGTTGGTCCGCTTATCGTGCCAGAAGCCATCATATCGCCGACTTGCACATTACAGCCATTGACCGTGTGGTGTGCCAATTGTTGCGCCATCGACCAGTACAAATAACGGGTATTGGAGCGGCTGATCACGGTAGACTGATCGCCGTGTAACACACTGACTTCCAGGTGAATATCATAGTTTTGCAAACCCTTGGTAGCCAGGTAGGGCAAGGGTTCGGGTTGTTGTTTGGGGCTTTTCACGCGGTGGGGCTTGAGTGCTTCCAGGGGTACAATCCAGGGTGAAATGCTGGATCCAAAGTTTTTACCCAAGAATGGTCCAAGCGGCACATATTCCCAGCGTTGAATATCGCGGGCACTCCAGTCGTTGAAAATAACCAGGCCAAAAATATATTCATCGGCCTGCTCCACGGTGATGGGCGTGCCCAGCGGACTTTCTTTGCCAATGATAAAAGCCATTTCCAACTCAAAATCGAGTTGTCGGGAAGCGGCAAAAACAGGGGTATCGGGTGCGCCGCCGGGTGGCAGAATTTGCCCATGTGGCCGACGAATAGGGGTACCACTCACCACAATAGAAGATGCGCGGCCGTGGTAGCCAACGGGCAGCCAACGCCAATTGGGCAGCAACGGATTATCGGGCCGAAACATTTTACCTACATTGGTGGCATGTTCGATGCTGCTATAAAAATCGGTGTAGTTGGGCACCCGAATCGGCATGACCATCTGCGCCTCGGCACGGTTGACCAGTATTTGTGCTGCATTGTCGGGCCGTTGTTCCAGCCGCAACCAATCCTGCACTTTTTTCCGAACGCGGTTGGTGACCGGTTTGCCCAGCGCGATAAAATCATTGAGGGTGCTTTGGGTAAATATTTTATAAAAAAACCGCTTTTTACCAAACAGCCCCAGCTCGGAAGCGGCCGCCAGATCAATAATATGATCGCCAATGGCCATACCGGCACGCAAACGGCCATCGCCCAGGTGAAAGACGCCATACGGCAAGTTTTGCAGTGAAAAATCAGATTCGGAAGGAATGGATAACCAGGAATGCATAAGGTATTTGTTTAGTGCGCAGCAAATGTCTGCATATTTCAAGGTTTCTTGTAAAAAGTATGCTGGCACCGCGCATTTTTTTTAAATTCGCAGGATGAAATACAGCTGCGTTTTTCAAAACACCACCCTTTCCTGGCATCAAGATGGTGCTGTCGGGCCGATCCCTTTGGTATTATTACATGGTTTTTGTGAAACATCTTCTATTTGGGAGGATACGTTGACGCGCCTGCCGGGCCTGCCAATTTTGCGGATCGACTTGCCGGGATTTGGGTCTTCCAGTTTGCCCACGGAAGCAAGTATTGCCCATTATGCAGCCTGCGTCCAGGCGGTACTCGATGCTGCTGAAGTACAACAATGTGTGCTGGTGGGGCACTCCCTGGGTGGGTATGTAGCCCTTGAATTTGCGCAAAAATATGCAGATCGTCTGCTTGGATACGGTTTGTTCCATGCACATCCTTTTGCGGATACGCCCGAACGAGTAAAAGCCCGGCAAAAAGGCATTGAACTGCTGCAATCAGGCAAAAAGGCACTTTATGTAAGTCAGTTATTCCCGGGTTTATTTACCCCCGAATTTGCGAAAGCACACCCCAAAATCGTGCAAAACCTGATCGAAACCGGGCAAAAACAGGAAACCGAAGGCATTATTGCAGCCCTCGAGCTCATGCTCAATCGACCAGATCACACCGAAACCCTTCAAACGGCAACTTGTCCCGTGCTTCTGCTCCTGGGGGCTGCCGATCCGCTCATTGCAGTACAAGAAACCCTCAAAGCCGCACTTCCGGCCGATGCCCTTTCCGTTTCGGTATTGCCCGGGGTTGCGCACATGGGCATGTTTGAATCGGCGGCCGTTTGTAGCCAAATTCTGGCACAGTTCTGGCAATTTTGTACGCGTCCGCATTTATCCATATAAAATGGCGCAGTTTTATTCCTTTTTCCTCGTTTTCCTGGGCGGTGGCCTGGGCAGTATGTGCCGTTTTGGTATCGGCTTAGCAATACAGCCCTTGCAAGGGCGCTTTCCGTACGCTACTTTATTGGCCAACAGCATCGCTTGTTTGATCATCGGGGTTTTGACCGGACTGGCCATGCAACAAGCCATCAATCAGCAGCAGCGTCTGTTACTAGCCACCGGTTTCTGTGGGGGAATGAGCACATTCTCTACCTTTACCGCCGAAACCTGGCAATTGATACAAGCAGGCCAATGGCTGGCAGCCAGCGCTAATTTGTTTTTAAGTTTGTTCCTTTGTTTTGGTTGCCTACTTTTGGGGCTGAAAATAGCAGCCTGACCTAACCCAGCTTTATGAACGACGAAATACTTGACAGGCTCCAGCAACTGGAGGAAAAATATGGCGCCATGGGCCAGGATATGAAATCCTACCTGGATGGACTGTTGTACGCCGAATTTTTGACCTATTGGGACTATATCCACCTGGATACCCTCTTGAGCCTGCAAAATCCGCGCACCCCCATTCCCGATGAACGGATTTTTATCATTTACCACCAAATTACAGAGCTGTATTTCCAGCTGTGCCTCAATGCCATCGCCCAATTGTCGACCCAGGAAGGCCCTGTTTCGCTCAGTTTGTTCAAACGCCAATTGACCCGCATCAACCGGTATTTTAAAAACCTGATCGACTCCTTTGACATCATGGTGGATGGCATGGACCGCGATGAGTTCCTGAAGTTTCGAATGAGTTTGTTGCCCGCCAGCGGTTTTCAAAGTGTGCAATACCGCATGATTGAAATTGCGAGCACGGATTTGCGGCAACTGGTGCATACTTCCAAGCGCGAACTAACCACCGATGTAGATGAAGTACGGTTACTTTCGTCGGTGTTATACTGGAAATCGGGTGCCACAGAACTGGCTTCTGGCAAAAAAACGCTTACCCTGCGCCAATTTGAAGAAAAATACGCCGAAGAACTCGTGCGTTTTGCCCAACAATATCAAAAAAGCAACCTGCGTCAGTTGTATTTGAAGTTATCGACGGAGGAGCAACAAGACCCCGAGTTGCGCGCACTCCTACGCGAGCACGACCAAAATTCCAACGTACGCTGGGCCTTGTCGCATTACCGTTCTGCGGTACGTTACCTCGATGCCAAGCCAAAGGAAATTGAAGCAACCGGCGGTACCAATTGGCAAAAATACCTGCCTCCACGGTTCCAAAAGGTCGTATTTTTCCCGGAACTCTGGACGGCTGAAGAACTTGAAAACTGGGGAAAAGCATTTGAATTCAAATAGTCTTGTTGCAGTGGAGGCATTTGGCAAATATACTGGCCAAATGCCTCCATCGCAATCGATTGACTAATCTACCCAATCGGCCATAAACACATTGGTGTCCCGCGTGTTGCCGTTGTTGCGGTTGGAACTAAATGCAATCTTTTTGCCATCGGGCGAAAACATGGCAAAAGAGTTGAAGATACTTTCGGTGGTAATTTGCTCCAAACCCGTCCCATCTTCATTGATCAGGTACAAGTGAAAGTCGTAGCCCCGTTTGGATTGGTGGTTGCTTGAAAACATAATGCGTTTTCCATCCGGGTGAAAGAACGGCGCCCAATTGGCTTTACCCAAGTTGGTTACCTGATGCACATTGGATCCATCGGCATTGCACACAAAAATTTCCATGGCCACGGGCGCAACCAGGCCTTCTTTCAACAAATCCTTGTATTCCTTAATTTCGGCCTCTGTTTTCGGGCGGCTGGCACGGTACACGATTTTAGTGCCGTCTTTGCTGAAAAATGCCCCGCCGTCGTAGCCCAATGCATTGGTAATCTGTTTTGGGTTAGAGCCATCGAGGTTCATGGTCCACAACTCCAGATCGCCGGAACGATCGCTGGTAAACAGAATTTTATCGCCTTTTGGGCTTAAAACCGCCTCGGCATCGTAGCCGGGCGAATTGGTCAGGCGTTTGGTGTTTTTCCCTTTCAGGTCAGATACATAAATATCATAACTGCTGTACACCGGCCACAGGTATTTGCCATCGCGGCGCAGGTTGGGTACAGCGGGGCAAGTGTCACCGGCAGAAACGGTGCTGGCGTATATAATATGTTTGCCATCGGGCATAAAAAACGAACAGGTCGTACGGCCTTTTCCGCCACTGATGATTTGTGGCATGTACGTTGGATTGTTTGCCGCCTTTTTCACCTTCATGGCAAAAATTTGGTCACATTTCACCCCCCATTTTGCATAATTGCTTTGGAAAGTAAGCCACTTGCTGTCTGGGCTCCAATAAGCTTCGGCATTATCGCCGCCGAAAGTAAGTTGTTGGATGTTGCGCAAGTGTTTTTCGGGTGCAGGGGTAGTGGTGGCTTGTGGCTGGGCTTGTGCAGCGAAAACGGAAAAAAAGCAAAAAAGGCCGTAGATAAATGGACGCATGAAAATCAATAGTAGGTTAGAGCGAAGATACAATTTGCTTGTACCCGCCGCATCGTGATCAGGAAAAGGGTTGGATGTGTTTAAACAGGCGCAAGGATAGGCATTTAGGCCCGCGTAGAAGTCAGGTTTGGGTAAAATTATCATCAAAACTACCGTATTCCCAGGAAAAATACACAAAAAATGGCCACCGAGCTTAGGTCCACTTAGGTTCAGTGCGCGCTTTGTTTGGAAAACTCAATAAGCCAGTCCTACTTTTTCCCGAATAGTATCCAGCGTTTCAGCCAGGGCGAGGGTAAAATGGAGGGGTACTGTTGGGCTTTCCTGTAAGCCATTTTCGAGGCATTCCATGACGTGTTGGGCTTCCAGGTGATAGCCCCAACCCGCGTAAGGAAAATATTCTTCCCGGGTTTCTTCAGCACGGTCTTGATATTGCGCGATGGTGAGTTGAGCGGTATGATGCCAGCGCGGATGCAGATAAATGCTGCCTTCAGTACCTAGTATCCAGGCTTCCACGGGCGTATTGGCTGCTACCGTCGCATGCCCCAATGCGATGCGTTTTTCGGGATATTGAAAAGTAAAAACACAGGTATCGTCTACTTCTGTTTCGGTAAAAGTAGCAGCGGCTTGAATATGCAGCGCATCGGGCTTTCCAAAAACACGCATGGCCAGCATCACCGGATAGATGCCAATATCGAGGAGCGCGCCCCCACCCAGGGTTTTGTTAAACAGCCGGGAATTAGGGTCCAAGGGCAATTTGAAGCCAAAATCGGATTTTACGGTATGCACCGTGCCAATTGCGCCCGATTCCGCCAGTTCGAGCGCCCGCTGAAACGAAGGCATAAAGCAGGTCCACAAGGCCTCCATCAAAAATACCTGATTATGGTGTGCCAGCTCGATCATTTTCCGCGCCTCATGGACATTCATGGCGAAGGGCTTTTCGCAGAGCACCGGAATGCGGTAACTCAGGCACAACATGGCGCACGTAAAATGCAAGGCGTGGGGGGTGGCGACATATACAATATCCAGATCGGGACATTCCACAATTTCCTCATAGGTGCCATAGGCGTGGGGAACATCATATGCGGCCGCAAAATCCTGGGCACGTTCGAGGGAGGCCGAAGCGACGGCGTGTAAGCGGGCATTGGGCAGCAGACGCAAATCGTCGGCAAATTTGCGGGCAATTTTACCCATGCCAATAATGCCCCAATTATAAACTCGTTCCATGCTGTGAAATTATAGGATTTCTAATAATTATCCACGAACACAGTCCATAATTTCAAAAAACAAGGTCAAAATTTCAAAAAACTGCTAATTCAATACATAACAAATTATTTTCCGGGTAAAATGTTGAATTCAATAGCAATACTACGTTAATTTGCCTTCGATTTAATCCGATTTATTAACCAGTCAAATCTTTTTTATGAAGAAATTGTTAACAATGCTGCTTTTCGCATTGGCTACGGGCACCGTCATGGGCCAGCGTACCATCAGCGGAAAAATCTCTGCCCCCAATGGTGAAGCGCTGATCGGTGCTACTATTGTTGTGAAGGGCACTACCGTTGGCGCCAAAACGGATCTCAATGGCGATTACAAACTCAATGTATCAGAAGGCGCTACCACCTTGGTCGTAACCTACTCCGGTTACAAAACCACGGAAGCGACCATTGGCGCAAGTAACGTTGCCGACATTGTGTTGGAAGAAGGCCTGATTTTGCAAGAAACCGTGGTCACTGCTTTTGGTGTCAAAAAAGACAAAAGCAACCTGGGTTATGCGGTCAGTGAAATCAGTTCGAAAGACCTGACCACCGCACGGGTAACCAACGTAACCAATGCCTTGAATGCCAAAGTACCAGGTATTCGCATCAGCGGTTCGGGTGGTTCCTTTACCGGTTCCAGCATCATCATTCGGGGTTACACTACCTTTACAGGAAGTAACCAACCGCTTTTTGTGGTAGACGGTGTTCCGATCGACAACAGCGGTGGTGATACCCCGTTGCAGAGCGGCCCGGCCCTTTCGAACCGTGCCATCGACTTGAACCAGGAAGACATTGAAAGCATCAGCGTATTGAAAGGCGCTGCAGCAACGGCCCTGTACGGTTCACGTGCAGCCAGCGGTGTAATTCTGATTACAACGAAAAAAGGCAAAAGCGGTCAAAAAAATTCAATTACCTACAATGCCAACTATGCATTTCAAGAGGTAAACCGCATTCCCGACTATCAAAATGAATACGCACAAGGTTCTTTGGGCAATTTCAACCCAGCGGCAATCTCTTCTTGGGGCCCACGCATTAATGGCCAGCAAGTACCGCTGCCTAGCGATTATCGCAACAAACTGGTTAGCCCGAATGATTCGGTATCACTCGCCGCTTATCCAGATAACGTAAAGGATATTTTCCGTCGTGGCAGCAACATGCAGCACAACCTGAGTTTTCAAGGCAGCAAAGACGCAAGCACTTACCGCTTGTCGCTGGGTTACCTTAACGACCGTGGTGTATTGGACAACAACAACCTGCAACGTTATAATGTAGGCTTGAACGCTTCTACCGAAATTACCAGCAAACTTACCGCTGCCATTTCGGTGAACTACAGCTACAACAAATCAGAACGTACCCAGCAAGGTAACCAGCTGTCGAATCCCTTGTTCCGCTCTTGGTTTACCCCACGCAGCTGGAACTTGTCCGGCCTGCCTTTTGAAAATGCAACCGGCGGCCAATTACACTATGACGCTGCCGTGGACAATCCGTACTGGACTATCAAAAACAACCTGTACAACGATTTGACGACCCGTGTTTTTGGTAACTTCAGCCTGCGTTACCAGCTTACCAACTGGTTGAGCGCTGAATATCGCCTCGGTGTGGACAATTATACCTTCAAATACAGCGGTTATGACCAATTGGGCGCACGTGGCGGCGCGAATACAGCGGCCAATGGACAAGGCGGTATAGTAGAAGGTATTGGCTTGCAACGCACCCTGAACTCCTACTTCACCTTGAATGGTACGAAACAACTTACCGACGACCTTGCCCTGAATTTTGTATTGGGCCAGGAAACCGTAGATGATGTGAATAATTTCAGCCAGGTGATTGGCCGCGGTATTACCGTACGCAATTTCCGCAACCTGAATGCCAATACAACCACCTTTGTACCGAGTTTCAGCACCAGTCAAGGCCGTATTATTGGCGTGTTTGGTAATGTAACCACTTCTTTCCGCAATGTTGCGTCACTTGACCTTTCGGTGCGGAATGACTGGAACTCTACCTTGCTATCAGGTAACAACTCCTATTTGTATTACTCTGCAGCAGGTACGTTCAACCTGACTGAGGCCCTGCCTGTGCTCAAATCACGGTTCTTGAGCCTTGCTAAGTTGCGCGCCAACTACGGCCGTGTAGGCCGCGCGAGCCTGCGTTACGCAACAGACTCTTATTATGTGACCGCCAATCCGGCCGACGGTTTTGGTCCAAATATCCAGTTCCCATACAACGGTTTGCCGGGCTTTACCCTGTCTAACACGGCGGGTAACCCGAATTTGAAACCTGAATTTACAGCAACGACTGAAGTAGGTCTCGACCTTTCTGCCCTGAATGACCGCATCAGCCTAGAGTTCACGTTGTACCAACAGAAGTCTACCCAAATCATTTTGAGTGTTCCTAATTCGCCAACAGCCGGTATTTCTGAAGTTGTGTTGAATGCAGGTAGCCTCAAAACAAATGGTATTGAGGTGGGCTTGACCCTCACACCGATCAAAACAAGCAAAGGCTTCTGGTCTTCTACGTTCAACTTTACCCAGTTTCAATCGACCGTTGAAGAACTTGCTCCAGGGGTGGATAACATCTTCCTGGGTGGTTTCGTAACACCAAACATTCGCTTGGTAGAAGGCGATGCTTATGGCCAGGCTTACGGCAGTGCTTACCAACGCGATGCACAGGGCCGCCTGTTGCTCAATGCAAATGGTTTGCCGCTTCCAACCGCCAACGTGCAGAAAATTGGTAACCCAAATCCTGATTGGACCCTGGGTGTAAACAACAACATTACGTATCAGGCATTTTCGCTCAATTTCTTGTTGGATATCCGCAAAGGCGGCGATCAATATTCGCGGAACCTGGCCGACTTGCGCCGGAATGGCGCGGTAGCAGAAACTGCTGAATTCAATCGCCTTAATGAAGATGGCATTACGGTGGGTACCCCTTACCGTTTCGATGGTGTATTTGCCCCTGGCACACCCAACGCTGGCCAGGTGAATGAAGGCGCTGTTGAAAAACGCGTTTCCGCACAGGACTACTGGGGTAATAGCGGCAGACACGTTGCTGCAGAAGGATTTATCTATGACATTTCCTGGTTCCGCGTACGGGAGGCTTCCTTGACCTTCTCTGTGCCGAAGCGCATGCTTACCAAATCATTCCTGGGCGGCCTGGATATTAGCATTTTCGGACGCAACCTGTACCTCTACGCACCAAACTATCCGCACCTGGATCCAGAGCAAAATGCCTTGGGTATCAACAACGCGCAAGGCCTTGAATTCAATGCCCTGCCACAAACACGGAGCTTTGGTGTCAACCTGCGCGCCACACTTTAATCTGGTTAAACGCAGCGTTTAATATAACACCCAAATGCCATTTTTTTTTCACACATTTAACAAAATCAGGGATTTATGAAAATCAATAAATTCTTTAAATATACTCTTTTTGTTGTAGGTGTTTCTTTGCTTGCTTCTTGCAAAGATTTCCTCGACATTAACCAGAGCCCCAATGCAGTGGTGGATGCACCGATTGAGCAATTGCTTACCTCGGCTACAACTTCTGTTGGCTTTTTTGGTGGCTCCGACCTGCACCGTTACAGCGCATTGCTTGCGCAGCAGTTTTCTGGTCAGGGACAAGGTGCAACCACCCAAAACCAGGAGTATGAGCGCTACAACATTCAAGGTTCCGACCTCAACAACGTATGGAACTTGATGTATGCGACCATCCTCAGCGATTTGGAACTCACCATTCAAAAGGCCAACACAGAAGGCAGCCCCCACTATGCAGGGGTAGCAAAAGTGTTGAAAGCCTATATGTTTCACCTCATTGTGGATGCCTGGGGCCGCGCGCCTTTTACCGAAGCGTTGCAGTTTACAGAAAATGTAAAACCAAACTTTGACAACGGTGCCGACATCTACCGTGCCCTGCACAACATGTTGGACGAAGCCATTGTGAATTTGAATGCAACCACTTCTGTGAAATCTCCGGGTGCAAACTCTACGATTTACCCAGGTGCATACGCTGCGTCCAAACCACGTTGGATCAAATTGGCCAATACCTTGAAATTGCGCTTGTACCTGCACGAATCTAAAAGCAACCGCAACACAACGATTCAAAATATCACCTCGCTGATTGCTTCGGGCGCTACTTTTATGGACGCAAATACGGATAACTTCCAGATGGCGTTTATCAACGAAGCCCGCAAACAAAATTCGATTCACCAGTTTGAACTTGACCGTGTTAACCAGTTTTTCCCGAATGCAACCCTGGTTGATTTGATGAATTCAAAATTCGATCCACGTCGGCCGCGTTTCTTTACACCGTTCCCATTCACCCGTCCGTTTGATGCCGCCAGCTTTGCCGGTGCAAAAGGCGGTGATGCACCGTCTGTGAAGTACTCGCGTATGCACACCTACCTGCGTGGCGATACAACCAATGCGGTAGCAGTGGTACCTCAAGCCGATGGTTCGATCAAAAACACCGACTACACCTATAATGGTACTGCGCCGATCCGCATGCTGACATTTGCCGAATACAACTTTATTCGCGCAGAAGCAGCCGTATATGGCGCAACCGGCGATGCTGAAGCCTTTTACCAGGCGGGTATTCGCGCTTCCATGTCGGCAGCAGGTGTACCAACGGCGCAAATTGATGC
>Ga0247834_1004861_pt1 | contig 16453 bp, 16 predicted proteins | sample LaCruzMarch2015__8_FD_187118 | JGI IMG/M metagenome (GOLD analysis project Ga0247834, IMG submission 187118) | Freshwater microbial communities from meromictic Lake La Cruz, Castile-La Mancha, Spain - LaCruzMarch2015_12m | ecosystem: Environmental > Aquatic > Freshwater > Lake | place: Spain...
GTTTTCACATCGGACCATGGAGACTGTTTGGGAGACCATGGGCACAGCCAAAAGTGGACCATGTACGAGCAAGTGACAAAGGTTCCTATGATTTTGTGGGCACCCGGAAAGATACCAGAGGCCCAAAAATCTGATGCCCTGATTCAAGCGATGGACATCGTTCCATGGTTGCTCACTCAGGCACACGCCAAACACCCCGTAGGCATGGAGGCCGTTTCTGTCGAGCCTGCTTTCAGTGATCCGCATTGGTCTGGACGTGAGGCCGTCTATTGCGAACAAGGTCGTGACAACATTTTGACCGACGTTGAGTTCATGACCATGGTCAGAACTCAACGGTGGAAGCTGGTGCATTTTTTGAATGAACGTTTTGGCCAGCTTTTTGATCTTGAAAATGACCCTGAGGAATCCAACAACCTTTGGTCGTCACCCACTCACACGGCAATTCGTCAAAGCTTGATGGACATGCTGTTGCATTGGCGCATGTCGAGTCAGATCCGCACTCAGAATGTTTTTCGTGACCATCGTTGATCTAAACAGGAGACAAACATGAAACTCAAACAAATGGGTGTTTTATTGGCCCTCTTAGGAGGTGCAATTTTCAGTCAGCCTCTTCTAGCCCAAGACTTCCCCAACAAACCCATACGAATGGTGATTGGTTTTCCACCGGGAGGTGGCATTGATCAGCTTGCACGATTGTTGGCACAAGACATGTCAAGCCAATTAGGGCAGAACGTCATTGTGGACAACAAACCTGGTGCAGGCACAGCAATAGCTTCCACAGAAATCATGCGCGCACCTAGCGACGGCTACACCATTGGCTTGGGAAATGTTGGGCAATTTTCTGTTTTGGAACATATTTCAAAGCAACCAATTGTTGATCTGCCCAGCAAATTAGCGCCCATTGGACAGGTGGGCTATGCCCCTTTAGCGCTTTTTGTGCCAGCCATATTGAATGTCAATTCAACGGCCGAATATTTGAGTTTACTCAAGTCTCAGCCAGATGCCTTTAGCTACGCTTCGGGCGGCAATGGACAAATAACGCATCTTGCTTTTGAAATGTTGAAGTCTGAAGCTCAAGTCAAGATTCAGCACATCCCCTACAAAGGCAGCGGACCTGCACTGATCGATTTGATGGCCGGTAGGGTTGTGGGAATGATTGATGCCCTTGGTGCTGGTATGCCGCATGTCAGAAGCGGCAAATTAAAAGTATTGGCTCTCACTGCTGCAGAACGTGCGCCAGAATTTCAATCCATCCCAACCTTCAGAGAATCTGGTTTGAAAAACTACGTTGTCACGGGCTGGCAGGGCATGGTTGCGCCATTGGGTACGCCGCCAGCCATTGTTCAAAGACTGAACCGCGCTTTGAATGAATCATTGAACAAGAGAGAGGTTCGGGAAAAGATGATAGGTCTGGGCTACTACCCCACACCGTCCACTGCTGATCAGTTTGGTATTTTTATGAAAGCCGAATCAGTGCGGTGGGGTGCACTTTCCAAAGAACTCAAGATTGAAGCAGATTGAGGCTCTGATCAATACTCACTGAGCAACATGATCACCCAGTGCTCACCGTCCCAGCAGGCGTACAGCCTTTGCTCGGCTAGGGGAGAGATCGGTAAATAGAATCCCTTGACGGACATGTTCACGCCCGTTGCCGTCCTAATAGACCAGCAAGTGCCTGCGGCTGATCCCTGATGGCCACCTCAAACTCCCCCATTTGAATTAATCAGGGACAGTGTATCAACGCCTACACCGTTGGCGCCTCTGGGCATAAAGCATGCTACGGCCTTCCTCGTAGGAGGGCCAAGGAGTGAGTGTTTTGAAACCCAACAACGCGCCACCATCATCTGATTGCTTAAGCGCAACACCCCACCGCAGCACGAGATTGCCGTATCGACCGAAAACCATTCGCAGCTGCCACCAGCGCTGGCTCGCAGATAGCTCAAATTCCCCCGGGGTGTCCACCGGCTCAAAAAAACAGGTCAAAAAAGTGACACGTTTAAAGAAATTTCTGTCATCAAGACAGTTGGCGCATGTGCCCAATTGATACCTGAGCAGATATCCGACTTGATGCCAAATCCAGCAGGTCCTTGATCCAAGGGCATTTGTCAATTGAATTTAATCGAAATTTCAATAGACTTCTGAGAATGTCTTATCAAAGCTGAGGTCATCATGTGCAGATGGGTTGCTTATGCGGGTCCAGAGATTTACCTTGAAGACTTGATCTTTCATCAAGAGCATTCCATTGTGCGCCAGAGCCTTGCTGCAAATCAATCTGCGTGGGTCACAAATGGTGATGGTTTCGGCGTTGCTTGGTACAACAACCGCACTACACCAGGTCTGTTCAAAGACATCATGCCGGCCTGGAACGACAGTAACCTGCGCTCCCTTGCGGCACATATACAGACCCAATTATTTTTTGCCCATGTTCGCGCTACGACTGGCACAGCGGTCAACAGAAGCAACTGCCATCCATTTTCGTGGCAAAACTGGTCTTTCATGCACAACGGGAAAATTGGCAACTGGCATGACTGTCGCAAGGATGTTGAAGACCTCATCGATCATGTGCACTATCCGCACAGAGAAGGCACCACAGACAGTGAAGCCTTATTTCTAGTGGCGCTGAGCAAGGGTTTGATTCACGACCCAATCAACGCAATGCAAGCTACTTTGCGTGATGTCTCCAAAATCATGGACCAGCACCATGCGGACGAACCCATGCGAATTTCCTGCGCTTTGACCAATGGGAAAGATATTTGGGCCTTTAGGTACTCAAGCGACGACCACTCCCCCAGCATGTACTATGGCGCGCCACATACGCGTGCAAGCGAAAACGGCTTGCACTCCATTACAACCATTGCCTCAGAGCCGTCTGACTCAGATGCAGCTCACTGGTTCAAGGTCGAAGAGCGCAACGGTGTGCATTGGACTCAGAGTGGGTTAGCGCATTTCAAAATCACAATTTAAAGAAATAATAAGTCCCAAATAGATTTGGACTGAATTATGCTGAGTACCGAAAAAATCAATGGTTACGCTGTATGAAAAAATTCTCAGGTGCAATCGGTAAATCGTTGGCCGTCTATCTCAGCAAAGAGCTCGAAATCAACGGTACAGCGCCACCATCCAACCCCTTGCATTTACAGGCCACTTTGCGACCAGGTGATGTACTGCTGATTGAAGGTAACACCCGAATAAGTGCTGCAATCAAATAGCTGACCCAGTCCACTTGGTCTCATGCCGCTCTTTATGTAGGTATGAATTTCAGCCCAGATGCACCCGAACACCACTGTCTCATAGATGCCGATACGGTGCATGGTGTTCGCACCACTGGACTTGATAGATTTATGAATCTGCACACTAGAATCTGCAGACCTATTGGACTTAGTGAGCAAGAATGCACCGATGTTGCACAAGCAGCTATTGACAAAATTGGACATCAATACGATTTACGAAACGTTCTTGATCTTGCAAGGTACTTGTTACCAACACCACCGGTACCGACTCGATTCAGAAGACGGTTATTGTCTCTGGGCAGTGGTGACCCAACGCGAGCAATTTGCTCTACATTAATTGCTCAGGCATTTGAAGGAATTCATTATCCCATCATTGCCTTTGAGCATAAAAGCACAAATACACCAGCCAATGAATATGACTTTGTACCTCAAAAATTTCAACCAAAAGATTTTAAACCCAAGCACCACTCTCTGCTAACACCTAGAGACTTTGACGTTTCACCCTACTTTGCCATCATCAAACCAACAGTTGAGTGCGGGTTTGATTTTCGCAACCTTGAATGGGTTGAATAAATAATTCATCTGAACACAAAAGAATTACTAAGGGTCAAGGTCAACGTAAGAACGCGGGTCGTTGCCACGTAAATCCGATCGCCCAATGCGCAAGACGCACGTTGGTTGGTTTGGGCCATGTACGGGTTTCACAGCATCAGGGGTATCGACTTCAGTTTGACCAGTGCGTACCCCATGAACGGTTTGGTCACAGCACGTTCGGCTCTACCCCACTCGGACAGTTTTCGTTCGAAGTCAACAACGATCAGTTCCGTCAGGTCTTTGGTCGTATGAAATCGCTTGATCAAACCATCATTTGGACCAAGTTTGGCCCTGTTATCACAAAAGTAGGTGCTTTCTTCCTTCGCATCGGGAAAGCACCAATAAGCTGTCATCGAAGATTAACAATCACGCATCACAATTCCGGATCATGGACACCCGTCCAACCCAAAGTTATTTATGCCGAAATATTAAAATAATCGCCAAGTATTTCGTGATTCTACAATCCAAAATCAAACCCATGGCAGAGCTATATCACTTTCGCGACTCTGACATGGGTTTTCTTGGCATGCGACCAATATTTTCAACAACATTGTTTGCCCAACAAAATCGGGCAAGATCGAGGTTGAATTTACCAGCAATTTTCGACGTGATTCAACCACGCCGTACCCAGTTTCCATTAGTGCCTCTAAAGTACTCCAAAGGCCGGTCCGGATTAGTAACTGAGATCATAGGCCAGCTTTTTAAAATAAATTTAATTGTGTTTGGATTCACCTTTTGGGTGAATAGTACATGCGGTCTAGTTTGATTATTAAAATGTGGCAATTAATTTATTTCCGGCATTAAATCACGTATTAATATTATTATTTTGTAATTAAAAGGAGTTCCCATGGCTGGTCCTAATTTTCTGTTTGTCCCCGGTCCTACCAATGTGCCAATGCGTGTACAACGCGCCATGATGGTTCCTATGGAAGACCACCGTTCGCCCAACTTCCCGCACCTGACCCACTCGGTTTTTTCTGGGCTTAAGGACATATTCCGTACAAAAACTGGCACGCCTTTCATATTTCCTTCCTCAGGTACGGGTTGCTGGGAAGCGGCCCTGTCCAACACTTTGTCAGCGGGCGACAGAGTGCTTGCCGCTCGTTTTGGCCAGTTCAGCCATTTGTGGATTGACATGTGCCAGCGTCTCGGCCTTGACGTCCATATTGTCGATTGCAACTGGGGCACCGGCGTACCTTTGCAGCAATTTGCCGATATCTTGAAAAACGATACACAGCACAGCTTCAAAGCGGTGCTGGCTTGCCACAACGAGACCACTACCGGTGTGACCTCAGATATTGCTGGCGTGCGCGAAGCCTTGGACGACGCAGCGCATCCTGCGCTTTTTTTCGTCGACTGCGTGTCTTCTTTGGGCTGCATCGATTTTCGTTTCGACGACTGGGGCGTGGACATGGCCGTCACTGGGTCACAAAAAGGCTTGATGCTTCCCGCAGGTTTGGGCATTTTGTGCGCCAGCGCCAAAGCATTGGCACAACACAAAACAGCCCAACTCAAGCGTGCCTTCTTCGACTTGCAAGACATGGTCCAAAGCAACGCCACTGGCTATTTTCCTTACACCCCTGCTTTGCCATTGATGTATGGGCTGGTCGAGGCCATGAATATGCTTCAAGAAGAAGGCTTGGAGCATGTGTTTGCTCGTCACCAATACCTGGCTGAAGGTGTACGAGCTGCCGTAACCCAAGGTTGGCAGCTCAAGTTGTGCGCTGTTGAAGCCAAGTGGCATTCCGACACAGTGTCTGCGGTGATGTTGCCCGAAGGCATTTCAGGCGGCGAAGTGATCAACCGCGCCTATCGTCGCTACAACCTGTCACTTGGCGGCGGTTTGTCCAAAGTCGCAGGCAAACTGTTTCGCATCGCACACCTCGGCGATATGAATGAGGTGCATTTGATGGCGGCTATCAATGGCGCTGAAATGGCTATGCTTGACTGCGGCGTTGCGCTGCAGCCAGGCAGCGGCTCTGCAGCCGCAGGCAACTACTGGCGGCATCACGCCGCCCCCTCTGGCTTGGGTGCGCCGGTCAACCCAAAGGACCAGCATACAAAAAATAGTATTCATGGACAGACACTCGCCAAGGGCTGAACTGCGCACACCGGCATTCAACCGCATGGCCCACACCTTCAGCGACATCTTCACAGCCGGTTACGCCGCCGTTTATTACAGCTACAAATGGGCCGAGGTGCTGAGCGCTAATGCCTACGCCTCCTTTGAAGAAACAGCCGCAGCCGACGGCACGCCCATGATGGAAACCGGACGCCTTTACCGCTAGGCCATTCTGGTAGCGGGCGGCAGCCGTCCGGCGCTGGAATCATTCAAAGCCTTACGGGTCCGAGAACCGAGCCTGGAAGCCTTGCTGCGGCACCAAGGCATGGTGGCCGTTTGATGGCGGGCAAACGCAGTGTGATGCTGCGATGAAGACTCAAGAAAGTTCTTTGCATTACGAAATTGTCATAAATTAATCAAGAAAGATTTGATAAATTAGGATTTTGATTTTTATCAGAAATCATGAGTGTTCCAATTTTTCAAAAAAGATAGAGCTTTTGATGCTCAAATTCTGGATGTTTGTCAGGCACGGTTGCTGTAAGTAGTTGATTTATTGAGATAGTTTCAAACATGGTCAAGCTCAAGATTTGTAGGATTTCATGAAGACTGTTGGGCAGATGCATGTGATACATCCGCTTGGCTTGAGCACGCAAATTGACCTCGATGTCGCACAAAGACTCGCGGCGGGTCAACTGAGCAAAGGCCATGGTCAAGAACTGGTCCATGCAGGTGAAGTCTTGAACCTTGTAATCGCCGCGGTGAGTGGCCACGCATCGACGGAAAGTGCTCAGGGGCAGAAACGCCATGAGTTGAGAGAAAACAAGCTTGCCTTGGTTCATTGCGGTCCTTTGCGTGCGAACGCAAAAGACCATAAGTCATGGAATCGAAGTTCAAATCGAGACCAGACTGAAATGCCAAAAAACCAAAGTAAATCATTAACTTACGAAGCCCTGATGTGAAAACGTTGGGACACTACTGATTAACCATGTCAATCAAAATCATCTGTAATTTCCACTCCTTCAGTGGATTTTTATCATGAGTGCGCAAGCCCAAAGCTCACTCTTTCGCATCCCGTACGACATGCTGTGTGCTGATGTGCAGTCCGCGCTCGAATCACTAGATGTGAACAAGACGATCGCGCAAGTCGAGGCGCAGATCATGGCCGAGGCGGATTTGCATGGTGTACCGTCGCATGGTGTGCGCATGTTGCCGCCGATGTTGCGTGCTCTTGCAGAGGGCCGAGCAAAGGCGAATGCGAACATTCTGATCACGCGCGAGTTCGGCGCGATCTGTGTGCTGGACGGCGACAACGGCCCTGGCCGTTACGTTGCTAAGATCGCGATGCAAGCCGCTGTAGACAGGTCGAAGCAATTTGGCGTGGGTGTTTGTCTCGCGACGAACACCACGCACTGGGGTCGCGCGCATGCTTATGCTTTACGCGCGGCGCAGGCAAATTGCATTGGGCTGTGCACGACCAATGCGATGCAAACAATGACAGCTTGGGGTGCGACTACAAAGATCATTGGCAACAACCCGCTGGCTATAGGTATTCCGCGCGCAGCGGGCGAAAATCCGATGGTGCTGGATATTGCGATGAGCCAGGCTGCTGTGGGTAAGGTGGCCACATGGTTGCGCGAAGGAAAGCAGATTCCTGAAGGTTGGGGTGTAGATGCGCAGGGCAAACCCACGAATGATGCCAAAGCCATTTTGAGCGGTGCCGTGTCGCCGATGGCGGGCCACAAAGGTGCGGGGCTCGCTTTGATGTTGGAATTCATGACGGCCGCGCTGGGCGGTGGATTGTTCTGCCGTGACCTCGCGATTCCTTCTGGCGGGCTTGAAACCGACACCAGCAAGTTATTCATTGCGCTCAATATCGAAGCATTCTCTGAAAACGGCATAGCGGCATTCCATGCACAAGTTGAGGACTATCTGAATTACCTTCGCGCTGAGGCGAGTACGAGTGAGCCGTTTCTCTATCCCGGTGAGCGTGGCTGGCAGGACTGCGCGGACAACCTGCGTGATGGTGTGCCCTTGCATGCTGAGATTGTTGCGCAGCTTTTGGCTGCGGGCGTAACATTAACTTGTTAATGCGACACCGTCATATTTGAAATTTGTACTTTTTTTAACCGTTCGGCCAGCGACCAACGCCACCTTGTTTTCTTTGGGCTGAGCGAAGCTTGCCTTATTGAAAACGACCTGCAGCCAAGTCACAATGGTGATACAGCATGAGGTTTGCTAGGTTGCATTTATCGTTAAGTTCTCCAATTTAATTGCCAGAGCGCTCTTGTCGAGTCCACCGACCCGAACCGCAAATGCGAACACGTATACCCAAAGCCCATCACCTATAACGGCCATAAAAATGATCACGTTGTTTTTGCAAGTTTTACATTCATTTCGGGGGAAATCGATCCATATAATGAGCTTTAGCAATTTGAATTGCAATTGACAATTTAACCGAGCCAACCTCATGCGTTCATTTGCACATCACACCCACCTCACTGGCGACCTTTGGGGTGGTTTTTCCGGGATGCTGGTGGCCTTGCCATCGGCAATTGCCTTTGGCGTGTTGATTTTTTTACCCTTGGGCAGCGGCTTTGGCGCGCAAGGCGCGATGGCCGGCATGATGGGGGCGGCGGCCTTGGGCCTGTTGGCCGCCATCTTTGGTGGCACGCCCCGTTTGATATCGGCGCCCAGTGCCCCTGCGGCGGCCGTGCTGACCGCCTTGACCCTGCAAATGGTGCAGATGGGTAACGATGCAACCAGTGTGATTTTGAGTTTGTTTTTGGTCTCCTTGCTCAGCAGCCTGATTCAGCTCTCCTTTGGGGTCTTGCGCCTGGGTGAGTTGATCAAATACATGCCCTACCCCGTGGTAAGCGGCTACCTCATTGGGGTAAATGTGATCATTGTTTTGGGCCAGTTGCCCAAATGGCTTGCAATCCCCACAGAGATGAATGTCTGGCAATGGCTCAGTGGACCCGAGTTGTGGCAATGGCCCTCTTTGCTGATTGGCTTGGCAACGGTGATGGGCATGCTGTTCGCACCCCGCCTGTCCAAACGGATCCCCGGGGTGATTCAGGGCTTGGTGGCTGGCATAGTCGTTTACTGGGCCATGGCCTTGAGCGCTTGGCCTGCCTTGCTGAACCTGAATGACAACCCACTGATCATCGGCCCCTTGAACGTCAATCTCGCCGCTTTTACGGACGGCGTGACCCAGCCTTGGGACCAGTTGATGGCCTCGGGCTTGCCGCCTTGGCAGCAAATTGTGTTTCCTGCCATGACTTTGGCCGTGCTCTTGTCGATTGACACTCTGAACAAATGCCTGGCGCTGGATACCGTCACCGGCTCAAGGCACGATTCCAACCAAGAACTTCGGGGGCAGGGCTTGGGGAATTTGGTGTCCAGCCTGCTTGGCGGGATCACAGGTTCGGGCTCCAGTGGGGGCAGTTTTATCAGCAAGGCCAGCGGAGGCACCACGCATTGGGCGGGGATTTTTTGTGGGCTTGGGTCTTTGTTGGTGATTTTGTTGCTCACATCTTTGTTCGCTTGGATTCCGGTGCCCGCATTGGCAGCCATGTTGGTGGTGAACGGGGTGAGGATGATCGACTGGGCCTCCGTGAAAATGATTCGATCGCCCCAAACCCGGCTTGACTTCGGTGTGATTATTTTGGTAGTGATCGTGGCCAACACGGTCAGCTTGATTGCCGCCTCGGCCGTGGGCATTGGCTTGGCTATTTTTCTGTTTTTGACCGAGCAAATCCACACCACCACCATCCGTCGCAAAAACTGGGGCAACAAGGTGTTTTCTTCGCGAGTGCGCAGTCTGCAGGAGCGCGAAATTTTGTCGCAAAAAGGCCACCAAACCCTTATTTTTGAGTTGCAAGGCAGCCTGTTTTTTGGCACCACCCATCAACTCTACAGTGCCATTGAACCCGAGATCAAAAAAGCCAAATTTGTGGTGCTTGACTTCATGCGGGTGCAGTCCATGGACATGACCGCGAGCCAAATGATTGAGCGCATCCGCAGCAACCTGGCTGACCACCAAGCACGCCTGATCATCGCCCGGGTACCAGACCGATTGCCCAATGGCAAAGATTTGCGCACCTACATCGATCACATGGGGCTTTTATCGGACAACATCGCCAAAGTTTTTATAGAGCTTGATGAAGCCTTGGAATGGATCGAAGAAGAGACTTTGCTGCAAGAAGGCTATGTCCACCCCAAAGGTCAAGGTCTTCACGTGGCCAAGTTTGAACTGTTCCATGGCATGGGTAAATCTGAGTTGGAGGGATTGGACCAGTGCAAAGAAGTTCGCGTTTACCAAGCCGGCGATTTGGTGCTTGACCCCAACACCCTGGGGCATGAGTTGATGTTGATCAGCCGTGGCGAAGTGAAAGTCAGCTTGAAAACCAGCACGGGCAGTGCCATCCACTTGGCCACTTTGGGCCGCGGCCAATTTTTTGGCGAAATGTCTTTTTTAGATGGTCGGGCGCCCTCGGCCTATGTGTACGCCTCGGGGGAGACTGAAATTTTTGCCATCGATCGACAAGCTTTTGCCAAGGTGGCCGCAGGCGACCATGCGATGAGCGTCAGTGTGATGCGGTCATTGGCTTTGGTGTTGGCCGACCGACTCAGGCGCACCAACATGGAGTTGCGCGAAGTCAGGGAAAACTAGGTCAGGCGTTCATTCAAAGTGCCTGATCCCAGTTGGCTCCCACACCCACCTCGGCCAGCAACGGACAGTAAATCCAATCGCCTGTGCATGATCATGGTCCTGGTTTTGGGCATCACAGGCCTGCCAGCCGGCGTTGAGTGAGCGTTTGTTCAGGTCCAGTCGCCCGAAATTCACCGCCCCCCGCATGGGCATCATCCCACTGCGGCGGCCCGCGTGCTGGCGCGATGCACGGTGGCTCGGTCTCTGCAACAAGTTGCGCGAACATACGCCGGATACCGGCGCTTTAGGTGATGCAAGCGATCACGCGCATCTGGCCTGCGCAAATCGAGCACAACAGAAGCAACGCCTAGTGTTTGACGACAATTACCTTGGCCGGTTGACGACAACTATGTTGGCCGGTTAGAGACCTGTTCCGGGCGGGTCCGGGAGGCGGGGCTACCGTTGAGCCTTCGAGACAAATCGAAGGTAGACGGCATGCCCGGCAAGAGAATCACGGACCACCAAGTGCACAAGTACAAACAACAGCGCAACCAACTTAGCCAAACGGCCTCGGCTGCCAAAGCGGGCATCAGCGAACGCAGTGCCAGGCGCATCGAGCAGGCCCCTAGCCTGCCCTCCCAACGTCCCAAACGGAACTGGCGCACCCGACAAGACCCACTGAGCGCAGTCTGGGACAGCGAGATCGTGCCTTTGCTTCAATCGGACGTTCACCTCAACGCCGTCACCTTGCTCGAAGAACTTCAAAACCGCCATCCTGGCCAGTGGGATACCAGCGTGCTGCGCACCCTGCAGCGGCGCATGTCCCTGTGGCGTGCCCAGTTCGGGGCCGAGCGCGAGGTCTACTTTGCCCAAGTTCATCCTCCCGGGCGACAAGGCATCTCCGACTTCACCGTGGCCGATGCTTTGAGCGTGGAGATTGCCGGTGTCCCGTTCAAGCACCGCCTGTACCAATTCGCTTTGGCGCACTCCGGTTGGAGGCACGTCAAGGTCATCGACTCCGGCGAGAGCTTCTTGGCGCTGTCCACTGGTTTGCAGGCGGCACTATGGACTTTGGGCGGCTCGCCAGAAGAGCACCGCACCGACAGCTTGTCTGCGGCCTTCAACAATTTGGCAGAGCAAGAGGAGCTGACCCAGCGTTACGCCGATCTGTGCCGGCACTATGGTCTGCGCCCGACGCGTTGCAACCCCGGGCAATCGAACGAGAACGGCTCCATTGAAGCGCGCAACAACTCACTCAAGAAAGCCTTAGACCAATCGCTGCGTCTGCGCGGCACACGCAGCTTTGAGACACGAGCCGATTACGAGGCATTTGTGGACACCGTCGTGCAACGCATGAACGCGCGCGTGGCCAAGCTGCTGGCTGCTGAGCGCGCCATGCTCAAGCCTTTGCCTGCACGCCGCACGGCAGAGTTTGAAGAGATCCCAGCCCGGGTAAGCAAATTCGCCGTCTTCAATCTCAAAGGCATGCTCTACAGCGTGCCCAGCCAACTCATTGGCCACCGACTGATGGTTCGCCTGTACGCCCAGCATGTGGAGGGCTGGCTTGGCGGGCAATGCGTGGTCAGTTTGCCAAGGGCCAAACCTTTAGAGGGCCAGCGCGTTGGCCGCAGCATTGACTACAGGCATTTGGTGGGCGCCTTGCAGCGCAAGCCCGGTGCGTTTGCACGCTGGGTGCTGCGCGATGCGGCATTCCCCCGTGCGGTGTACCGCCAAACGTGGGAGCGACTGTCGGCACAAAGGCCGGAGCGCGAGGCCTGTAAAACCATGGTCGGGCTGTTGGTCTTGGCCGCTGATGGGCACGAGGCGCAATTGGCCCAAGAGCTGCAGCAGTTGATCGAGCTGGAGCAGTTGCCAGACCTGATCGCTTTGCGCCTGCTGCTGCAGCCGCCCAGCGCGGATGTGCCGTCGGTAGTGGTCACGCTGCCCACGCTGGCCGGTTATGACGAACTGTTTGGGGTGGCGGTATGAGCGAGGCGTCAATTAAAAAAACCAAAACGACAATTACAGCGACAACTATGACGACAACTACAGCAGCCAGCACATCAGCGAGGCTGGGCCTGATGCTGACCGACTTGCGCCTGCCCACCATCAAGCGCTTGGCCGGTGACTTGTGCGCCCAGTCCGACTTGGAGGGCTGGCCTGCACACCGCTTCTTGGAGGCCTTGCTTGAGCATGAGATCAACGAGAGGGAGCTCAGGCGCATGGACCGCCATCGCCAAGATTCGGGGCTGGGGCCGGACAAGCGGCTGTCGAGCTTTGACTTTGCGGCTGTTCCCAGCGTGTCCAAAGCGCAGGTGATGGCGCTGTGCGAGGGCACGGAGTGGCTCGACAGGGGCGCGAACGTCTTGTTGTTTGGCCCACCCGGGGTGGGCAAAAGCCACTTGGTCAGCGCCTTGGGCCATGCTTTGATTGATTCAGGCAAGCGGGTGCTGTTCACGCGTTGCTCGGATCTGGTGCAACGCTTGCAGGCGGCCAGGCGTGATCTGCGGCTGCCCCAGGAGTTGACCAAGCTGGACCGGTTTGATTTGTTGATTCTGGACGACCTGAGCTACGTGCGGCGTGACCAGGCTGAAACATCGGTGCTGTTTGAATTGATCTCTGAGCGGTATGAGCGCAAGAGCTTGGCCATCACGGCCAACACGCCGTTCTCACAGTGGGGCGAGGTGTTTGTGGATCCGGCCATGACGCTGGCGGCAGTGGACCGCTTGGTGCATCACTCCACGATATTGGAGATGAATGTAGAGAGTTACCGCAGACGGGCAGCGCAGGCCATGGCGACACCAGTAAGAAAGGCCAGCTAAAGCAATTAAAGAATTCAATTCATTCCCCGCTTCCACCGGCCAAGATAGTTGTCGCCGAGCGGTCAGGATAGTTGACGTCAACCACCAATTGGCCAAAGACGGCGACCGCCAAGCCACGCAGCAGGCATTGGACGTGCTGGAAAAGCGCTTTGGTCACCACCCTTGGCTGAGCGCCAAAATTAAACAATTGCGCCAACTGGCCGATGAAGACAGCGAGATGATGACCAAGGAGGTGCGTTACTCGATGATGCGCATGTCACGGCGCTTGGTCTCCAAAGAAGAGATGGCCTACGAGGGTGATGAGACCCATGTCAGCGAGTCGGTCATGCCGTCTTTCCTGCGCAAGAAGGTAAGCGAGGGCAAGGGGAAGAAGCGCGAAGTTTGACGGCTCATGCGGTGAATTCATCTTTCGTCCAAGCGGCTGCGCTGGTTCACCGCAACAAGACAAGAAGAAAAATGTCATCCAAAAAAGAAATCACGCTAGAGGCCCTTCAAGAAATGGAGGAGCGATTGGATCAATACTTTGCAGTCTTGGACCGACCTAACCGGCTGGAAAATGAAAGATGCCCAGTGACGAAAAAATCAAAGAAAAGCGTCCACAGGTTTGGGGGAATGTCGCTCCTCAAAATCCGGGGCGATTCAGTTAGACTTTTATGACATGTTCTTGAAACACAGCTCGACAATCCATCTCATACTCTAAATCTACTACTGGCGGGCGATTGAAGTGCCATGTTAGACCATGGCCAAGGGCCTTGGTTTCCTTAAATTGCTCGGCCAACAGACTGTGAAAATCGTGGATGGTGTAAATCTGCGTAGCGGTAACATCAGGCCAGTCAAAACCAAGCTGCCGCATTCGACGTTGCATTTCATTTATTACAAAGGTCATCTTTTTTCGAAGACCCTCATTCGATAAATCACCCAATGACACAGTAACTTCGCGATACGAACCATGCCCTTCGGGGGCCTCAGCACTACCAGCTACAACAAAAGATGGTTGTGCATTGGTATCAGGCACCGTGTAAGAAAAGGCATGAATGCTCGGCTCAGCAGGAGGCGCAATCTGGGGGCAAACATTGCTTCGCGCAACTGGATTAACACCCTCTAGAAAAATACCCCATCGTTTGAGTGTGCCAATATAAATCTCATTGAAGTCACGAAAACCTTGTTCGGTAAATGGTGCAGGTGAGCGAAGCTCACATGCACAAAAGGCTTGAACCGGACGTCCAATTTCTTTTAGATGAGCCTCAATGCGTTCAAAACCACGAGCAAGCAACAAAGGCTTAGTGAAACGAACTCGATGCAGTGCAAAGCCAGGCTGTGCAGCGACGCCTGCCGAATACTGCGAGACTCCAGGCGCATAACGATACCCACCTGTCTCAAATACAGTTGCTGTCATGTTGATCTCACTTAAAAAATTGAAAGACTGAGCGTGAAATTTTTAGATCAAATATCGATTCAACTAGGCGAGTTCTCCCAAATATGCAGCACGAATTGAAGGATCAGCCAGAAGGTCTTTACTTGCACCTTGTCGAACAATGCGCCCTTGGTCCATTACCAAGCTAGCCTGAGAAACCTCAAGGGCTGTCACCACATCTTGCTCCACAACAAAAATTGACAACCCCTCTTCGTTGAGCTTGATCAATGAACCTATCAGATGCTCAATCAGCACAGGCGCCAAGCCTAAAGAAAGCTCGTCGATCATCAGCAAAGTTGGAGCGCTCATGAGTCCACGCCCAATGGCACACATCTGCTGCTCTCCACCCGACATGGTCGAGGCTGCCTGTCTGCGTCGCTCGTAGAGCTTTGGGAAAATCTGATAAATCCGATCTAGATCTCTGGCCAATTCTGCTCGAGATAACTGCGTTCGAAGATAAGCACCCATCATCAGGTTTTCTTCGACAGACATCGCGCCAAAAAGCCGTCTTCCTTCAGGCACATGGGCAATTCCACGGGCCAAAATCTGAGCTGGGGTCTCTTTCCCAATTGATGCGCCCTCAAATAGGATCTCACCTTCAGTTGGTGCAATCAATCCAGACAAAGTGCGCATCAATGTTGACTTGCCAGCGCCGTTTGAGCCTATCAACGCTGTGATCTCGCCTTTTTTGATGGTGAAATCAACGCCCCACAAAACATTGATCTCACCATAACCGGCCCGGAGTGAGCTTACTTTTAAAAATTCAGTCAAGGCTTACCTCGGCATTTTTTAAGTGATCTTTTGCTGCCTGCGAATAACGTTTACCAAGATAGGCTTCCACCACTTTGGGGTCATTTACCACTTGGCCAGGGTCCCCTTCAGAAATCAGCTGCCCGTTATGAAGCACCACAATTCTGCTGCATACGGTAACCACCACTTTAATCAAGTGCTCAATGAGCACGATGGTAGTTCCCGTTGCTGCAATCTTCTTAATCAACGACATAGCCTGCTCGACCTCAGCTGAATTGAGGCCCGCATTGACTTCATCCAAGAATAGCAATTTGGGACGCATGGCCAAGGTCTTTGCCAACTCAAGACGTTTACGCATTGCCAGAGTCAAACTCGCTGCAGGTAAGTTGGCTTGGGGGAAAAGTCCGACAAATTCGAGCTGCTCTAGAGCAAACTCCTGAGCCTGACGAATTGAAAAACCTGACCTTGAAAAAAGGGCGGCTGCAGTTACGTTATCTAAGACTGTCAGATCAGGGAAAGGCTGAACAATCTGAAATGTTCGCGCTAGTCCAATTCGTGCTGTCTCATAGGGCTTATAGCGAGTGATATCCTTACCTTGGTAAAGCACCTGTCCACCCGTAGCCGTGTGCACCCCGGTAATCACATTGACCAAGGTTGTCTTGCCAGCACCGTTTGGACCAATGAGGCCCACAACTTCGCCTGCTCCAATCGAAAGTGAGACATTTTCCAAGGCTTGAAGGCCGCCGAAACGCCGACTCAAGTTGTTCAGCTTAAGTAGCTCAGTCACGTGAGGCTCCATTTGGGCGAATTAGTCGTTTTCCAAGCCCGCTGCTACCAAATGAGACAAGTCCCTTGGGAAGAAACAGCAGCAGCACCACAATTAAAAGTCCAAGCACGCCCGTGTGTAGATTTAGCAGATTGCGCCATACA
>Ga0247834_1004869_pt1 | contig 16436 bp, 22 predicted proteins | sample LaCruzMarch2015__8_FD_187118 | JGI IMG/M metagenome (GOLD analysis project Ga0247834, IMG submission 187118) | Freshwater microbial communities from meromictic Lake La Cruz, Castile-La Mancha, Spain - LaCruzMarch2015_12m | ecosystem: Environmental > Aquatic > Freshwater > Lake | place: Spain...
GCCCTATATTTAGTTGTGGTTTATAACCCTAGTGCTGCCATTTCGTCTTCAGTGAGACCAGCAATTGTTGCTAACTTGGTCAGAGCAGAGGTACGGGCTGCTTGTTTAGCCGCATACTCCGTTTCAAGTAGTGCTTTAGAGTCTGCTTCTGCTTTGCGTTCAGCCAAAAATTGTTCTTTAGCCTCACCAATTAATTCAATTCGTTCATCATCTATTTGAATAAAAATCTTATTTGTTGTAGCCATACACACTCACACTTCCAGTAAAAGTTGCAGTACTTGGATAAATTGTAAATCCAGTATAGGAAACAGTTTGATTATGATTTATGCCACCAGTCCAATTATAATAATTCCCACCATCAACACCTGTATGAGTAAAAGTCATTCTAGTCATATTTGTTGTAAACACATCAAACAAATCTATTTCACCAGAACTACCTTGATAATTTCCTGAACTGTTAAAAGTTCCGTAGTTACCATTAAAATAACCATTTCCAGAACCAGCACCACCAGATAAAGCAACATAAGTATAATTTGACCCATAAGAATTTGCTGTTGAATTATCAGCACCAGATACACGTAATCTGATATTTGGAGTGCCACCACTTGGCTGTTCTAATTTAAATATAATCTTGTAATTTGTATAGGTTGCACTAAAAACATCATTAACAGATTGACTGGCTACTCCACTAAAACTAGTCGTATTAATTAAGACTAGACCTTGTGGGGCTAAATCAACTCCAACCCCACTGGTTTTAAAAGATTTAACTGACATTAGACATCAATCTCGCTTCCGAATACGTTGAAAGAAAGGTCTGCAGTAGAACCTTCAACAGTAATAACATCTGCTGCATCTGCTGTCAAACCAAGGGTTAAAGCAATTGTGTCGTTAGGTGTAATAGGGGCATCATAAGCAATATAATGTTGGTCTGCTCCTGTTGCACCATTAGGTCTCACAGAGATACGATACTTCGCTGTTGCTGTACCTGTTGTGCGACTGCAAACAGTGATTGTAGAAACCACTGCATATTTCAATGAAGGAACAGTGTAAACATCTGTTGCAGTTGTTGCAGCAGGGGCTGACTGTCCCAGTACTTTATATACTGTTGCCATTATTTATTTTCCTTTGTTATCATATTTTTATTACCCACCCATTAACAGCAAAACAGAAACGTTATCTTTTTCGCTGTTAAGAATTGTGTTTGAATCAAAATCAATAGTTTTATTAGTTAAAGTCTGTGTATCAGTTGTACCAACCACAGCACCTGTAACACCGTGAACACCAGTAGAAGCAGCAATGTGTTCTTGTGGTTCACGTAAATCACGGCCAGAGATAACGTGCTTAACAACAGCAGCAGCAGAGTGAGCAGTACCACTTGTGCCATCCTGTCCACGAACAACAGTAAGAGTTGTACCAGCGGCAGCGGTGACGTTAACAAGTTCCTCGGAAGCATTGTCATAGTCAAGTGCTAAAGTGTAAGGGTATGATGTTGGAAACCCTGAAGTTGAAGCAACAGTGATAGAAGTTGCAGAAGAGTTAACGCCACCAGTTAAAGTGGTATCAACAGCAGTAGACGAATAATAACGATTAACTGGCATTACTTACCTTCCATATCTTACGCGAATTGGGAAATCTTCCTGTTGGCGTTTAGAAGCAACAGTAAGCCTTTGTTGATAAAGTTGAAACAAAGCCCTAGTAACAGTTCCACCTGAACCAATAGGTGAAGCCTGGTCAATCTGGTCAACCTCGGCGCTTTGACCTGGCAGACGTGAAACGTCCAAGTAACCTGCAACACGGTACGCTGCACCTAATACAACAGGTTCTTTAGCGTAGGCAGGTAGATAGGTTACGTCTTCAAAATCATCTGATGATAAAAACATTTCTTGTGGTTGACGTGAATAAACCACGTGCACAGTGCGACCTGGAACAATACCGTCATAAACAGATATTGTTTTACCAGTATTAAAAGTACCAACATAGGCGTTCTTGTTAATAGAATACTGTCTGACAGGAAGCCACTCTTGTGTTGGACCAGTTGTTTGCCACATAACTTGTAGAATTTCATCTGCTTCTGATGGAAGTTCGTAAGTGTTTTGGCTTGATATGAAACTAAATGTTGTGTAGAACACACCGAACAAGTCAGGGAACACACCAGTTACAGCGTTGTTTATTTGTTTACGGATAACATCTTTAGGAAAACTTGGGGAGATAGTGACTCTATCACCAATATTGTGTGGTGCTTTTTGTGTTGAACGAAAACCTCTACCGTAAGGTGCAATAGTTGCAATGTTGGTTGTACGGTCAAAGGATTCAATCCACATTAACTCATCCCCAACTTCAACAAGTCCTTTAGATAAAGTTGCGGCATCAGACACAGTCATAGTTAGTTGTGTGTCAGTCATAGCGGCAGTTAAATAAGTTGATTGGTCTTGGCGTTGAGTGTACCCAGATAAGGCAATAAGTGTTTCATCAACGAGGTCAGAAAAACTTGGCATTAGTCCTCAACTTCTCTTAGAGCAGGAATAGCAGACAAACCTGTTGTTCCTGCAAGTTCATTACATACAGCGTTTAAACCTTTATAGTCAGCGGCACTGCGACCTGCTGAGGCTTTCTTATTAAGTGCACCATTAAGACCAAGACCGGTTGTGCCAGCCCATTTGTTGGCAGCACCTTGAGCATCTTGATAGGTTTCACGTGCAGGATAAGATGCACCACCATTAGCAAGTCTGTTTAATTCGTCAACAAGTGTTGAACCAGCAAAACCGTAAGTCATTATTTATTCTTTCTCGCAACAGCCATATTGTCAATTAAATTAGGATATGGTCTACCAGCCTTTTGGGCACGTGCTTTAGCAGCAGCCTTCTGAGCAGGTGTTAATTTGGTTGATTTCTTTTTAGGGTTTTTTGTTTCCCAAACAGGTTTCTTTTTCATTTGCAGTTACAGTCCCACGCTCTCAATGATTTGTTTATACGACTGTTAGGGTCTCTAGCAGTCTTAGCAGAAGTCAACTTAGACTTCATACCACACATACGACCACAGAAAGATTTACGTCTTGCTGCAGACTTAGGTGATTTTTTGGCTGCCGCCGCTTTAACAGGTGGTTTAAGGTTCATACCTTGTGCCTTAGCACTAGCACGACCTTTAGCATTCAACCCACCTTTAGGGTTTTTGCCAGCAGCACGTTGCCAAGCAGGTGATTTAGCCATTATTTTTCCTCATCTTCAACATCCCAAACACGGTCATTAATAATCCTACCAATAACTAAATCTTTTCTATTAGCAAAGGAAGGCTCAAACACACGAACCCTATTATTAGGTTGTATGGCAAAGTTGCCATCATCACGTTGGATAACGTGACCACATTTATGTTCATTAGGTGTTTCCGAATAACCATCATCAAGCCTATTAGAATCAGGATTATGCCAATCCAAAGTAAACAAATATTTACCCTGAACAACATTTTTCTGACGGTCTTTGTAACTCATTCTAAGGTTTGCTAAATTAGCAAACTTAGTCACAGATACATATGGGCTAAACGAGTTCCATAAAACAAGTTCGTGCAAATCAACCTCTGGAACACCAGGTTTTGTACAAAACGCATTCAATGGCATACGCCACCAAAGCCCACCATCTTCCATCATAAAATGAAACAAAGGGGAACGATTCTGCACACTTGACACACCAAATATTACACATTCAAAATATTGATTGTGTGAATCTATTTGGTTACGCAAAAAGTTACCACGCACATAACAATCTATCGGTGGAATATTTGCGTTTAACTCAGGCATTATTACTTATTGTTTTTAGGTTCGTTCTTGTACTTACCAACCTCAACAAATTTTGGTTGAGGCATACGAGGTGGAACTCCACCTTTTGCTTTAGCAGGTTTGTTAACTTCTGAACCGCCAACACCGTAAGGGTTGACAGCACCATAACATCCACAATCACACATATTATATTCCTAACTTGTTCATAGCATTTGCTATTTTTTTGTTGGCAAGCCTATGAGCCGGTGCCATCTTCTCACCGTTATACGCTTTACCAAGATTCTCACTAGCCTTATGGGCATCCTTAATTGCTTTCATACTAGTACCAGCAGGTTGAATACCCTGTCGTCTAGCATCAGCATAAGCATTAAGTTCAGCATCCCACTTCTTACGGGAAACAACACGCATATGTGCAGCATCACCAGGATGCAACTCTAACGTGGAAGCCTTACAACCAAAACAACCTTCAACATAATCAGGATGGGTTCTCTGTCTGTGTAGCGACATAGTTCTCCTCCAACCACTTCAAGTTATCTTGTAAGCGCCCGTCCTCCGGATTAGCCTCAAGGGCCATTTTAATGTACTTTAAAGATTCTTCTTTCTTACCAAGTTGCCAACCTGCAACAGCCAACAAATCGTAGCAACGCCAATCCCAAATTGATTTATCATTTAGATAATGGGTTGATGGTTCAAGTTCAAACACTTTACTTGCAGCATCCCAACACCCTTGCCAGTTACTAACAGTGTAAGAGAACTGTGCAAAACTAAACCAAGGTTCAAGTTCTGTTGGGTTCTCTTTAATAGCACGTTGAAACCATTTAAGAGCATTCTCTTTATTACCAAGTTTTTGTGAAGCCTCACCCGCAGCACGACACACAGCGGAACGTTCAACATACCAACCACCTGCTTGTAATGTACTAAAAGCAGACTCAATAACTTTTTCCCAATTTTCGTGAAAAAAGTATTCGCGTGTAAGATAAGCCCACATACGTGCATCACGTGGGTCTTCGTGCACAGCAGCCTGAAGCATAGGCAAATAATAAGTTCTAGCCTTAGAATCATCAGGTCTATGAAACACTGTCAAATCATAATCTAAAGTTTTCTCTTCACCCTCAGCATAACGGAAGGTTACTTCGTGACACGGTTTAATCCAACGATAACCTTCACGTGCGTGAAGCCTATTATTGTTCTTCCACTTATTACCAGTTTGCCACCAAACCCAAGCACGACCCGTGCCAGGTTCCCAAGTCTCACGAACAGTGTGAAAGAAACCCTTTTCAGGAACCTCATCCATATCAAGAGACAAACACACATCAACATCAGCAGGAATTAAAGCAAGTGCTGCGTTACGTGCATCATCAAACCTAAAAGGTTTAACAGATATTTGGTGAACAATCACATTAGGTGCTGCTTGTAAAAGTGCAACAGTTTTATCCGTTGAACCAGTATCAGCAATAACCCTAAGGTCTGCGTCTTTAGTTCCCTCAAGCCAACGCATCACGTGCTTTTCTTCATTCAAAGCAATCGTGTACGCACATATCTTAATCTTTTTCATATCGTCCCCAATATGTTATTTTGTTACATTCCGCCAAGCATAAAATTAGGAACAAACCCAAGGTCTGTACCAGTAGCACCCGTAGCGCCTGTTGGTCCGGTAGCACCAGTTATACTAGCACCAGTTGGTCCTTGTAAAGCACTAACAATTGGTTCCCAATCGGTACCATCGTAATATTTTAAAACAGCCATTTATATCCCACCTAGTAAAAACGGATTTAAACTTTCAGGAATACTTTGCCAACTAACATCATAGTCAGCATTGGAAACTTTACCAAGGTATTGACCTGTGGTTCCACCGTTAGGTACAAGTGGGCCTGTTGCATCAGTATCTAACCATACCACACCTGTGTCTGTAGGTTCAGAAATTCCGTAAACAACACCCTGCACACCTGTTGGACCTGTTGGTCCAGCAACTGTTGAGTCAGCACCAGTAGGTCCGGTTGCACCTGTTGAACCAGTAATACCAGTTGGTCCGGTTGGTCCTGTTACACCTTGAATACCTTGAGGACCTGTAGGTCCAGTCTCACCTGTTGCACCTGTCGGTCCAGTAACACCAGTTGCGCCAGTGACACCTTGCAAACCTTGGTCGCCAGTGGGACCTGTAACGCCAGTAGCACCAGTGATTCCCTGAGCGCCAGTAGGACCAGTTGGACCTGTAGCACCAGTATCGCCTTGCGAACCTGTAGGACCTGTAACACCTTGTAAACCTTGGTCACCTGTTGCCCCCGTTGCACCCGTAGCACCTACAGCACCGGTTGGGCCAGTAGGGCCAGCAACAGTGCTATCGGCACCTGTAGGTCCTGTAGAACCTGTATTGCCTGTGGCACCTGTGGTACCAGTGGGACCAGTAACACCGGTAGAACCAGTATCACCGGTCGCACCGGTAGGACCCGCAGGTCCGGTAGGGCCAGTAACACCCTGGTCGCCCTCAACACCTTGAGGACCAATAACGCCAAGTTCAACAATAACAGTCTCTTCATATTCAACATTAAGAGTTGTTGTTGTTGTTGGTATTTCAACAACTGCTGTAGAAAAAACTGTTGACATTAAGAAGTGACCCCTTCGTAAACAGTGAAGCCACCTTCAAGAAGACGAGTCACAGTACCATTAGGTGCGGTAACTTCTAAATCATAAACATAATTACCTGCAGCCAAAGCAGTAGTTTCAGCGGCAGTCAAAGCCAAAGTAAATTTACCATCAGTAGTACCAACAGTGATTTTACCGTTAGAAGATGTTAAAGAAATAATTGTTGAAACAGAAGTTGGGGAATACTTAACACTCATAGCAGCAGAATAACCGGTCACATTAACATATGTGCCATCAATTTTCCATTGTGGTCTAAGGCTAAAAGTTGAGCCTTGATAAACTTTCATATTGTATCTACCTGGTGTCATCTATTCCTCTATAATATTTGGGCCGTAACCGGCTGCAATTAAACTTGTGCGTTCTGCATCTGAAATCAAATTCTGGTGTCCACCTGGATAGTAATACAAAGCGGATTGTGTTTCCTCAACGCTTGGTGTACGAACACTATAATAGGACCCGTCAGTCCTCTGTAAAACACTATTAGCCCTAGTCAATTTGTAACGATAAAACAATGCTCCACCACCGGCAGGGCCTTCTTCAACAGTAGGTGGTAAAAAATAGTAAGCCATTGTTCTCCTTAAAGGTGTAACCCCCACCCAAAGATGGGGGCTACAAGTTTGCCTAAAACTAGGCGTTGTTGATGCTTGAGGTTGACTCAATGCGGAACAAGGATGCTTCGCGGTAGCGAGCAAATCCAAGAACGCCGTACCATCCGATTGGACGGAAACGCATTAACTTATCGGTAACAGGTCCGATAACTACGTGTGGTTCTTCAGCAACGGCTTCAGCCAATGCTTGCTTACCACAGATAAGTGTACGGAATACACGTGCGCTTGAACCACCGTCTGTAGCATTGTACAAACGTGGTGATTCTACGAACATTGCACCTTCGTAAACACCGATAGACCCTGGCCATAGATTGCCAGCACCTGATTCGTTGTAAACGTGTGCTTCGCGCCATCCGCCTGCGCCTGTTTCTGCACGTAAGTCGTGTGAAACTTCTGGATGTATTCCAACCCAGTATAGTTCACCAACACGTGGAACAGCCTTGTTTGCACGCAATTTAGCAATTGCTCTACGAACGTTTGCTGAGGTAATTTGTGAAGCAGCACCACCGGTAACACCAGTAGTTGTTGAGCCACCACCTGAGTAAATAACGTTTGAGCCTTGACGTAGCACTGTTTGTGCAAAGTTGTCAATAGAATCTGCCATATTGAATGCGATGATGTCAGCAATTGCTGGGTCAACATCAGACAATGAGAACAGTTCTAACTTGCGTGTTGCGATTGCAGCGTTACCGTATTCGTTTAGAGTTACGGTTACGTTGCTTGTATTTCCTAAAGCAACTGAATCTGGGTCTACAGTTTCAGTTAGTGTGCCGGTTACTGCCGATAAATCAGTGTATAACTGGAATACGACAGATGAACCTGGCATAGCCTGTTGTGCAGGGCGCTTATCAGCAACATCGCGGATAAGTGGCATAGCACGAAGTGCAAATTCTACATAGCGGTCATAAGCAGTTTGTACCAAGGAAGTTCCTAGGGACGCGGTGCTAGTGCTTGTATAATTTTCGGCCAATTTAGTTCACCTTCTTTCAAGGTTGATAGTAGTTGCGGTTATCTACCGAGAGATTGACCGAAAAGAAGTTGGTCAAGTTCATCCTTAGTCTTCGCAGCCATAACCTTTTGGTGTTGCGTTTGCTCACCTGAAGGGTTCTGTGCAGTTGAAGTACTTTGGTTGATACGTTGATTATCTCTAATCGTTTCCTCATCAACGGTAGGTTGAGCAGACTCTGCAGGTTGAATACCGAATACATCACTGTATTCGTTTAACCAAGCATCAATCTGTTCAGGTGTGTTCACATCACCAGGAATAAGTTTCGCTAGTTTATCTGATACACCTTTTGAGGCCAATACATCTTTGACGGAACGAGAACGCATTTCAGAACGCATTTGGTTAAGTTCAGCCTCAATGGCTTCTCTTTCCTTCTGTGCTTTCTTCAAGGCCTTACGCAATTCTGCGGGACCATTATCTTGTTCTTCTATTTCGTCTTCGTATTCGTATTGGTTGGCCATTGCAGCCACTCCCTTTCATTAAGTTGTCGTACACCACATACACAAACAGGGGAATCTGTGATGGCTTGTACTACCGGGCTTCGGTTACGCTTCTAAGTGCCGGTGCGCTTAGCAGGTTTTTAAAACTGGCCTTGTGTTCCTTGCATCAATGAGGTTCTACTTACACCTGATTGGCCAGCAAATCTTGATTGTTCAATTTCTGATAGTCTTCTAAGTCTTTGTTTGTAATCAGCAGATTGTGCACCACCGAATACAGCACTTGTTGTTTCTTCTAATCCAATAGGTTGTGCACCAGGGGTTATAGCACCAAGTCTTTGTGCTTCAGGAAGTATTTCTGCAACTTGTTCAAAACCTTGACGGGCTTGTCCTTGTGTAATACCAAGTTGGTCAGTGTATGTTTCAGCCATAGGTGTTGTAACTTGTATACCTTGGCGTGCTGCTTCTGCACCAAACTGTGCTGCTTTTTGTTGACGTGTAATAAACGGTAATGCACGTTCAGGGTCAAGGGCATAAGCCAACATATCACCTGATTGTAAACCGTAAAGTCTACGCAAAGAATCTGTGTAATAAGGGTCAGCGTTTTGAATGGATTGGTTAGCAATGTCTACACGTTGTTGTAGTTCTGCTGGTGAAACATCGTTACCAATAAATGTAGCAAAATCATCATATTGGTCATAGAAACCTGCAGGTAATTGTGAATCACGCATAACTTTTTTGTATGCTGTTTCAGTAGAAATATAAGTTGCAGGGTCTAATGGTGGAAGACCTGTTTTTTTACGGTTCTCATTACCAATAAAACGTTGTTTAAATTCTGGGGTTTTTCGTAATTCTATTGCAACAACACGGTCAGTTAAACCTTGATTTTTAAGTTCAACAATTTTGTTAGCCAATTCAGGTACTCCATATTGTGCAAACAAATCTTGCAAATATGCAATAGCATCTATACGTTCTTCAGTATCATCAATGATTAATCTGTTACGAAGTCTTTCAGCCTCAGCCTCGGCTTCACGGCGAAGTCTTTCGGCTTCAGCAATAGCAGCAGCAGATGTTGTATCAGTTTTAGGAGGAGTTTTAGGTTTAGAAGGAGGCTTAGGAGCAGGTGGTTTATATCCTAAATATCCACTACCTGGACCAATAGGAGATTTAGTGGTTGTAGGTGCTTTAGCAGTAGTACCTGAAGGTCTAGCAGAATTTTTTTTAACAGCCATTATGCCTCAAATCCAAGTGTTCTTAAAACTTCAAAACCAGTACCAACATAATCTTCTTGAGCATTTTTAGTATATTTATAACGCTCATCATTTTTTAAATCACGGTCAAATTGCCATAAAGGAACAACCGCTGGAACACCTTGCTCATTAACAGCAGTTAAAGCCTTAGTAAGAGTAGGGTCATTTAGATTAATACTATTAGGGTCAAGTTCAAGAATAGAAGCCATAGATTGAATATAAGGAGAAGCCGCTTGTTTAGTTGTCAAACCAGCATCAATCTGAGAAGAGAAACCACCATAACGAGATTTAGCAACATCACGGATAGTGTTTTGAAAAGTTTCTAAACTTTCACGACCTTCAAGAACAGATTTAGTAGCGTTAGCATACCAGTCATCATTATATTGAACACCGTAAGAATTAGCATATTCACGTAAATCATCAATGGCTTTAGCAGACTCACCAGTTATACCTTCAACACGGCCTTTACGTGCAACTTCTTCGCCAAGAGTTGCAGCATCCCAACCTTGTTTAATGGATTGTGCGGCAAGGTTTTTTGCCTCAGAATCAGATATTTTAATACCATATTTAGTTGCTGTGCGTTGAACACTGCGAACAATGTTTGCTAATGATTGTGCACTTGCAGCAACATCAGGATTGTTTAAAGCGTCAGTAGCCAAAACAACGTCAAGGTCAACACCTGCACGTTGTGCTTTAGCAATAGTAGATTCCCAATCATCTTGAATTTTACCTGTAGCACCTGCTGATTTAAGTAAAGCAACAAGACGATTATATTCTGCTGTGTTACCTGAGTATTTTAATTGAATTAAATAGTTGGCTGCTTCAGTACCTGATGCAAACTTTTTACCACCAACGGTAACAGGTGCCATTGGGTCAAGTTTTGTACCATAGTAACCCAAATCACCAATACCAAAATCTGAAGGTTTTTTATCTTTAGAACCTGTACTATTAATAACAGGTGTTTTAGAATTAAACGTACCAGTGCTACCAGTAGAACCAGTTACTCTAGGTTCAGGTAAACCTGGTTTAGGACCTTCTCTTCTAATAACCATTATTCTCCAAGTATTTCTTTAATGTCAGCCATAGGGTCCCCAACAAGGTACCTGTTAGCAAAATCAGCAAAATAAGTATTACTTTGCGCTAAATCAAAAATAAACGCCTCATACTGTAAACGAATCTGTTTACGTCTAGGACTATTAGCAGGCAACAAATTCCATTCTTCAAAAATAGAATCACGACCATCACGCCAAACCTGAATAGTGTCCCACAAAGATTTCTCAGGAGCGCTCTTACTAATATCATTAATAAACTTTTCATTACTTAAAGCAACATTAATAAGATTTAAACCTTCAGTGAAAGTATCTGAAGTGTTACCAAAAGTTTCAACCCATTGAGGATTACGAACAGACAAACCATCAACTTCGTTATAAAGTTGGTCGCGATACCAAGCACGAATATCAGCATTGGAATTAGCAGTTAAAGATTTACTTGGACGACCAGCAAGATAAGCATCACGTTCTTTAGTGATACGGTCATATTCACGCCAACCATCTTCAATTTTAGCATCTGCTTCACGTTCAGCAAAAGTTTTAGTACCCTCAAATATTGGCACACCACCAACAGTACTAATTTTAAGATTAGCACTAGCAGCAGGAGAATAATCACCAGGAACAACAGGGTTCAAAACCATACCAACAACAGGTACACGTGAATCAGGATTTTTACCAGTCCACTCTTGTAACCAATCGTAAGACTTCAATCTACCTGCAGCGATTTGTTCAGGTGCAACACTTGTTTTATATTTAGTACCAGTGATAAGATTACGAACTGCCTCTTCACCGTACATCATAATAAAATCTTGAGTTGCTGCTTGATAAGGTGCAACACCTGGTCTATCTGCTAACAGTTGTGGATTATTAACATAGTTTAATTCAAGTCTGTCAAATTCATCACGGTACATAATTGATGTTGGTTGGTCTGTTACACCAAAAGGACTAAATAACTTACGAACAAGTCTCCAACCCATAAGGTTCAAAGTTAAATCAATAGATTTATTAATATCTGGTTCTGGACTATCAGGGTTATTTAATTCCCAATCCATACGTCTAGCAGTATGTATTGACCAAAGTGTTGATGCTACAGCATCTTTACGGAACTGAATATTTTCTTTGTCAAAGATAACATCTTTACCAAGACCAGCAAGTTCAATAGCAGACTTTAAAGAACCAGCAATAAATACTTGTTCTGCAACATTTGAAACAACTGATGATAATACTTGAACACCACTTGTACCCTCAGTGTCTTTAGCGGCAGGAACAATACCACGTGGTATACCACCAAATATTAACTGGTTGTAAAGTTTTTCACCAACAGCACCTTTAATTTTGGTTTCAAGATTTGGAAAGTTTTGAACTGCTGTGTTTAAAGCAACTTGACCTAACCAGTTAGGTGAAGGTCCGTTAGTTAAAAAGTTTAATTGGTTAGCGTTCATTTTATAAACAAACGGTTGCGCTTTAGCAGGTTTATTAAAGAAAGGTAAAACTAGATAAGCACTCTTGTTTTGTGCATCTGCTTCTTCATAAGAAATCTTGTTACCATCTTCATCAACAACCATACCTGCAGCCCAAGGTGAGGTACGTATTTGTTCAAGTAAAGCAAAATTATAAGGGTTAGCAAACCCTGCTTTAACCCAAAACTTAACAGAGTTAAACATTGCGTTAGGAAAACCAAGAAGGAAACGTGAATAGTATTGAACATTGTTCATACGTCTGATTGCATAGAATGTGTCTTCAACTTGCTTTAAAGCATATTCTTGTGCAGCAGGTCTTATTTGGTTTTGCCACATATCTGATGTAATTTCAATACCATTACGTTGAGCATTCTCAACTATAAGTTTAACGGCTTGATTACCATAATATGTTCCATAAGGGCTACGGAATAATGATGACTCAGGTTTAGCAATTGCCCTAAAACCTGCGTTAATACCTTTTTGATAACCTAAAGCAATATCTGAAAGAGATGTCATTCCAGGTAAAGAATCAAGACTTATATCAAGTGTTGGGACTTCTTGACCTTTGAGAAGTGATTCTGCTTTCTTTGCTGTAAAGATTTCTCTATCATCAATGATTTTTCTTTGAATAGCCTTATCTGGGACAAGGTTATCAATAACTGCTTTAGAATCATTTAATATTTCAAATGCACCATTAGTTGAAAGGTCTGGTGTTCTATCTTTTCTTGCTATTGCTCTTTCGGCAGCAAGACGGTAGAAGTCACTGAAGTTTCCACGTTGTTGTAAATCACGCATCATATATTTGATGATGTCATCATCTGACATACCTGACATAATGCGTCCAACAAGAGGGTCATTTTTCATAACCTGTATTTGTTGTGAGTATTCGCCCCAATACTTTTTAATAAGTTTAGGGTTAATGGTTGTAAGATTTGGGTTAACTGGTGTTGTTGTGAAAGATTTACGTGAGGTTCTTTCAAATACACCTGGTTGTGTTACGTTTGCTAGTGTTAATGATGGGTCTATTTCTTGGCGTAGTGCACCACCACCGATTACATCTTCACCCATAACATCAAGTTGTTTGTAAGAATAAACTGGGTTTTTAACTTCTTGTCCTTTAAGAACAACATTTTCAGGAAGTAACTGTGTAGGATTAACAGTTTGAGGAAGATAACCGGTTGCATCTGGTTTTACTGGAGATTTACCAATAATTTTAGCGCCAAATTTACCAGAATCTGGAAGATTAGAACCTAATTGATTAGGAACAAGATTTGGAGAATAGTAAGCATAAACAGGAACATATTCAATACCTGCTTGTTTAGCAGCAGCAAGACGATGATTACCTTCAATAAGATGAACAACAAGATTACCATTTTTATCAACATTAAAATCAAGAATTAATGGGTCTTTAAAACCTTTACCATTTTTAAGGTCTTGAGCAATGTTATTAATTGTTTCAATACTATCATTTAATGTACCTGTTGGTCTTAATGTTCTATCAAATTCTTTGACGGTATCAAGAAAATCAGTTTTAACTAATGCGGTATATTCACCATAAGATTTAGAAATATTAGGGTTTTGTTCTAATACTAAATCAAAAACACTTTTACTCGTAATACCAGAAGCATCAGAATCAATTACCTTAGCCATAAACTTTTCTTTACCATAAATCTGTGGCAAAGTAGCATCGTGCATACGACCAAGAATACGAACAAAAGGTTCAAACATAGAGTTCTTAGGAATATAACCAGGGCGGATAAGAACCGCTGCAGAGAACGCACGTTCAAAAGCATCAGCACTAATGGAAAGTTTACTTAAATTAGCCTTAATACCTCTTAAGGATAAATTTCTACTGTTTCTAATATGAGCATTTAAAACATCTTCCATAACACGCATATCAAGCATAGGAATATTAGAAGCAAGTTTAACTTTAATATTCTCATCAACAGCAGTTACTTCAGCACCTTCGGCTTCTTTAGTAACAATACCATTTTGTGTGTTCTTAATTTTTTCTCTAATGCCATCACGTTTATTAACAACGTTTTGCATAGGGGCATCAATATCAATATCGTCTACTTTTAAACCAATTGACTCAGCAATATCATTAGCAATAGTTTTAACAGCATCACGTTCAATTTTCTTTAAAACAACTGCTCTACTTGCTTCATCTGCTGGAGCAGACAACCAAGTTCTAATAGCATTAGCACGAAAATCAGCATACTTAGATTGACGTAAAATAGGAGACATTTGTAATGTTGCAGATATTTCATCAATACTATCCATAGGACGTAAACCTGTAAGTTCAACATAACCACGTGGACGAAGACGTGTAGTTGCAAGAGTTAAAACACGAAAAGGCCTGAACTCTCCACCACCAATAAGAGTTTCACTTATCTGTTTAGAACCCTTACCAAGAAGACGTTCAGTTTTAAGACTTGTTTTAGACTTATTTAATTGTTCAACAAAACTAAACTTTGAAGGTGCCCAAGAAACGTTACCTGCACCTATGGAAACTTTACTGTACCAGTCTTGCCATTCATTAGTAAGATTACCATTGCGTGCAATGATGTCATCAAGAACATTTCTTAATTGGTCGCCCTCTGCAGCATCAACAATGTTATCTGGAATTAAAGGGTCATTAGGTGTTAATTCTTTTTGTAAATTAATAGGTTGTTTAGAAAGATTAAGAGCATCTTCAAAAGATGGAGCAGTTGCTCTAAGTCTGTTAGCAGCAGCAACAGAACCAAGGTCAGCAAGAATAATATCTCTTGCTTCCTCAATACTTTTAGTTGCAGCACCAAGTTGTGAAAGAAGACGAGGATTACTTGAACGTGCAACAACAGGGTTAGATAATAATTCTAATGGGTCATTCTTTTTAAACATATCAAGAATGTGAACTGAGATACCGTTACTTGGAACAATTGTCTCAACATCAATACCGTTATTAAGTTGTGTTGTAATTTCATCAGCACCCTTTAAAGCATCATTTTCTAAAGCAGAAATAGTTTCTTTTGTAAGAGGTGCACGTGTTAATTCTGATGCTTTACGAAAACCTTTAAAAACAAAACCTGTACCAAGACTTGTTAAATACTCTAAACCAATATCGGTTAAACCTGTAGCAAGTTGATAGTAAGGACTATCTTGTGCTGCTTGACGTTGTTTCTCATCCATAACATCATAGTTAGGATTCAACAAAGGCATTAACTCATAAGCCTTATCAAGGGCTTGTTGACCACCAGCGGCTTTAATTGCTGGATTAGTTAAAGAGTTAAAACCTTTAAAAGTTTGTGCAAGGTTATATGCTGTTGCTTCACCGTAAGAAATACGGTCAGTAGCCTTATATGCTTGTTTAACTTTATCAAATTCTTTACGTTGAGTGTATGCTGCAGCAAGGTTAACTGTGCCAACAGGGTCACGAACAACTGTTTCAAATGCTTTATCGGCACCTTTAATAATAGAACCAATAGGTGAATTAAAAACATCAGCAATTACTGGAACAACTTTTTTTGTAAGAGCATTACCTATTGCTGCACCTACACGGTTAGATGTAAGATAATCAGTTAGAGCACCCACGGTTATGCTCCTTCTGGTTTAGTAATTGTCTCTAATAAATCATTAAATTGGTCATCGGTCATATTAGGTGTTCTGGCTAAATCAAAAGCAACAGAACCCATAGGAAAACCTAAAACCTGAATTGCTGTATCAAAGCGTTCAGAAAACTGGCTCATCTATGCGATACTCTTCAAGTATTGAATAAAATTACGGAAAGTGTTAGAGGCAGATGGGTCATTAGCCATCTGTTCAAGGGAAGGTAAATATTGTACAAGACGTTGATTATCTGCTTGTAATTGTTTATTGAAAGTTTGGTCAGGACTTGGACCAAGTGCTTCCATTCCTGGACCAGCACCCATTGATGCACCAGCAGTAACTGGTTCATTAGGGCGTGCTGATGGTTCATTTAAACCAATAACTGGTTGTGAGGCTGCGGCTGATGCGAGGCCCGAAGGCATACCTGATTGTTCAATACTCGGAGCCGCAGCCAAAGGAGCGGCTTGCTGCGTTTGCATTAGAGCCTGTCCTTCTCCGTATGGGAGACCTGGAACGTATTTGGCTGCTTGTGTTGCGTTACCGCTTTGACCATTACCACCACGCGCATTAACATTCATAGGATTGTTTTGCGGTGCTGTTGGTCTTATTCCACCTCTTGCCATTAT
>Ga0247834_1004875_pt1 | contig 16418 bp, 11 predicted proteins | sample LaCruzMarch2015__8_FD_187118 | JGI IMG/M metagenome (GOLD analysis project Ga0247834, IMG submission 187118) | Freshwater microbial communities from meromictic Lake La Cruz, Castile-La Mancha, Spain - LaCruzMarch2015_12m | ecosystem: Environmental > Aquatic > Freshwater > Lake | place: Spain...
TTTGCCTTCTAATTCTGCTGACATTATTTACCTAACCAATCTTTTGCTTGCTCACGAAGCATCGCTCTAATTCTAGCATCTTCTTTTCTTGCAGTCAAGTTTTTAAATATCTTATCTGCGTTGTTAACAAACCATTTCCAGTCTGGTGTTTCGGACACCTCAAAATAATAATCAAGCATATCATAGCAAGTGTCTAATCCATATGAGTCAATAAGCGATTGTGAAGCCCATTGCTCAATATGAATATTGATATTTACTACCATATCTTTTTGAGATGCTAACTTTTTAAATCTAGTAACTAGTGCATACCTAATCTTACGATCAGCCACTATTCTAGTTCTTTCTTCGCATCCTCAATTTTTTCTACTACCTTTGTTTCTATGAACTTATAAACACGTTCCATAGCCTCGTCATGATTTTCTCCATCACGAACAAAGTCAGTACAGCCAAGATCTACTCTAAGGCTTTGAAAATTTCCTAAATTTAATGTGTAACCAAGTGTTACATTTACTGTTGTTTTATCAATCATTTACTACCACGTTTCTTCTTGCCATACAGGAATGAACCGCCCATCCTCTGTCTTCGTATATAACATTATACTATCTCCTATCAAAGAACGCAACTCCTTCTCTGTGGGTAAATCTCTTCTTGGAGTTATTCTTCCATCTTTTCTAGGTCTTCCTTTATGTATTGTAGCAAGAACTGAGCGAATTGTAAAGAGGTCATCTTCTGAAAAATAGGACATCTGTTGAAACTTTCTTTCGCCACCTGGGGTAGTTCCAACTGGTGGAGATATTAATCCTAAATCAATCCATCTTTCCATTTGCATTCTTGATCTTTTAAATATTTTTAAAGTACTACCCACGTTATAGGCTCTTCTTCTATGCTTTTTAAAATCGCTATATAGCATAGTTTGTTCTTTATCTAGATTAAAATTATAAAGTTCACATATATCGTTTGCTCTATTATAATGTAATAGTCTTACAAGATTCTTGTCTAAAAAAAATATAGCCTTACTTGGTTTTATCTTTTTTAGATCGTGCTGCCTAGTCTCTTCGCTCTTATCTTTTCTGAATTCATTATCCATGCTGCTCTTTTACCATGTCTTTCTGGGTTTTGATACATCTCTCTTTTTCCACAAGCCAAACAATATAATTCTAAATGGTTATATGATAGAAATACTCTGTCAACAAACATTCTTCCTTTGTTGCACTTGAGGCACTTGATCATATATTCCTTAATTTAAATGTTATAAGATTATATCACAAATTAGGTAGGTATACCTAAAGCGATTACGTTAATACTTATATTCAAACCACCTGATAGTCCAAATCTTAATACCCCTGTTGCCTGTGAGGTACCTACTGAATCTAAAATTACTGTAGCACTATTACCAGCATCTACACCACTTACTCCACCATTATTCACTACTGTTGCTACTACGACTGGCGGGGTCTTAAATCCAGCACTTGAATAATTAAAATCTGGCATATCTATAACTTCGTTAGATGATGCAGTTTTTGCTGACACTGGTAATGCTGCTGCAAAAAATCTAAGGTTGCCTGTGGTCTCAGTAACCTTGTTTACCTGTGAACTACTTGATGATCTTACCGCTAAAGCATTTGTTAAACTGTTGATTTGACTAGCCATCTCGTAGATGTAATTAACATCTATTGGCTGTCCTTTTTCGGGTAGGGATATTGATGCCATAATTATCTAGTATACCATGTTAGGTGTTGGTCACGGTTACATTTGAGCCAACTGAATTATTCAATATTGCAGTAGTAGCCGAAGTGGTATATTGGTTTCCAAAAATTCTAAGATTATTGGTAGTACTTGTAAATTCCATTCCACGAGCAGCAATATTAGCGGCTGTTCTATAGCCCCTATTAGATATAATTGAACAATCGTCAGCATCATCATTTAAATATATATGTCTAAATGTATTGTTAGTGGTAAGTGAAACATTCATAGTAGTATTATTAGATATCGTTACGTTTCTTGAATTTTTTCTTAAATCTATGCCGTCATTTGCAATATTCTGTAAAACATTATTAGAAATATTACCATTCACAATTTTAAGACCAAGGATTCCATCTGCAATATAATCGCTTTGTCTTGTTATACCTTTAATAACATTGTTAACTATGTTTATATTTTCAGCATTTATTACCCAGATACCGCTTGCTCCTGAAACTCCTGAGTTGTCAATAATATTATTACTTATAATAGTGTTGTATGAAACTTGTGGAGCATACCCAAGAATAGTTGTATTAGACATAGTTGAAGAATGATCTTTATTTCCATCTAATCCAATAGCAATTCCACCGTAAGAACCTCTAATAACATTTCCATCAATCAACAGATTATCATATACACAAAATGATCTAATAGCGTATTCTGTCATACCTTCAAAAGTATTATTAATAAACTTTACATCTTTATGATATGATCCTGATGAATAAGAGTGACTTCCAATTCCTGAAGGCCAAGAAGTTGTTCCTGCTGTACCAGATGATCCAAAATAACATTTATCAATAATTATGTCTTGACAATGTGTCCCATCATAGGCACCAAACCATCCAAACAAACCTTCACCTGCATAGTCTATTTGAATTGCTTCAGAGTATCCTCTATTTCCAGTATCTTTAAATCCAGTAAATCTACAATTTTCTACTTTAACATTTTTACTTGAATTAATTTCAATAGCATGGTACCCACCAACATTTGATATTGTTAAATCTTGAATAACAACGTCTGTAGCGTGACCAATACTTATAGCCATTGCTGGCTGTATTGGATATGCTTGGCCTCTAGATTCCCAAATGCCTCCTATAATTCTAATATTACTTTGACCACTATATCCAGAATAACTAGCATTAAAAGTACCATTAGCAAGCAAAGGAGAGGTTGCAAATTCTCTAAATATAACTGTTTTAGGTGTCAAGTATAATGTAGTTCCAGAAAATATTTGTAAAGTACTTTGAATATTATATGTTCCTGCTGGAATATATACTATGCCACTACCCGCATCTCTTGCAGCATTTAAAGCGTTTTGAATTTTAGTTGCAGAGTTTGCTTCTCCAGCAACTGCACCATAGTCTCTAACTACATCATAAAAATTTGTTTGATTTGATCCACCTGATGGGCTTGCTACTGAAAGTAATACCTGGCCTGTTCCATCATTATAAGATGCTGTAACATTTGTGTGATTGGCGTGTGCAAACATTGGACCAACAATGTCTTGTACATCTTCTGTGGACATACTTACTGAGCCTGAAGAAGCAGATCCAGAAAGAATAATTCTATTATTAGCGTCATCATAAGTTGCTGTTATGTTGTTATGAAAAGCGTGGTTTAGCAACGGTGCTGCAGCGTCTTGAATTTCTTCTGTAGTTACTGTAACTGATGCTGATGATGCTGATGCTGAAAGAAGTATTCTATTGTTATCATCATCATATGATACTGTTATGTTTGTGTGAAAAGCGTGATCAAACAATGGAGCGGCTGCATCTTGAATCTGTTCTGTTGTCACAGTTGCAGAAGGAGAACTTCCTGTTATCAAAACACCATTAACTGTTAAACTACTTCCAACAATTAAATTTTGATTAACTGTTGCATTTCCAATAACAGAAGCACTGTTAAAAGTGGAAAGCCCAGATGTTGTTACTGTTGCTGGTGCAATATTTTTCCCATTTATAATGCCTGGTAAAGACTCATTAATAAAGTTAGCACAAGCAGAGTTATATCTTAAAAGATCATCTTCTTGAGGATTTGATACAACCACCCCATCTAAATTATCAAGAGATACTGCATCTTCAAATAAACTAGTCCATTCACCAGTTTGAGAACTATAGACTTGTGGATATGCCATTATAAAGGAACAACTCCTGTATCAAATACTTGAAACCTTACTATTGTTTCTGTTGGTATAGGATGAGATGGTAATTGACCAATAACCCTCAAAGAAGTTGCAGGTAAAGGTTTATAAATAGTAACCTTATTACCAGTTACCCTACCAAAATAATTAAAATTTGCATCATAATTCCATTTAGTAAAAATATCATAAGCCTGTAATTCGTTGTCAACAGTGCCGTGAGCGTTTACAGAAGTTGTTACATTTGGATTCCATACTACCTCAAATGGTCCATCAGCAGTTAACGCTGTAATATTTGACTCTACTTGATCTGGATCAATTTGCCCAACACTTTCTACAGAAAATATTGTAGACCATTGAGATAAACTGTTTTTATCATCTGTAGTTATTCTAAATCTTAAATTTTGTGTACCGTCTTGAGCGGGTGGAGGAAGTTTATTTATCGGTATAATAAATTTTGGCATTATCCATCAACGCCAATTCCAAATCTATACTCAATATAATTACTAGTATTTTCTTGTTTAAGAATTGGATAACCATCATCAGTTTTTAATAGGTTGTAAGCAAACAAAGAATATAAAGGATTCTCTGAAGTTAGATTATCCAAACGCATACCGTCAAAAACTATATAATAATTATCACTAGGGGTGTTATTAACAATAACTGTTGCATACATTCTAATATAGTTAACATTTGACCAAGAGAAATTATCATCTTTAACAAATTGAGACAAAGTCCTTTCTACAATAATATACCTTTTAACATTATCAAACTCGTCTGTAAAGTCTGCTTCAGTAAGTAATATCTTCAAGGTGGCCTTTGGGGCTGCAATAGCAACACCTGATAAGTTATTAATAAACTCTATTTTAATTTTTACAGAGTCTGGGTTAGCATTAAGAACACTTGACTTGCTAACTAAAGATAAAGCAATTTTAAGTTTGTCATCTGGAAGATTCTGACCAAGATCAAAACTAATATTAGAATTTTCGATAGATATTGAATTTGCTGTTGGTGTAAAAGTTTCTGATAAGAATGAGGCACTGCCATTTATCATCAAAGAGGTATTTAAAAATCTAGGTCCTTCGTTTCTATCTCTTCTTGATTGGCTATTAAACATTGTTGAGTCTGAGTTAATAAATAAAACATCTTCTATATTATTATTGATATCGCTTACAGAGTTGTCACTGTCAATGGCTTGGTTAGGGTAAGGCACTGCAGAGGCACTACCATTTAAAACATACTGCCATTGTTCTGTTGGTGAAAAAGTAACCAATAGTTTACTATCATATTTTCCTGCTACAGAATTACTTGCTGCTGGATAAACACCTAGTTCAGTTATTTGATATCTTTGTTCTGATGGCATTTCTGCTTTGAATACAATTTTTTCTACCCCATCTTCTTTGATAAAACCTTTGGAAGTGATGGGAACTCTAAACACCTCGAAATCAAGTGAATCCTTGTCGCTAGGGATAATTATCGTCTCTTCTGTGGAAAGGGCCTTAGATCCCACTCCAGCAGCCAAATAGGTAGCATAGGCAGGAGCCTGCCCAAGTAAATATTTTGCTACAAGTTGTTTTCCGCTATCAGTAATCAATTTCGTACCCCACATATATTGTACCATTCGACTCTATTTCTACTTCTACTAACTCATCTGAATTCATATTGACCAATTCAACTACTAAGTTTCCAACTGAATCTATATAGACATAGTCTGTAATATTTGTTTGGCCTGTGCCGTCAATCTTTGGATTGTTTTTTAAGTACTTATCGCTAGGAATTTTATCTTCTAGTTTAATATTGAATATGTCAAAATATGATCTATCTGGTTTTTGTCTAGATATTAACTTAGAAGGATCAAATTCTTTCTGTATAGCAGATAGATTAGAGATAATATCATAGTTTGCATTAGTACCCTCGATAGTATCATGTCTTTCAAATTTAACTAATTCATTTGCCCCCAAATTTTCAAACAACAAATTAGTAATAAGTTCTACTCCTATGTTAGAATCATCTGTAAAATTAACAATATCTCTAGTTGGAGTTTTAACTACAACATCTGGAGGAGTATATGTCGGAGTGTTAGTATTACTTGCTGTAGAAACTGTTGCTGAAAATGTAACTGCGTCAGGCTGTAACCAAGGTGCTCTACCTGCTGTGCCACTACGAGCATCTGCACCATACAACGTTGTATTTAATTTTTTATCAATAGCAACTAACTCATCTTTAGTTAAACCACCCTTTGCTGCATTTTTAACATCAGCAAGTGCTGCTTTTTGTTGTGATTTAGGTAACAACTTAACTTGTTGTTCTAAATAAGATTGTCTTTCTGCACTTTTTGCTGGAGTTGGTTTCTTTGCCACTATACCTCAACCACCTTTATTGCTGTATTTGGACCATTCTGATCTCTTCTATAAGATATTGAAGAAACAACAAACTGTGTTTCTGGGTCAACAAACTTATAACCATCTGGAAGGGTATAATCTATTGTAACAAGATCTCCAAGTTGAAGATGAGAAGTACCAAAAGTTTCTAACCCAATCTTCTTTCTCTGTCTTAAAGTCTTATTAACAATCCAAGACATTAACCCATTAGCAGTATCATCATTTTGAATGTATGGAGAATCAAGTGAAAACTCTCTCTTGCCATACTTAGATCTACTCAATTGAATATTCTGATAAGTTTTTTGTGCTACTTGAGGAGAATACAAAGTATTATTAACATAAATAGGATCAGAGTAATCTGAACGCTTTCTAAAGAAATCATCTACAGTCAAAACATTAGAAGTATTCTGAGTAAAAGTTACACCAAATATTCTCAAATAATTACCTGTTGTTTCATCTAAAGCCATAAGTTTATCGGTATTATTAAAAATTAAAAACTCTGCTCCATAACTACCTGCTCTAAAACCAGATATAGTAAAAGACTTTTCCTTACTCAAAGAAGGTGCAATCGCAGCAACTAAAGCAGGGTAGGCTTGATCATATCTAATATTAAAATATGCACATTCTCTAAAGATAGTGCCAAACTCCTCAAAGTATATCTTATACTTAGGGGCTGCACCAGAACTAATTCCAGACAATAGTGTTGACTGAATCAATCCTGAAATAGAATACTTTCTTAATGATTCAGAACTAGTTAATTCGTCGTCTCCAAATACTTGAGATATGCTTGTTGCTGTCAATCTACCAAATTCGTTTCTAAGATTCTTTACAAGGGTTGCTCCAACATCTTGTTGTTGAACATTCTTTAAAGCATAAATATTTTCAAACATACATTTAGATGATCCTCTAGTAAACAAAGCCATACCGTTATACCAAGGTAGTGGACTTACATCATCTACAGTTGCAACAATAGCATTGTTAATATACAGATAGAATCTTCTAACACTTCCAATGTCTTCATACTCTACAGCCAAATCATACACTGTTGGATTACTTTGAGCAGTTAATCTATCTTGTCCTACTAGGGTTCCTTCGTCAACTAGTATCTTTCCTATTCCACCCCAAAGTTTTTTAGGCACTGCCACTGTAGCACCGTCAACTGTTCCTGGAATTACTTTATAAAAAATTATATTATGGATAACTGTAGTTTCCCCAGTTGTTTCATTTTGTGTAGTAAACTGTTGCAAGTTATCTGTAGTTAAAGACATGATTTCAAAAAAGTATCCGTAGTTTTTATCTGGATTAATCATAATACCAAGACCACCAGAGCCACCAGATAAAGTTGATTGTTGATCAGTTGTGGAAGTAACAGTAAAATATTCAGTAGAGTTTAATGGAGTTTGAGAACCAGTTGAAGATCCTTTCTTTCCAACAATTCTCATTCTAGTTCCAAAGTGTGTATAGTCATTATCTATTTCTTTATATACATAAGAAACTAAATCTCTTGGCTTTATACCCTGTGGAATTGGAGTTGGTCCAGCAAAAACTAAAGCAGAAGATTGAACTACTGCAGAATCTGTTGACTTAGGAGTTTTTAATGCGTCATCTGTTGGAATACTTTCTCTATTAAAGTTAGCAATAATTCCAGTTCTAGTTGATTGTTGTGCACTAGTGTTGCTTACACCAACAGCATCTCCAAGTGCAGGAAAGGTTGGAAAAGATATTTTGTCTACTGGCTTTGTATTAAACAGATACTCAGACTTCATAACACATCCACGAACATTACTGTTATCGCTCCAGTATGTTGATAATCCAGAATAGTGTTCAGTTATCTGTGTACCAAATTGTCCACGACCATGTGCCTTAACTTCTCCATTTTGAAACACAACCTGTTCATTAACTTCTCCAGGATTTAAAACTTGATAATGTGGTTCAGAATATATTCTAATATTGCCAGTAGGATACATCTTTCCATTAAAAGGTAAATTGCCAAAGTATTTTTGATACTCTTGATTACTTGTTATCCATTGTTTTTGAGATCCAGATATAGCATACTCTACAGCATCATATCTAATAATTTCTCCATTTGCATATAGATACCCTTGAAATCTTGGAAGCCAATAAACATTCTCACCCAAGTCAATAACATTGTTTACAACAACTCTATTAACAACGTTAGGAGGAGTAGAGGAAAGATTAGCATTAATAGGAACAGCACCCAAAGCATATCCTTGAGCGTTCTTTGCTTTTTCGTTTATAGTCTTTTGTTGTTGATCAGATGCAACTTCCCAAAGTAAAACTGGTTTATAAATATAAGTTCTATCCTCATCAAAATACTGTCCTTGTTTAAAACTACCAGGAGATCTTTGAATATATCTTGTTGTATAGTTTATATTGCCAGAGTTAATAATAGTTACTTCTGCACTATCAATGTTGCTTAGATTTACAATACCCTTTTCTGATGTCTCACCAAGTATTTCAAGGTTAGTTGATCTTACGCCAGATTCAGGCAACAAATATTCTTTTGACATCAAAACAAAATTATTATACTCATCAAAGAACATTGCTGTCTGAGTTGACACAGCAAGTCTTTGTAAAACTTCAGCCACACTAACATCAGGCTCAACAAAGAAATAAGGAATAACTGGATCGGTAGCATTAGTAATAGTACTAAACACATAATTACTAAAACCTATATTATCTAACAAAATGGCTATTGCTGAAGTCAAAGTTGTGTTTTGCAAGAATAAGTTTGGAGCCTTTGTTGTTTCTAGTCTAAAGAAAAAGTCTCTAAGAGTAATAGGAACATCGTTTATTCCCCCTGCAACCTTTGGAAAGTCTTCTGCATAAAAAGTTTTTAATGGAACAAACTTATCGTATCCATTTACATCTAAAATTGTTTCATAGAAATCAAACTTAACATTTGGTTTTAAATATGAAGCAACTATGCTATTCTCATTTTGCTCACTAAAGGCTGAATCATAGTTCATTAGGTTCAGGTTACCATTAGATGCTAGCAAGCCACCGACTGGTAAACCTGTAGAATCATTACTCATAATCTTATTTATTTCAAAGTCTGAAACATAGTTAGATATGTCTGCTTTTAATCTAGGAGATAGTTCAATTAAATCAAAGGTAGTTTCAGGACCATTTAATGTTTCTACTACTAATCTTAATCCTTTTAGGTAAACTATATCTCTATATACCCTTCGACCATCTAGGTCAACATACTTAGGACTAGTTAATTCTCTTACAAGGCCAGTTCTTTTAACATCGTTATCTTCTAATAATGAAAAGCCATAGTCTGGAGTGCTGACATCCCAATCGGATAAACCAGTATTCCAAGTATAAAGAGACCCTAAGTTACTTTCGTTTCCTCCAACCAAGTATGATTCACCATTCATAAATCCTAAAGGAAGTTGAGTACTTGCACTTAAATAATCTACTAAATTAAATTGTTCTTTATATTCTTCTGGTATTCTTATTCCATAATATAATTCAACATACCCATCCCATGACACTATATTTGATCCATCTATTCTTGTAGAGTTCTCATCAAATGTTGCTGCCTCTACCCAATTGTCTTGTGAATCTAAATATTGAATAGCCCATCTTTTAGGAATGCTTGACTTGTCTCTATTGGCAAGTGGATCAGTAATTGTTTCACCATCTGGAGTTCTTATTTCTCCTCTGGATGTTTCAGCAAGATTTGTTTGCATCTTTACAACAATTCTATTTGCTGGAACTGGGTTATTGTAAACAACAAACGGAACAGCATCCTCAATAGGATGACCAACATTGTTAGATTGAATTGTAGAAGATAAACCTAATTCAGTATTTTCTTCTTTTCTATATGAACTCCAATATTTAAATTCATCATCTCTTGAAGCCATATAATATCTTGGTCTACGAGCAGATCTAATATTATCAATATACTTATTGTTAAACCACATTAACTTATTTATACCCGAACGTGGGCGAAACGGTTGAAAACATTCTTTAAGACTAAATAATAATTCTCTATTTTTTTCTGGTTCTATAAATTTAATTAGGGCATCGTCCTTATCAGTCAAAAACTCTGAGGCTTTTGTTGAGTCTAACCCACCAGTATAGTAGTTGCCAACATCATTAGGGTCAAATGAATTTGGTACTGTTCTAAATTGAACTGATGCACTAGTCGGACGATACCTATAGTTACCATAATTAGCAACATTTTCTAAATCATTTAAGTTCCATTCAGCAACTACAAATGATTCAATACTAAGAGTGTTATTAGTTTTAATATAATTTTGAAGGTCTTCGTCTTGAAACATTAGACCTCCTCAAGTGAAACATCCACATTAAAGAAATCGTGGGTATTGGTTGATCCTCTTTTTACAACGGTATAGTCAAAGGAAGAAAAATACACTTCTAATATTTCATTATACTTATCCATATTTGCATATGCAGAACTAGTAAACTTATCATATCTATCATATGCTAAGAACATATAAAATGAACCAGGATTATCTTCATACCATTTAATTAGATCTACCCCGCCAGCACCACCGTCAGCAGTGTACTCTTCTGACAAAGAAGTCTGTTTACCTGTTGTATCACTAAATATAGGATCGTTACTAAACGCTCTTGAAGGAAGCATATCCCAAGACCAAGACGCTGTTACTTTATCTGCAACATGATATGAACGCATATTGCCATTAACCATTCTCTTTCTATTTTCAATTCTTTGTTTATTAAAACCAATTTCTCCTCTACCATGATCTGATAGAACAATAAAATCTTCACCTTCAACACCATCTGGAACTAAAATTCCATTACTTAACACGCCAAAGTTATTTGACCAAATTACACCTTGAGGTCTACCAAATCTTTTTCTTCCTAATAAATATCCGCTAGTGGCCATTAGTATCTACTACCTCTTATTCCTCTGTCGTTTATACCCTTAATCTTTCTAATTACAACGTTTGCTACTTCATCTGCTGAAGAGTTTGTTCCTGCAACATTTACATTAACACTATAACTATTATTATACAGTGTTGTGCTTCCTTCCATAACTGTATTTGTAACTGGTGCCATAACTGTGTTTGCACCTATGCCACCTTTCATGCTTGGGAATACATCTCCATTCATTGCTTGTAATAATCCTAAGTTTTCTTGTGCAACAGATTTGCGAACAACAAATTCTCCTGGTGTTAATAGTGCTGGAATTCTATCTGTATTTCCTAATCCTGGAACAATATTTCCAATTGACATTTTTACTGGTGCTGGCTCAGTAGATCCTTTATAATTAACGTTTCCACCCATTGCGTACTTATTTACTTTGCCTCCACCCATGTATTTAGCAACTCCACCAAATGCTGCTTCCCACTTTTTAGTTATAGGATTATATGTACCTTTAGGTGCATTGGCTGCTGCTTTAGCATTTGCTAACGCAACATTTGCTGCAGCCAAAGCGTCATCTAATGCTTTTTTACCTGCAACAATTGATGCTCCGGCACCTATTAAAGTATCTTTAATTGTAGTTCCTGTTGATACTAATCCAGCAACGCCTTTCTTTTCATCTCCAGCCCAAGCGTTTTGAAGACTTGTCATATATGATAATGAAAGTTTTCCTTGAACACTTGTTTCATCTATTGCTTTTGAGAATTTTCCAGCAAGTTTTTCACCTTCTTCAAATTTCTTTACAAATTCAGAAGCAGTTAATCCAACTACCTGTTGTGATTTTGCTAAATTATCTACTAATGCTTGAGCATTTATTCCTAGTTGATTTGAAAGATTTGTAATAGACTCAGGGCTGTTTGGATCTAGTCCGACTGATTGTCCTAAATATCCAATTTGAGCAGCCATAGCCTGTCTTTGTGTTTGATCAACAGTCGTTTGCATTTGTGTAGACAGTTGAGATATTTGTGAAAGTACTTGTAACTTACGTTGTTTTTCTTTTTCAGCAGTAATAGTTTTTTGAATATCGGCAATTTTTTGTTCTTCTGCTTTAATTAATAAAGTTCTTTGATATATTTCTTCATTTATTGTACTTATATTATTTTCTATTGTTTCACGAGTATATAGAATTCCATTTATTTCTACCGTTAAATTTTTAAGATCATTTTGACGTTGTGACTCTAGTGCTGTCTTAGTATCTTCTAATTGTACTTGAGCCTCTGCATTGGCAATCTCTGCTGCTGCACCTGCGGCTTCACCAAAATCACCAGAAGCAATTGCTGATGCTAAATTAATTTGTTTTTGTTGTCTTTGTGCTGCTCTATCGTTTGCCTGAGTTACCTTATCAATAGCAGATACTCTTGAGTCATATGTTTTATTTATATCAATTTCTTTTTTTGAAAGGTTAGTTAATCCTTTTTGATATTTGTCAACTTGCTCTTGTTGTTTATTTGTAAGTTCGGTATATTTATCAATTTGATCTTGAACTGGTTTAACTCTTGTTGACTCAAGCATATTAATATATGAACCAATTGCATTAGATGTTGAATCAATCTGATCTTCTAGCACTTGTTCTGCTGATTTAAGTGCATATGCTCTTATAGCACTTGTGCGAAGTTCTTTATTTAAGTTTGAAATAATATTTTTTTGATTTTTAGCACTTTGATTTAATATATCTGCTGCTTGTGTATAATCTAATTGAGAAAGTACTGCTGGATCAAGACCTAGAAGTCTTAGGGCTATTAATTGTTCTGTTCTAATATTAGGAGAATCTCCTGCACCACCCTCTTCTTCTCCTCCTAAAACAGATGCGTATAAAGATCCTGGTCCAAAATATTTTTTAGTTAACCTAACTGCTTCGTCTGCTACTGCTACAAAAACTTCTTCATCAGTAACTACAGTACTCATTCCTGGATTAAGTGAAGACGATGCGGACGCTTTCTTTTGATTTTCTAACTTAGTTCTCATTTTATCTGCATCAATAGTTTCAAATATTGTTCTATATATTTGAATTGCGTATTTTGTTTGCTCATCTGGAAGACTGTCAAACCAATCAACATTGTTTGTTAAACCTGCAAAATCTGAATCTGATTCAGCAAAAGTAATTAAAGCCTCTTTGGTTATTTTATCTGGAAGTTCTTTGTTCATCTTAGCAATATCATCACTTGCTTCAACCATATCATCTATACTTACAGTATCAATGACTGCGTCCATGTTTACATCTTTATCACTTAAATTAGTTGCAGTTTCTAAAAATGAACTAGCCTTGTCAAATTTTGCTGGATCTAAATCTCTAAACAAATTAATTGTTTCTCCCCTATCAAATCTATCTTGAACTTCTCTAGTGGCAACCAATATTCTATCTAGACCCGCTATTCCTACACCTTCTGCTTCTGCATACAAGGTAATTTGTTTTTGTATTCCTTCTTCATTAAGTTTTCCATCTTTTCCAGTCATGATGTTTAACAAAGACATAGACTGCTCTAGTCCAAGATTTCCAGACGCAATTTCAGTATTAATTAAAAATGCTACTTCTTTATTTTTAAATTCTTGAGTTTGACTGGTAAATGCTGATGCTAAACCAGCAAGAGGTGTATCTTTATATTTATTAGTTACTGATTCTTCGCTTGCTAGCAACATTTGGTCTTGTATTTTTTCATTTTCAGTAAATGTTTTCATAACAAAATCTAAAGTTTCTTTTTGTTGAGCAGTTATTTCTTTTCTTCCATTAATATATTTTTCTTCAAGTAAATTTCTATGATGTAAAAGATCGTTTAATTGTTTTTGCAATTTTTTTTGTTCTTCTGTACTTTTTGTATTTTTAATAGCGTTTCTTAATATTTTTTCTTTTTCTACATACTCTTTTCTTGTTTCTTCTGTTTGTTGGTTATAGGTTTCTAATGCTTTTTTAGATGATTCCATTGCTGTAGAATTAATTCCAACTTGTTGCCCTGCTATTTTTGCAAAATCTCTTCTTTTAGCAAAATTTAAATCTGGACCTGCACCCAGACTTACAGCACTAACCATAAAGTCAGCAATTTTTGCTATATCTGGTTTTCCTGTTTTCATAAAATCTTTCCAACTGTTAACAAATCCTGTTATACTTTGAACATCATTTTTTAATATTTTATCTGTTTGATCTGGAATTGAATCAAAAAACTTTTTTGCTTGGTTTGTTGATTCTTCAACTAACCTAAGTCTTACTTCTAACGGATCTTTGTATAAATCATTTCCATTAATACCAATAATTTCTTGTAATTTTCCGTTAATGTTTGCAGATATATCTTGACTACCCAAAGAGGTTCCTATTGCTTGTGCTATGCTTTGTGCTTGGGCTGGATCTATTAAACCCTCTACAACATAATCAGCAAGTTTTGTACCAATTACTTGACCACTTCCTGGACCCATGTTATCTTTACCTAATTCTGTGGCTTGACTTAATAATTTTTTACCTAAGTCTGACGCTATAAAAGTATCACCAAAATCACTTTTTAATGGGTTTATTGCTCCAACTCTTGATTGTTTTTGTTGTGCTTCAATTTCTGATCTAGAAACATTTCCAGTCATTTCTCCCATTGCTTTTAAATCTGAAGAAGTGTTAGACATAGATTTTGCAAAATCATAGGCTTTTTCTCTTGCGTTATCTACAGATTTTTTCATTAAAAATAATGCAGCGGGAATTCCAATTAAAGCAGTTGTCATACCAACCATTGGATTCATTAACATTGGAATTATTCCTAATAGTCCACTTAAGGCAAATCCAAGATTTGAAATAGTACTTGCGGTTTGTTGTGTTTTTTCATCTTTAGAAAACATTCCAACAGCCATTGCGGCTCCAGAAATTCCAAAACCAATACCACTAGCGGTACCCATTTTTGATGCAAGTTGTTGTTTTTTAACTTTTTTATTTTCTTTAATTTCTGCTTTAGCAAGTTTAATAGATTGAGAATCTCCTGAATTAACATTTTGTAAAAGTTGTACTCTATCTTTTAATGCTTTATTTATTTCTTTAGTTGACTTACCTTGTTTTAATAATTGATCTATTTCTTGTTTTAATACTTTTTCATACTTTCTTCCAGTTTTATTAGATGATTCATCTCCACCGTCTAGTACGTTTGCTAAAACTTTTCCACCTGAGGATAATACTGCTTTTCCAAATTTTGAGGTTTTTTCTTTTAAAACTTTTTTACGTTTTTTATTACCCCCTCCTGAGGCTGTTCCTTCTGGAGCAACATTTTCTGCATACTTTCTTGCTTCTCTATATTCATTTTCTGTTAATTCCATACCTGGATTATTTTTTTGAATTTCATTTAATTTTTGTGTATAAGCATCTATATATTTTTGTGCTTCAGGGGTAACAGGATCATAACCTGGTCCGCTTGGATTTTGCCTATAAGCAACTCCCCCTTGATTCATGGCTTGTAATTGTGGTCCAAATTGTTGTGCTGATTGTGAGTTAACTACAAATTCTCCAGGAGTCAACATTGCTGGAGTAACACCTTGTTCTCCGTATGTAGGAGTTCCTCCACTTCTATTATTTATTGCTTGTGCTGCTGCTCCGAATGCAATACTTCCAACAACTCCCAGTCCTGCTGCTGCACCAAACCTACCAACTTTAGGAGGAACTCTAGTTGTTACTTTAGAAATTTTTGGTTCAAGGTATCTTCTAAAATTATCAACCTTACCAAGAGCAGATAATATTTGTGGTCTTAAAGATCTTAATTTTTCAAATTGATTGTAAGCAACAAGTCCGCTACTTCTAGCATAATTTTTTTCAAATATGGCACCTGTGTTTTCTCCTTTGTATCTAAGAGCAGTTACAGAATTTCTTTGTTTTTCTAAACTTTGTTGTATTTCTATTCTAGTTTGTGATTTTTTTCCTAGTTTTTCATCTAAAGTTTTTTCTTGAGCCTCTCTATATATTCTAGCAAATTCATCTTCACTTATAATATGTTTTCTACCATGATTTATTAATAAAGATCTTTCAGTCTTTTTTGCAATATTTCTCATAATAGAAATTTTTTCTTTTTGTGTTAAATCTGTTCTATCTTTTAAAATACCTTCGTATAATCCTGCAGAAAAAGTAAACCTATTTCTACTAATATCATCAACCAATTGTCCTACTGTAGTAGTTCCTACCGTTTTAGAACCTCTAGCGGTCATGTTGCTTTGTACTTGTTTGTTTAAGTCAGTTACTTCACTTGTGTATGCTCCTAAATTTT
>Ga0247834_1004878_pt1 | contig 16414 bp, 12 predicted proteins | sample LaCruzMarch2015__8_FD_187118 | JGI IMG/M metagenome (GOLD analysis project Ga0247834, IMG submission 187118) | Freshwater microbial communities from meromictic Lake La Cruz, Castile-La Mancha, Spain - LaCruzMarch2015_12m | ecosystem: Environmental > Aquatic > Freshwater > Lake | place: Spain...
CATGCAACGCACCGCTGTCGTCTTCGGACTCGCCGCATCGACCCTCATCGGCGCGCTGCTGTTGGCGCCACGCACCGTCGAGCAGCCCCGACCGCCTGAGCCGGTGCCCGCCCCCCGCAGCGCGGCCTCCATCACCCAGCTTGTCTACGGCGACGGCACCCTTGAGGTCCGGGCCACCCTCGACCGAGGGCTGTTGATGCCTGGCGCCGAGCCCGTCTGGATGGACGTGGCCATCAAGGCCAGCGGCGTCCAGACCCGCGCCCCCCTCGCCGCCGTCCTCGTCATCGACCGCTCCGGCAGCATGGCCGGCGACAAGATCGACGCCGCCCGCCAGGCCGCCGAGCGCTTCGTCAACGGCATGGCCGACGGCGACATGCTCTCCGTCGTCACCTACGGCAGCGACGTCAGCGTCGACTTCCCCTTCACCACCGTCGACAGCCAGAGCCGCCGCCAGGCCCTCGCCGTCGTCCGTCGCATCGAAGAAGGTGGCGGCACCAACATCGACGGCGGCCTCCTGGCGGCCCAGAGCCAGCTGCACAGCACCAACACCAGCGGCAAGGTGGCCCGCGTCATCCTCATCTCGGACGGCCGTCCCACCGAAGGCGACCGCCGCGCCACCACCCTCGCCGCCCACAGCCAGGGCCTGCGGACCGACGGCGTGACGACGTCGACCATCGGCCTCGGCCTCGACTACAACGAAGACCTCATGGAGCAGCTCGCGGTGGTTGGTGGCGGTCGCTACCACTACCTGAAGACGGGTGGCCAGATGGCCAAGATCCTCGACGACGAGCTGCAGCACGGCCGCAACGTTGTCGCCAGCAACGTCAAGCTCCACCTCGACCGCAACCTCGCCCCCGGCGTGCGCGTCCTTGATGCCATCGGCCAGACCGACAGCGGCAATGGCCAGAAGCTGGTGGTCGACGTCGGCGACCTCGCGGCGGGCGAAGAGCGCCACGTGCTCATCAAGGTCCAGGCTGACGTCGCCGACGTCGGCTTCGCGGCGCCCGAGTTCATCTACCAGAAGGCGGGCTCGGCCACGGAGTCCCTCGTCGCCCACCGCGCCGACGCCTTCCGCCTGCTGCCCACCACCGACGTCGTCGCCTTCAACGCCAGCCGCAACGACGATGTGCGCGTGCGCGTGTTGCAGCTCGAGGCCAGCCTGGCCTTGACGACGTCGATGCGGGCCTGGTCCGCCGGCGACGCCGCCGCCGCCCGCCAGGGCATCGAGCGCAGCCGCGCCGACCTCAAGGCCGCCGCCAAGACCTCCAGCAACCCCGTCCTGCTGCGCGAAGCCCAGAACCTCGACAGCGTCTACGAGAGCGTGTCGCAGGCGCCGTCGCCGTCGTCCGCCGCCGGCATGGACATGGTCAAGGCCCAAAAGGCCCGCGCCTTCGACCTGCGCCGCTGATTCCTGTGAGGGTCGACGCTGCCGTCGACGTCGCCACCGGGGGGCGTCTGGCATCGGTGCCGGGCGCCCCTTTTTCGGTCCGCCGTCTGTTTCTGACCGCCCTGCTCGCCGCCGTCACGGTCTGTATGTTTGCTGTGACCATCGTCTGAAGGAGTCCACCCATGGCCATCCAGTTCAAAGATCCGGGAGGCTTCTGGAAGGAGACCGCTGCCGTCACCGTCGGTGCTGCCGTCGCCGGTGCCGCCGTCGGCGTCGCCGGCCTGGCTGGAGCCCCCATGGAGGCCGCCGCCGGTGCCGCCGCCCTGTTCGGTGGTTGTGTGGCCGCCGCCGTCGTCCACGAGACGCCCGCCGCCATGACCTTTGGTGAAAAGAAGCCCCTGCTGCGTGGCGTCGTCGGCGCCATCGGCGGCGCCCTGGCGGGTCTGGGGTTCGCGGCGTTGTCGTGGCGCCTGAACCTCGGCATGGGCGGGATTGTTGGCGCGGGCGCCCTCGGCGGCCTGGCCCTCGGGACGCTGCTGGGTGGTGACGGCGCCAAGCACCGGGCCTCCCAGGTGGCCGGTCTCGCCGGCGCCACCATCGTCGGCGCCGTCGGTGCCGCTGGCATCGAGAATGCGGCTCGTTTCGCGGCCTCGGAAGGGGCCCCCATCGCGTTCACGTCGACGGCGTTGGCCGGCTTCCTCGGGTTGTGGATCGCGGCTGGTGCGGGTCTGCGTCGTCTGCAGCAAAAGGCCGATCCCCTCACGGAAAGGGCCAACGCCCTCCTCGAGACGCTCGTGGAGCCTGTGCGGGCCAAGGTCCTGGAGGCTCTCGGCACCTGGTCGGAAATCGGGCAGGGCATCGCAACGGATCCGTCGATGTCGGCGTCGTCGGGGGAGGAGACCATGAAGCAGGCCGAACTGCTGATGACCCATCTCCTCGAGACCGCCACCACCTGGGGCCAAATCCACAGCGACCTCAAGAGCCCCAAGGTGAAGGCCGTCGACGAGAAGCTGAAGGACCTCGAGTCCCGCCTCGCGGCCACCAGCGACGACGTCACTCGCGGCCATCTCGGTCGGGCCCTGGCAGCCCTTATGGCCCAGCGCAGCGCCGTCGACGGTCTGAAGATCAACATGGGGCGCGCCGAAGCCGCCATCGACGCCCAGCTTGCCTTGATGGAGCGCCTCCGCCTCGCCGTGGCCCAGCATCGCGTGTCTGACCGCGAGCGCTTCACCGTCGAGCTGACGGCGGTGGCCGAGCAGGCTGGCCGCTTGTCTGACGACCTCGAGACGTTGTCGATGGCCATCGCCGAAGCCGAGAGCCTCTCGGATCGCCGCACCCTCGCCGATCTCGAACGCGACGCCCGCCGCAGCATGTCGGCCGTCACCGTCGACAACGCCGTCGACGTCGAAGCCCCGATTGAGGAGTCCGTGCCCGCCTCGCGCTGAGGTCTCTGTTTGGGGGAGCCGGGGGTCGGCAACGTCCTCTGTGTGTGCCAGCCTCGCCCCATGAAGACCTCCGGGCTTCCAGGACAGCGCGTGCCGGTGACGCCGACGACGGTGACGCCGGCGACGACGACGGTCACGCCGACGACGACGACGGTGACGGCGCCGACGCTGGTGACGCCGACGACGGTGACCGCCCCGATCGATGGCTTCGCCAAGATGACGCCGTCGACCACGCCGTCGACCCTGCCAGTGGTCACCTCGACGACAACGCGGGCCACGATGGCGGACACGGCCCCTGCCAAGGGCCCCGCCCTCTCGCCGCGGGAACCCCGGGAAGTGGTTCGTCGCACCCTCGTGGATGGCCAGGCCGTGTCACTCCGCGAGGACGGCAGCGGCCGCCTGGGGACGACCCGACTCGCCCCTGGCCTCGACCTCGGGGCCCTTGGCGACCTGCCCTGCCTGGCGACCATGGCCCCCTTCCTCGACGCCAGCGGGCCCGTGGTGCTCCTGCGGGGCACGGGCGACGGCGCCGACCGCCTGGTGCGGGTTGGCGATGGCTTTGTCGACGGCAGCAACCACGGGTTGTTGGTGCGCGACGGCCGCTTTCTGGCGGTGGTCAACGACACCATCCGTGACGACGGCGGTGCCCTGGTGGGCGTGGTGCGGCGCGGCGGCGACGGCGTGCCGGTGCCGGTCTTTCTCGACGGCACCCCCACCATGCTGCGGCGCCTCGCGAAGGTGCTGCGCGACGAGGACAGCGTGCTGCGCCGCATCCCGGGGGACGACGGCACCCGCTGGCATACCTTCGAGGGCTTCGCCGTCGACGTCGATGGGGCGTTGCTCGCCCAGCGGGTGTCCTTGTCGGCGTCGCCGATGGGCAGTCGGGCCCTGTACGAAAACGGCGCCGGCCAGGCATTCGTCGTCGAGCACAGCCGCAGCAGCGGTGAGTCCCTGCGCATCACGCCGGCGCAGGACGGTCCATTGGCCGGCGCATCCCCTCCGGGCGTTGGCTGCCAGTGGGCGGTGGTCGGTGGGCGCCTCGCCGTCCTCGACGACGCCCGACCGGGATTGGCCTTCGCCGGCGACGGCGCTCCCTTCGCGCGGACGGACGGCCAATCGATGCCAGCGGGCACCGTCGTCGAGGGGAGGCCCGCCTCGTCGGGGCGTTTTCTCGCCGTGCGCACCGAGGCTGGTGGTGTGGTGTTGGCCCGTATGGAGCACAGTCACGGCGACGAAAACCTCGTGCGCGTGGACGGCGAGGCCACCATCGTGGGGCGCTCGGGTCGGCGACAGGGCGTGCTCGGTGACCCGCCGGCCATCATCGTTCACGATGGTGTGGCCCTCACCGTCGTCGCCAGCAGCCACGGGGGCCGTCGCCTGGTGGGGCGTGGTGACGGCGTCGTCTGCGCCTTCGATGTCAAACGCTCGGCGTCCCTTGGGCTGTCGGTGGTGCCGCGCACCGCTGTGGGTGAGGCCCATGCCGTGCGCCGCAACGGCGTCCTCGAAGACATCCTCGTCGACGGCACCCGCTTCGCCGTGGCCCGCGCTCCCGTCGATCGCCCGGGCCTCGCCAGCGATGTCCTCGCCGCCATCGACCTCGTGGGCCTGGCCAACGGCGGTCGCGTCGAGGACGTGGCCCTCTCCCGCACGGCGTGGACCATGGCCAGCGCCCTGCGCGCCGCCCTCGACGACGCCACCACCGAGCCCGCCCTCACGGATCGCCAGACCCGGCGCACCGCCCTGGCCGACGCCATCCACAGCGGCCGCGGCGCCTTCGTCGACGTGCTCGCGGGTCTCGGTGGTCTGAAGGGCCTCGAGGGCGCCTTCGGGCTGGTGGCCAATGACGACGTCATCGTGGCCTTCCGGGAGTCCGGTCGGGTGCGGCGCACGCCGGGGAGCTTTCAAGGGCCCGGGGCAGCCCACCTGGCGGCCCTGTTCCGCGTCGACGGCGACGGCGTCGTCCCCCTCACCATCGCCGAGGTGCGTCAGCGCTTCGACGCCCTGGTCGGGTCGCCAACGCCGACGCCGACACCGGCGACACCGACGACGACCCGGGACATCACCGTGCAGCGCCACCCGGATGGCACAGCGACCCTGGCGGTGGGCCCGCGCACGATCGACGTGAGCGGTGTGGCCGGTCCCAACCATCCGTCCATCGACGACGTCGTCGGCTGGCTCGCCGGCTTGCCGGCCACGGCGCTGCAGGCGGTGGAGCACGTGCGCTTTGGACCCCACGACCCAAGCGGCCAGGCCAGGTTTTCCCCCGCCAGCGGCACCCTGACCTTCAACCCGACGACGCCGGACTTCTGGCGTGATCAGGGCCAGACCATCACCATCCACGAGGTGGTGGGGCACGGCCTCGAGCAGTCGAATCCCCAGGTGCTGCGGGCCCTGTGCATGGCCCGCATCCTCGACGGCGCCGGCGGGACCTGGGTCGGCACCGACGACCCCTACGGCGACACCAACCTCGCCGAATCCTTCGCTGTCGGCGTGCAAGAGCTCTTCGCCGACGAAAGCGCCCGCAGCCGTCGACCGGCCTTCGCCCGCCTGGTGGACGCCCTCATCGCGGGTGGGCCCTTCGGGGTGTACGGTAATCTCCCACCAACGCCGTAAGGTGCTGAAATATCGTGCCTTTGATTGAGAACACCGTCCTCATCGCCGCCCCGCCGGCCGCCGTCTGGGCGGTCCTTGCAGACACGGCCGCCTACGCCGACTGGAACCCGCGCCTCCGCCGCATCGACGGTGCCGTGGCCCGGGGCGCCGTCGTGACCCTGCACTACGCCAAAGAGAAACCCTGGCTGCCAGCCACGTTCGAGGTCGACGTCGACGCCTGCGAACCGGCTGCTGAGCTTCGCTGGAGCGGTCCCCGCAACGTTTCACGCCTGCTGCTGCGCGCCTCCCACTGGTTCCGCCTCTCGCCCCGTGACGCAGGCACTGAACTCGTCCACGGCGAACGTTTCGACGGCGCCCTCGCCCCCGTCGTCTGGCCCCTCATCCGCGCCACCGTCGGCGCCAACCACGCCGCCGTGAACGCCGCCCTGCGGGCCCGCTGCGAAACACCGTCGCGATAGAGCGCGACGCAAGGGCCGAGCCGTCAGAGTTGCACGCCACCATCAGGCGGCAGGTTCGCCCACACGCAGCGAGCTTCAATGCATTGCCCCGGCATTGTGCACCCGATGACGGTTGCGTCGACACCGAGCAGGGGGAAGGTGCGACAGCCATCGTTCGTGTTTGGGTCATCGCAGCAAGTCCCGGCGATGTTCACACAGGTGGGTGGTTCCACTGCCAGGCAGCCACCGCCGACCCCGCATTCATCCGAGGACTCACATTGGCGATTCAGCAGCCCATAGAACAGTTCGCAGTCACGATCTTCGTCACAGATCGGATTGACGCAGGCGAACGCCTCACAGACCTGAAAGCTCTGGCATTCGGTATCGGTGCAGCAGGCGGGCTCGCCGTCACCACATGTGCCGGGGTTGGAGCGACAGCGTCCATCGACGCAGTCATAGTTGGCACCACAGTCGCGCTCGAGCGCACAGAGCGCGCCACCGGAGAAGCAGCGCCCGTCCACGCAGGGGACATTCAGGGGGCATTCCGGTCCGTCGACGGCGCACTCAGAGATCACGGGCGCTTCGGGGGCCGGTCTGTTCGTTTCCGGCTCGTCAGCGGGGAGGCAGTTGGCGCCCAACATGGTCGTGGCGATGAGCAGCGTGCACTCGAACGCTCGTCGCGCGACGTCGGAAATGGGTGCGAAATTCTGTTTCATCATGTTGGCCCCCGCCAAGAGTTTCAAACGCAGTCCCGCAGAGCTTGCGGCGTGTGCCAGTTGCGTGGATGGGGGCCTCCTCGTCAATCCGGGACGAACCGGGACGGGCGACGCCGGCCAGTGGTCACGAGGGCGCGAGCACGTCAAAGCGACCCAGCGGACATCTGGCCGCCTTGCACTGGGAGGTTGCGCGATGGCGTCGGGAGCGGAATGAGCGCTGACGACGGGCGCACGGTGCGACGACGCGCGGCGACGGTCGCGAAACGCGACGATGGTCGCGCAACGCGGCCACGGTCGCTGAAAGAGGCTTTTCCGATGACCCACAACGCCGCCCTCCGCAGCATCGCCACCGCTCTGCGGATGAACGAGGACAAGGTCCTTGAGGTTGTGCGCCTGGGTGGTGGCGACGTCGACGCTGCTGCGGTCTCATCGTGGCTCAAGGGCGATGGCGAAGCGGGCGGCGCGGCCTGTCCGGACAAGGCCATGGCGCAGTTTCTCAATGGCCTCGTCGTTTCCCGACGCGGCACCCAGCCCGGGCAGGCGCCGGCGCCGCTGGAGCCTGTGGTGACCAACAACGTCATCCTCAAGAAGGTGCGCGTCGCCCTCAACCTGCAGGACCGCGATGTCGCGGCGTTTTTTGTGCGGGCCGGCGCCAATGTCACCAAGTCCGAGCGGGCGGCGTTTTTTCGTCGTCGTGACGACAGCAACTACCGGGAGTGCGGCGATGCCGTGCTCTTGAAATTCCTGGCCAGCCTGACCGGCTGATCCCGGCTGATCCCGGCTGATTTGCGCGGTGCCGGCGTCAGCCGAACCAGCCAGCCCAGACTTCCCACCCGACGAGCCCGCTCGTCTGGGCCCCTGACAAGGACCTCGTCGTGCACGCTTTTACCGATCTTGATCTGCTCCCCACGCTCCAGGCCAGCCTCAAGGAGCTTGCACTCACGACGCCGACGGAGATCCAGCGCCGCGCCTTGCCGGCCCTGCTCGCCGGGCGCTCCGTCGTCGGCGTCGCCGAAACCGGCAGCGGCAAGACCCTCGCCTATGCGCTGCCCATCCTGCAGGCGCTCAAGACCCTCGAGAACAATGGCTCCCGCGTCGAGGCCAATGGCCGGCCTCGCGCCGTCGTCATCGTGCCCACCCGCGAGCTTGGTGAGCAGGTCTCCAAGGTGTTCAAGCCCTTCACCCACACCACCCGCCTGCGGGTGCGCACCGTCCTTGGTGGCACCGACATCGACGTCGCCAAGCAGAACATCAGCGGCGGCTTCGAGGTGCTGGTGGCGACCCCCGGTCGGCTCGTGAAGTTGCTGACGCGCGGTCTGGTGAAGTTCGACGACGTGCGCATCCTCGTGTTCGACGAAGCCGACCAGATGCTCGACCAGGGCTTCCTGCCCGACGCCACCCAGATTGTGGCAGCGTGCCCGCCCAAACGTCAGTTGGCGCTGTTTTCGGCCACGGTGTCGCCGCTGGTTGAAAAGCTCATCGCCAAGCTTTTCGTTGGCGCCGAGGTCATCCGCAGCCAGGGCAGCCACAAGATCGTGGCGTCGCTGAAGACGGTGAATCGCCTCGTCATCAACGGCGACCGCCTGCCGTTGTTGACCCAAGCCCTCGCCGAGAAAGCCACGGGCGGCACGATTCTGTTCACCAACACCCGCGAGCAATGCGACGCCCTGGCGACCATCATCGTCAACATGGGCCGCACCTGCACCATCTACCGAGGCGAGATGGACAAGGTGGAACGCCGAGCGAACCTCAAATCCTTCCGCGATGGCAAGGTCGAGTTGTTGATTTCGACAGACCTCGCCTCCCGCGGCCTCGACGTCGAGCACGTGGGTCGGGTCATCAACTACCACCTGCCCAAGGAGATGGAGAACTACCTCCACCGGGTGGGGCGCACGGCGCGAGCGGGCCGTTCGGGGCTCGTCATCAACTTCGTCACCGAGCGTGATCAGCCGTTGATGGACCAGGTGGCGCGCCTCGGCGCCAAGCCCCAGGGCCAGCCCGCCCGCTGACGGTTTGGCTACTGGCAGGCCAGCAAGTTGACGGCGACGTCGGCGGCTGGCGCCTGTTTGGCCTCCGAGATGGTGATGAGGCCGGTGCCGGCGTCGTCGTACGCGACGGCTTCGCCCTGGCCTTCGCTGAAGGGCCCGAAGGTGACGGTGTCCATGGCCACGTCGCCGAGGGTGAGCAGGGCGCTGACGTCGGCGAAGCGGGTTTCAAAGACCCCGGTGTAGGTCCGCACGACCAGGGCGGTGCCCGTGGGGTGCAGGTCGGCTCCCGTGATCATGCGGGCGAATTGCACCCCGGCGGGGCTCTCGGTCCGCACGGTGCCGACGACGTCGAACGCGCCAGCCTCAAGCACGGGGCCCCGGCGGGCAAAGACCCGGGCCCGCTCGGCGTCGACCTTCTCAAACACAAAAACGGCGCTGCCGTCGGGGGCCACCACCAAGGCCTCGATGTCGATGCCTGTGGGCAGGCCGGCGCCGCTGCTGGCCTCGATGCTGCCGACGACTGTGGCGGTGGCGTCGACGTCGAATTGGCCGGTGGCGTCGGGGACGGGTTCGACGACGACGACGATGGCGGCGTCGCTGCGGTCGCCGCTGTTGTTGCCGGTGTCTGCCAGGTACAGGCAGGGCCCCGAGCGATCGGGGCAGCTGGCCACCGCGATGTCCTCGAGGTCATCCAGCGGCACGGGCACCCGCACCCGCCCCCGGGGCCGGCCGTCGCGATGGATGGCGTAGATGGCGGCGTCGTCGCCGGAGTCGTTGTGGACCCAGAGCAGGTCCGGCGTGGTCGGCGACGGCACCACCCCCGAGACCTCCACCAGGCGGGGGTCGCCGAGGTGGCCAAGCACCGTCGGCAGACCGGCATGGGCGCCCTCGCAGCGGGGCCGTTCGGGCAGCGTGTAGGGCAGGGCTTCTGGCGGTGGCGTCGTCGTCGTCGGCGTGCAGCCGTCGCTGCAGGCCCCCAGCAGCACAGAAACGCCCAGCACGGCGACGCGGGTCGGGGAAGTCATCCGCCACACCGTAGCATCCGGGGTCACCGGCATGGACCTCGCTGGACGGGCTCGACCATGCTACGCCGACCCCATGGTCCCCACGCTCCGGTTGTCACTGCTCGCTGGCGTCGTCCTCTTCTCGGCAATGGCGTGCACGGCCCCTGCTCCCGCCGAAGACACCGACAGCGCCCGTGCCCATGGCCAGCCCTCGACGACGACGACCAGGCCCGCGGGGGCCCGCGGCGATGTCCCCGCCCGCCTCGACCTTGCCACCGGTGCCGTCGTCATCGACACCCCCGCCGGCGACCGCCGCTTCAAGGTCGAGCTCGCCGTCAAAGACACCGAGCGGCAGCGGGGCTTGATGTACCGCGAGAAGCTCGCCGACGACGAAGGCATGCTCTTTCTCTTCGAGCGTCAGCAGCCCCTGGCGTTCTGGATGAAGAACACGTGGATTGCCCTCGACATGCTCTTCATCACCGACGACCTCACCATTCTCGGCATCGTCGAAGGCGCCGAACCCCTCACCACCAGCAGCCGCAAAGTCCCCGGCGAATCCCGCTTCGTCCTCGAGCTGCGCGGGGGATTGTCGTCGGAACTCGGTCTGCAGGCCGGGCAGAAGGTGCGCTTTGAAGGCGTGCCCGAGAAGCTCTGGTTGAAGCCATCGCAGCAGCAGGAAGGCAGCGCCCCATGATTCACGACCTCGATGGCCACAAGCCCCAGATTCACCCCGACGCCTTCGTCCACCCCGACGCCACCGTCATTGGGCAGGCCATCATCGGCGCCCGCTCGTCGATTTGGCCCACCACCGTGCTGCGGGCCGACATGGGCAAAATCCAGATCGGCGAAGACAGCTCGGTGCAAGACGGCACCATCATCCACCTCACCGAAGGCTGGAGCGAAACCATCGTCGGCGACCGCGTCACCGTCGGCCATCGCGTGATCCTGCACGGCTGCCAGGTCGGCGACGATTGCCTGATCGGCATGGGCTCCATCCTCCTCGACAACGTCAAGGTCGGCGCCGGCTCCCTCGTCGCCGCCGGCTCCCTCGTGCCCGTGGGCATGGACATCCCGCCGGGCTCCTTCGTGCGGGGCTCCCCCGCCGTCATCGCCGGCCCCATCAAAGAGCATCACAAAGCCATGATTGAGGGTGGGTGGCGCACCTACACCGACTACGCCAAGCGCTATCGCGACCAGCTCGCGGGGGCGAAGCCCGGGGCATCACCGGCCCCGTCGTCTCGCTGAGGGGCAGTTTTTCCGCGGGTCCACGTCGTCAGCTCCCGTTTGTGTAAGGTCCAGCCATGATCGTCACCTGCCCGGGCTGCGCATCGAAGTACCGCGTGCGCAACGAAGCCGTGCCCGCCGAGGGCGCGCGCATGCGCTGCCCCAAATGCGAAACCCTGTTCCTCGCCAAACCCCCCGCCGGCGGTGAAGCGAGCGACGACGGCGCTGCCGGTTTGCCCGCCGCCTCGCCCTTTGGCGGACCCGGCTTCGCGCCGCCGCCCCAAACCGGGCTGTCGTCGTCGTCGTTGCCCGGCCTGGCCCCGCCGGCCCCCACGTCACCGCCCCAGGCGGCCCCGGGCTTCGGCCAGCCGCCCCCGGGCTTCGGCCAGCCGCCCCCGGGCTTCGGCCAGGCGCCCCCGGGCTTTGGTCAGCCCGGCGCGGGGCAGGCACCAGGCTTTGGCACAGCGCCACCCACGGGGGCCTTTGGGGCCCTGCAGCCGCCGTCCCAGCAGTCCCCGTTTGGCGCGGCCCCATCACCGTTTGGCGCGTCGCCAGCGCCCTTTGGGGCTCCATCGCCGTCGCCGTTTGGCGCGCCGCCATCGCCGTCACCGTTTGGGGGCCAGGCCCCGGCACCATCGCCGTTTGGCGCCGCACCGTCGCCGTTTGGCGCGGCCCCCTCACCGTTTGGCGCGTCGCCAGCGCCCTTCGGGGCTCCATCGCCATCACCGTTTGGCGCGCCCAGCCAGCCGCCGTCGCCGTCGCCCTTTGGGGCCCAGCCCGGCACGGGCTTTGGTCCGGCGCCCGCCGCACCCGCGACCACGGGGCCCCTGACGGCCATGATGCGGACGTTCGACCCATCGGCACCGCCGCCGTCGGGCATGTCGGGCTCGTCGTCGATGCCGCCGGCGCCGTCGGGGGACGATGACCCCTTCGCCCGTCTCAACATCGACGCCCGTCAGGACCCGGGCCTCAATGTGCCCACCATCGAGCGCCTGCGGCCCACGCCGCCACCGCCGCGCCCGGCGCCGACCCAGGCCCCGTTGTCGTCGACGACGACGTCGACAGCGGCCCCTGCCAAGCTGGCGCGGCCCCCAAAGGAATACCGCCCGCCGTCTCGCGCCATGGAGGCCGCCAGTTGGGTCTTTGTGGGTCTTGGTGCCATCTCCGCCGTTGGTGGTGTGGTGTTTGCCGCCTGGACGAGCGAGGCCATCGACCTCGACGCCACCCTCATGCCCATCGTCGAGGAGAAGCTCGGCGTGCATCCGCCCCGCAGCTTCATCGGCAGAGACGACGTCGAGATCGACGTCCTGCGCCGTGAGGCCATGGCCAAAGAGAGCGCCGGGGACCTCCCCGCGGCGGCCGTGTTGTGGCGTCGGGTCATCGCGCGGGACGACGCCGACGCGACCGCCAAGACTGCCTTGCCGCGGGTCATGACCGCCCTCGGCGAACGCCTGCGCTGACGAAGGCGTGCCGCGGGGTGGGTTACAGGCAGCCGACTTCGCCTGGAGCCGTGCCGTCGGTGCAAACGCACGCCGCCGACGCAATGTCCTGGCCGGGGATGCAGGCGTCGGTCTCGAGGGTTTGGACGACGGCATTCTGGGCGGCACACACCTCGGCTGACGGCGCCAGGCAGCCCGTGCACAGGCCCACCACCAGGGACGCCGGGGTGCTGACCGGACCGCCTTCGGCCACCAGCCGGACCGTCGCCACGAGGTCGATGTTCCCCAGGGGCTCGGCCCCCTGCAGGGCCTGGGCCTGACCGACGAGCGCCTGCAACCCCTGGCCCACCTGGGTCGAGACCGCGTCCAGCGACACCAGCAACACCCGCTCGTCGTCAAAGATGCCGGCCTCCGTCGTCACCGTCGGCACGATATGGGGCCCAAGCAAGGTGCAGGTCCCACCCTCGCAGGTGAAGCCTGTCGAACCCACGTCCGCCGCCGCGGCCGCCAGCACATCGGCCTGGGCGGCCGTGACGTTCATGACGAGGTCGACCTCGGCAGTGGTGACGGCGAGGTTGGCGTCCTTGCTGGTGCGCGCTTTGGCGATGACCTGGTAGCGGTCCGCCGCCCCCAGATCGAGGGTGCCCCGGCTCAGGCCCGGTGACCCTTCGACGACGGTGCAGTCGGGCCCCACGATGGAGCCAAACCCCTGCACGACAAGCTCAGTACAGCCCGTCGTCGCCACTGCTGCCGTCATCGTCGTCGCCAGCATCCCCACCAACGTCATTCGCCCCATCGCCGCCTCCAGGTGTGTCGACGCCAAGACGGCGTCTGCCATCGCCATTGCCAGGGCCATGCCCGGGCAGTGGCGCACTGCAGTGACCCACTCTGTCGACGTGATGTGCGAGTTGAACAGTGGTCTGTTCATTTTGATTGGGCGGCGACGTCAGAGCATGTTGATGGGGTCGACGTCGACGACAAGGCGGGCGCCGCTGCTGGCGAGGCTGTGGGCCAGACTCTGGGCATGGGTGCGTTGACTGCCCGCGGGGGCTGGCTTCACATCGCCGCGCAGGGGGGCCAACAGCCGGGAGCGCGTGGCTGAATCGGCCGCAAAAACGAGCAGTTGCACGCGAGTTCGACCCTGGAGCCGCTCCAGGGGACACGGCGCGGGACCGCTCAACTTCCACCACCCGCTCACGCCCCGGCCGGCGTCGCTGATGGCGCTGTGGACTTCGTGGGCGAGGTCGAAGGCGACGGTCTCCTGCTCGTGCTCCACGCGAATGCGGGCCAGCCGCGAATAGGGCGGGTAGCGGTGCTGCTCGCGCACCAACAGTTCGGCGTCAGCGAAGGCGGTGACGTCGTGGTCCACCAGATGGCGCAGGGCCACGTGGGTCGGGTCGTAGGTCTGCACGATGACCTGGCCGCGGCTCCCGCCTCGACCGGCCCGTCCGGCCACCTGGGTGAGCAGGGACATGGCCCGCTCGGCGGCGCGGAAATCCGGCAGCGACAAGGCGATGTCGGCGAGGACGATCCCCACCAGCTTCACGGCGGGCCAATCGTGGCCCTTGGCAATCATCTGGGTGCCGATGACGACGTCGACCTCGCCACGCTGGATGCGGCCAATGGTGGCGGCGACGTCTTCGTGGGAGGTGGTGGCGTCCTTGTCGAGGCGCACCACCCGGGCATCGGGGAAGCGGGCCCGCACCTCGGCCTCGACACGCTCGGTCCCCGTGCCCAATTGCACCAGGCCGTCTTCGCCGCAGCCCGGGCAGGGGGGCGGCTCCCCGGGCACCGCCCCGGAAAACGGTTCGCCGTAGCCGCATTGGTGGCAGCGCAGATGGGGGCGTTTCTCGTCGTGACGATGCAGCGTCAGCGGCACCGCGCACTGGGGACACATGCGCATCACGCCACAGGCATCGCAGGTGATGGTCGACGACCAGCCCCGCCGATTCAGAAACAGCAGCACCTGTTCGCCGTCGGCCAGGGTGCGGGCCATGGCCTCCACCAGGGGACTGGTCAGCACCACGCCGCCGTGGTCGTCGGCGACGGCGCGGTCCTTCTTGCGGGCCACGCCGAGCTCTTTGCGAATGCGCAAATCCACCACGTCGATGGTGGGCAGACTGCCGCCGCCGCCGACGCGCTCGGGCAGGCTCAAGCGCACCAGCTTGCCGGTGACGGCGTTGTGCCGGCTCTCCAGCGACGGCGTCGCCGACCCCAACACACACACCGCCCCCTCGTGCTGGGCCCGCCACAGGGCCACATCCTTGGCGTGGTAGCGGGGGGACACATCGTCCTGCTTGAGGCTCGGCTCATGCTCCTCGTCGACGATGATCAACCCCAGCGGCGTGGTCGGCGACGTCGGCGCAAACACCGCGCTGCGGGCACCGACGACAATGCGGGCCCGGCCCTCGCGCAACAGCTGCAGGCCATCGCGGCGGTCGGCATCGCTCAACCCCGAGTGGAGCACGACCACAGGCTCGGTGACGGCGCCCTCGACGCGGGCCACCAACTGGGGCGTCAGCGCAATCTCGGGCACGATCAACAGCACCGCCCGGCCCTCGCTCAGGGTGGCCTTCAGCGCCCGCAGATAGACCTCGGTCTTGCCAGACCCCGTCACCCCCTCGAGGAGAAACGCCGTAGGCGCCTTCGCCTGCAATGCGCCGATGATGGCGTCGGTGGCCACCTGCTGGGCATCGTTGAGATGTTCAGCGGCGCCCTTGCCCTTCACATGCTGCAGGCGCAGGGGATCCCGGGTGACGGCGTCGATGGTGATGCGCTGCAAACTCTCGAGCTTCTTCGCCTTCTCCCGCGCCCGCCCCAGGGCAATATCCGCCTCATGAATCGTCGGCGGCCGCTCGTTCTCGACGACAAAGGCCCGCACCCAGGCGTCGAGGGCGGCGACGGCGGCGGCGGCCTTGGGAATGGCCTGGCCCCCAATCAACGGCACCAGGTGTTCCACGCGTTTCACGGCGGTCACCGGCCGCTGGGCGGCGAGCTCCTCGAGAATCCCCGCCTCCAGAAATTTCCGCACCCGCGGCGGCGTGCCTCCCAGGCGCTTCAACCGCGATGCCTCGACGACGACACCGGTCTCGATGCTCTGCAACAACGCCACTTCGGCCGGGCTCAAGCCCTCGCTCTTGAAGAACACCTTCGAGCGCTCGCCCTTCTCGGTGAGCCGAAAACGACGTCGTGGGGCCACCAACGTATCCGGCGGCAGCACCAGCCGCAGCGCATCTTGCAGGGGGGCCTCGTAGTAGCGGGCCACAAAGCGGGCCAGCGCCAACTGCCGCTCATCGACGACGGGTTCGCTGTCGAGGACCTCGCTCAGCAACAGGGGCGTGATGCCCTGCTTGGCCGTCTCGACGGTGCCAATCACCAGCCCCGTGACCCGCCGCCCCGTCAAGGTCACGACGACACGGCAGCCCACAAGCGACGGCCGATGGGCCGCAATGGCCGCCGGCACGGCATAGGTGAGCACCGACGGCGCTTTGGGAACCAGCACGGAGACATCGACGAGCACCACGTCGACTTACGCTGCCCCGACGACGGGAGCCAGCCCGTTCCCATGGCCAGCGCCCTGGACCCGGCCGTCGCCCACGGCCGCGCTGGTCCTGCCGATGAGCCCGAAGGTCCCGTTTCGCGCCCTCAAGGGGCGTCCGAGGGCCCGCCAGGAGGGCCCGCTTCCCGAGCCCCGGGACCACCGATGCTCCCCGCATGGCGCCCGTCTGTCGTCTCAACCGCGTGATCTGGGGACGACAGCAGACGCCGACACGCCACAGGAGGGCTTGGCATCGAAGTGTCTTCGTGATGAGACACCCCATGCCCAACAGCTCGCTGCCCCACGGATACGCCGGCGACAACGGAACGCCCGGCGAGCTGCCGATGCTGCCGGCGTATCTGCCGATGATGAAGAACGCGGCGATGACGTCGGCGGCGGAGCTGGGGGTGTTTCATTTCCTCCAGGCCACGCCAGCGACGGCGTCGGATGTGGCGCATTCCCTGAACACCAGTGTTCAGGGAATGGTGGCGCTTCTTCACGCCCTGAAGAGCCGGTACCTGCCAACAACTTTGAGACAAACTCGGTTTGCATTCAGTGTCTGCCTCCCGGACAGGAGGGCTCGGAATCGGAGGACGGCTCGGGCCGCGCCACCATCCCCATCA
>Ga0247834_1004883_pt1 | contig 16405 bp, 17 predicted proteins | sample LaCruzMarch2015__8_FD_187118 | JGI IMG/M metagenome (GOLD analysis project Ga0247834, IMG submission 187118) | Freshwater microbial communities from meromictic Lake La Cruz, Castile-La Mancha, Spain - LaCruzMarch2015_12m | ecosystem: Environmental > Aquatic > Freshwater > Lake | place: Spain...
TATTGAATGATAAGATCCCGGGAATAATGGAATTAATACCGGAACTGCGAAGTCGCTGGGAAGTCGCTAGGAAGTCGCTAGGAAGTCGCTAGGAGAGAAAAAACAAGTTGTTACCCGACTCGTAGTATCACCCTCAGTTGAGATTAGTACTCAAGTAAGTTTCCCTTGCCTTCTCGGCAAACGCAAGCGTCGTCGCTACTGCAACAGGCAGTCATTTTGGACATGCCTAATCACGTAAACGAACGGGTTTTTTTATGGACTACTGTTCGGCAACGCAAGCGTCGTGCTAACTGCAGGCATAACTTAAAACAAACGGGTTTTTATTCCCGTGTTCCGCCAGCTCTCATCACCACACCACTAACATGGCAGGTATTATCACAGGCTGCATTTCATCCATACTCACCGGTATAACCTTTTGCTTCTGTACGGCCACAGCCTCACTCTGTGGATCATGGTGTGGCAATGACAAATCATCATCGACGCCACCCAGTGCCACGTCTGGTCGGAAGAGGAGTGTACTACTCCTTGCATATAGCGTCCTTGTGGCATTGATTTTTCAATATGGCCTATCACCGTACATTCTTAGTACTAATGAGAATGGTATAATACCAGGCTGGCAGTATCTGTCGGATGCATGGACGTCGGGGTGTGAGGATGAAGCTGATGATGGAAATATTGATGCAACTATATGCGCTGGGAATTCGGGTGTGTATCGATCATCGAGTGCAGCATTCGCATTCTTCTGCATATTTGGTATAGCAGCCAAATGCCGCCCCACGTCGAATAGAGAAGCATGGCTAGCCAAATATACACTCGTCACAATGCTAAATGTTGGAACAATATTCATTCCCAATACTCCCATCTTCATTCCCATCTATCTATGGGTAGCGCGTGTGGGCAGTGTTATATTCGTTATAGTACAACAAGTAATACTTGTGGATATTGCCTATAATTGGAATAGTTCATGGTTGGCAAAATCCGAACAGGCAGAATTGGCCGAAGGTCCTGGTAAGGGTAAGAAATGGCTTGCTGCGATATTAATCTCATGTGGAATATTATATTCCCTCCACCTCATTGGGATAATTGCCATGTACATTTACTTTAGTGGATGTGCAAACAATATAGCCTTCATTTCAATTACATTAATCATGTCATTCATCTGCACGGTCGTTCAGTTGACAATTTCGGACTCGGCATCACTGCTTACCAGTGCCTGTATGACACTATACGCAACATATCTATGTGGTGCGGCTGTGTCTCAGAATCCAAACACAGAATGCAATCCATTCCTTGGAGGAACTGGTACGTGGAATATAGTTCTAGGACTATCCATGGCTTTTATTTCATTGATGTGGACTGGTTGGAGTTATACCACAGACAAACAGCTGGGAGGAGGAGGAGGGACCAACGCTGTTGCAGTAGATAATGATAATGAAATATGCAATGAAGAGAAGACAGTGGGAGGGTTAGTGCTCAACAGCAGTAACAACAACACCAACAATACTGACTCATCGAATATAGGATCAAGTAATACATTTGCAAGCTCCTGGAAGTTAAACGCCGTACTGGCCACAGTTTGTTGTTGGTATGCAATGTCGTTAACAGGTTGGGGTGCCACACAGAAACGAGGAGATGTGGCAAATCCGAATGCAGGCGACGCAAGTATGTGGATGCTTATATCAAGTCAATGGATAGCGCTACTCCTTTACTTTTGGACTCTTGTGGCTCCTTCTCTTTTTCCAGATCGAGACTTTTCCTAATGAATGGGATACTTCATCGTAAAATCCTTACTGTGTTGTGTTGACAAATAACAAAATAGTGACTTATGTACAATAATCTTCTCCTATTGATGCAGGCGGTAGATTTGATGGTGGAACCCACGGACAAGTTTGAGCCCAATTCTCCCGGAATGTATCCCAGGTAATACCCTCTGAAATCATCCGTACCTCATTACCACCGCTTGACGCAAAATCGTACGAATTATCAAGCTCACAGAAGAAATCTGCCAACGGTGCCAATTTCTTCACCGAGATGGGCACCTGTTTTAACGATTTCTCTAATGATTCGATTGGGACCACCCTTCCCGTTGTCCTAGCACGTTTTTCAGCACGTTCAAATACCACTTCCCTTGGTGCGGTGATGTGCAGTATTGCAATACGAAGCGCTACATAATCCTTACGCAGACCCACGAAGAATTGTTTATACCATTCATAATCTCGCAAACTCCCATCCACGAGTACATTATGTCCACACCGTAAAGCTGCAGCAGTAACAATTTCGGTAACATATCCCGCCTCTCTGTTTGTTAACTCTCCCGCACGTTCAGGATTGGACTGTGCGTACAAATGATACTCTGGGAAGTGTGAACGTATTTCATCAGGATCAACGACAACATACGCCTCCAGGGGGAACAATCCCTTGGTTGATAATTCTTTCATCGTGTGTGATTTACCAGCACCCATAACACCGGCGGTAAATACTATCCATGGCTCAGTAGGAGTTTTGCAAGACGAGCCATTTTGATTGTCCGTAACTGTCACTCCGTCTAACATTTTGTGTACTATCTTATCGTGCAATTCCTGTCTTTCTCTGGAGTAATTCCCATGATAGGATCGATCGAGACCGGCTCGTATCTCTTGAAATTCGCCATAAAAGATGTCGTCGTCTACTTCGTAATTTTCCTGAGTCGATTTGTCAAAATTGTATATTTGACGCCCCGACGAGGATATCAGACGCATAATCTCCGCGTTTGCTGCCGAGAAATCGTACAGCGATCTCCGATTATGGTAGGACGGAGCAGAAAATGAGGGAAGCCGTTCGTGTTGGGGACGAGGACACTGAAGGGGGTACGCATCCTTATCTTCCTTTTCCTCGTCCTCCTCCTTCGAAATGGTCATGTCCACCTGAAAAATCTTCGACTGTAGTCCGATCTTGGTAATTAATGACGCCGGCGCGAGAGATAGGACGAATACCACCACCACCAAGCTGCCAATGAACACGATCGGCAGGAGCATTCCAATCCCCGCGCGTTGTTCGGTTTCAGTCCCAAAAGTTTCCCGCGCCAGAGAATCACCCATGGACGCCGCGGTTATATCGGAGACGAAGCGTATTCTATTGGAACGTCTGAATGCGGAAATAACTTCAAAGAAAGCAGTAGCAGTACGTCGTCGCCGTCGTCTACTCAGACACGATGACAGTGCAACTATTAAAGACAAGAAAAATATGAGTGGCAGGAAAAGGAAAAGGGTGGTGGAAAGCGTCGAAAGCTCCATTAATGGCGAAGATGATAACACAATGGGAACTGCAAAACAGAAAATCCTAATAAACAATGTCAAATCCGTTGTCATCAAGTCGCGTTTCGTTGTTGGGATAAATGAATGCACGAGGACTCTCGAGGGTATCTACAAAATAATAGTAAGACAAGAACATGAACAACATCATATGAAATGTATACCACAATCGACGGAAGAAGAAACGAAAACAACAACAACAGCACGTATTGCGCCATCTCTTATACTACTGGCACGAGATGTTCGCCCTACCGATGTTATATGTCACTTTTACGTGTACGCGAAATTGCTGAACATTCCTATATTGATTCTTCCAGGCGTACGAGCATCGGAGGAACTAGGAAAGGCTGCGGGTATACGATCAGCGGCGGTTGCGCTCTTCTTATCCATGCCGTGTTTGACTGATAACGGTATGATTGCATCCGATGTGGACAATGAGGAGGATAGACGAGAGGAGAAACGAGAGTGGAGGAATGCTCATGCTGACGTTGATTCGTTTGTTCGGTATGCAATAACAAAGATTCCAAAATAGGTGTATATTCTAATTAAATTAGGAACTTCGTCACGAATAACGTATTTGTTAGCCATGTAAAATCTATTCATATCCACAATTGCAAGACATTCGTTTAGGATTGATTGTCAGCAAACCGTATAACTTATCAATTAGTACCCAATAGCACATTCCATTCAGAGATAGTATGACTAACCACAATACCATTAGACACATATGGATCTTCAGTTACGAACTTCTCAGCTGCATCCTTGGTTTTAAAAACAAAGATTGCACCCTTGGGAACCGATTCACCAGGAATTAGCGTTGGACCACCACTCACACATGTCCCATCTTGTATCATCAAACTGGCTAAACCTAAATGTCCTTCTCTATGTGGACCACGTTTTTCGAGTACATCGGGGACGTAATCGTAGGATAATACATATCGCGTTGTTGGTGGGCTCATCGATGATGAGGATGAGAAGAGACGACTACTAGTCGATTGTTGACCACCCCGGTGCGATGGAACGAATAATGCTGATGATGCTGACGAGCCAGTAACGAAGCAAGGGGTCAAGGAGGGGAGTGATAGACGTGCAAAGATTGCGATTGAGGCGTGTCGCATGGTGAGTATGTATCGAAACTGACTTCCCGCAATGTCAGCCGTCATCGTCATTCCCCGAACCCTCAATATAGCGCGATGAGGATCTCCATAGACTGCCTCGTTGTCTTGATTGCGTCGCTGGCGGCCGTCGGGTCAGCCTTCACATCACCATCTTCATCGTCGTCATCGCCGCTAATTCGAGGACGACCACAAAATAACCCGGTACTCATCTCCACCGACCATACTCGAACTCCTTCTTCATCGTCCACCACCACCACAACAACGAGCACTAGCCTAAACATGTTCGAACAGCTCTCTCGGGCACTCACCGAGGTATCACAAAATTTTGGCACCAAGCAAAAGATGACCGAAACATCCATCGCACCTGCATTAAAATCAGTACGACGTGCATTACTGGATGCCGATGTGAACCTAAACGTGGCGACTGCATTAATTGATGGAGTACGTCGACGTAGTATCGGCGTGGACCTAATTAAAGGTGTGACGGCCGAACAGCAATTTGTAAAGGCCATGTATGATGAATTGCTTGATATGATGGGAGGTGGATCGGATGGTGCTGTTGGTCAAGAACAAAGCAGCACAACTCGGGCAATGGTAACGGGTGAAAAAGTATCAACCACGGCCATGGGTGGGATGGCGGCCGCAACAATGGTATATCGTAATGATCCAACAAATCCAACAGTTATACTATTAGCGGGTTTACAGGGTGCAGGTAAAACAACGGCTGCCGGGAAGTTGGCGCTCTATCTCAAAGAACGGGAAGTAGACACCGATGCTGTATCTGCCATGTCAGAATCTGAACGATCCAATACTCTAGCATCACGATTACCAAAGCGCAATCGTCGTGTATTACTTTGTGCGGCTGATGTATACCGTCCTGCGGCAATACAACAACTTGAGATATTGGGTAAAAGTATTGATGTGGAGGTATTCGCCATGGGGACAGATGCGGATCCTGCCGAAATTGCACGATTGGCCGTGGAGAAGGCCCGGAATGAGGGATATGATACAGTAATTGTGGATACGGCTGGCCGACAGGTTGTGGATGAAGAGCTTATGGAGGAATTACGTAGAGTAAAGAGGATTGTCAAACCAGATGAGACACTACTTGTCGTGGATGCCATGACAGGGCAGGCCGCGGCTTCACTAACAGCCGCATTTGATTCCGCCGTGGGTATTACTGGTGCTATATTAACCAAGTTGGATGGTGATTCACGTGGCGGGGCTGCCGTATCCATCAGAGGGGTGTCTGGTAAACCAATAAAGTTTGTAGGTGTTGGTGAACGTACACAAGACCTAGAGCCATTTTATCCTGATAGGATGGCATCACGGATACTTGGGATGGGGGATGTAGTATCACTTGTCGAGAAAGCGAGTATGGAAGTTTCGGATGCAGATGCGGCACGGATGCAAGAGAAGATGGCCAAGGCTGAGTTTGACTTTGATGACTTCATGACACAATCAAAACTGGTATCAAGTATGGGAAGTATGGCAGGTGTAGCGAAGATGCTACCCGGGTTAGGGAATATGATCGATAATTCACAATTAAAGCAGGTCGAAAAACGTATAAAAAGGAGTGAGGCAATGATAAATAGTATGACAAAGCATGAACGGGCTAATCCAGACTTATTGGTATTGGACAAATCGTCAAGGTCACGTGTGATGCGAATAACAAAGGGATCGGGTCTTACCTTTGAGGATGGTGTAGCCTTCATGTCTGAGTTTCAAAAGTGAGTATATCATACGAGATTCTGTTTCATTTCCATCGCTGTAATCATACAACGCTCACTTATTCTTTTTTCGTTCAATAACTGAATTGATAGGATGCGTACAATGATAAGTCGTATGTCAAAGCAGGCAGGTATGGGTGGCTCAGAGGGTGCCGAGGCTGAGGAGACCATGGCCTTGGCAGGTGGTGGGATGGGAAATCGCAATGCAAGAAGGGCAGCAAAGAAGAAGGATAAGAAGGGTGGCGGCGGTGGGGGTATGGGTTTTGGAGCGAGGTGATGGCGAAAGCGCTTGCTTGAATCTATGTCGTAACCTAGCATTTCTTTTGAACAGGCGGACATTATTTCTTACAACTACCGTTCTCTATCCATTGCTCAATAGTCAAGTCTTTACCCAGCGTTCTTTTACCCAGAAAATGTCTAAAAACCATTCGTTCCAATTTTGTCAACTTTGCAACAGAACTTTCACGTTCTACACGGTGTCTTATCTTTATCTCTTTCACAAAGGCCCGACTGATTTGGATATGTTCAATAATTTCAGGTGGTGGCGGATCCTTCTTCTGTTTCTTCTTCGTCGATTGTACTGACTGAGCTATTGTGGTCTTTTCTAATTCTGCCCGTTGCATATTGATATCTTCATTTGTTCTTTTCAATTCTAACTCATGCCTACTTTCCATGCTCAGTATTGATCCGGTCAATTTATTCATCAACTCCGTGCACAATTGTGGATGAGGCATGAGCTCGAACATTGCCGCTATTGGCAAATGATCTGTGGGAATGTGATCATTCGGCAGTCCCACAGTTCTAGAATATTCGTCACCCTCCAGGGTAACCCACCTCATTAATGGAATCAGAGTCGAGGAGGTGTACAGGATGTGATCTAACTTCCACTGTGCCATGGTTTGACGATTGTTCTTCCTGTTGTCGTCACCCAATGCCGCTGTCGATGTATTGCTTTCATTGTCGTGATCGTACGCCGCACGGGTACATCCTGTGTCTATCCTTCTGAGCTCCAAATCATTACATTTTATGAATTTTGGAACAGAATCTACTAGCTCATCCCAAGTTTTCAACTGATGTTTTGTTGGGAGTATCCCCGACGACAGCCGTAGTGCCGATGCGCATTCCATCATTCTATTTTCTGATTGTATTCGTTGTTTCTCATCGTGGTCATCAGCGATTGGCGGCATACCACTTGGTGATATTGTTGGTGAAAGGAATGCATGGATTGCGGACCCGTCGAGCAATTCGCAATTGTAATCCCCCGCGATAATACAAGCAGGGGTGTAGGGATTTACTCCACACCGAATAGACTTCTCAAGGCAAGTACGCAATTGCTGTACTCGTTTCTCTTCTGATCGTGCATCTAGATGAATAGATGTTATTGCAATGGGATCAACACACACGCTGTCAACGTCAACACTATCATCGCTGATGATCGGTGTTGGACAAAAGGTACTGGTAACGCATGTCGTTGTATTACCAACGACATTGTTTGTTCCAACGGGATTCCACTTTTTTGATTTGTAAAAGATTGCATTGGTTATAGCCGCGTCCGTGAGTAGCACACGCCGATTACGTTCAGCAATCTTCTCTAACTCATCTTGTGGTGGTAGAAGTATGTCGTATTTGTCGTCGTCGGAGACGGAACTTTCTATTAATGGTGCAATCCATTGAGGAAGTACAAACTGTTGTCGTCGTGAAACTTTTCCAATACAAGCAGCAACATCGTCTTCTTCTACCCTTTCTCTCTCGAGTTGAAGCTCCTGAACGCAGATGAAATCACATTTACAATCCAATAGTTTTTGTAATAGCTTGGGTAACCGGACTTCATTTCCGAGTATGCGCTTGGAGTCCTCGTCTGATATTACCCAATCGAATGATGCAAATGGATGCACGAGACCTGTACGTTGATCGATTGGACGGATATATAGTGGAGCAAGGAGGTTGAAGCTGGCAATGCTCAACTTAGTACTACTAATACTACTACTACTGCTGCTACCACTCCGCACGTCGGACATTGACGTGCCATGGGGACACGTTTGGACTGACATATTATCTTCTTCTCACGACTCTCGGTCTCGGCATTCGGCAACGACGAAGTGAATTATCTAACATAAACCAATGATTTGGTCGCGAGGTAATAGGGAAACAAGCTTTTTGTAGGAATTGAGGATGATGTGCTGAAGGCATGAAATAGTTGTTGTTGTTATCGAAGGAGTGGGAGCTAAATGAAAATGGCTGAGTCCGTAGAATTTTGGTAATATCTCATTCTACTAAACTAAATTGCACTAATATTATGTTTGAAGCGTTTGTGAATGGCAAACTTCCTAATAGAACTCTCTTTAATCTGACTTCCTTCCTCCATTTCTAGTCAACAGACTTTTAACCTACAACATAACCACTTCCCTTCCCCCCCCCTTCCCACTCCTTTCCCCTAACAAAATCACATTCCCAGTAGCGAATTCACCGCCGCACTTTCATCCCATTCATACTTCTCCAATGCAATTCTTGCACTTTCTCTATCAAATCCCATTTCACAAATACGACCTATCGCAGTTTCCTTACTATTCTCACTATCTCCCTGCGGAGTTGCATGAAGTTGTACCCATTGCTTTGCCGTTCTATCAAACTCGGGTCGGTTATCTAGGTACATTCGTGCCACCTGTGCATCCTGTGGGTCTGACGGTTCGGGAGAGCAAAGTAATGCCTGAAGAGATAGCATTGTCGTTTTTATTGTCAATGCCGGAGACCATTGATCTTTCAGTATGTCCTGTCATTAATTAATTACACCAGTTCCGTTTTTTATTGGATTTTACAGAATTGTACGTTGATCATCGTTTGAAATGGATTATTGCATTTAACAATAGCGAGACGCCCCACAGTTTATCGTTCATCGTATTGGTTTTAATTTTATAATGTTCATGTAATAAATGAAGTATATCATACACGAGAAATAAGAAGTTGATATCTATGAGCGTTGAAGCCGATTGTAGATGATAAATATATAACATTTATAACATTGTTTCATTTGTTCCGTAAAACTGAAATAATTAAACTCACCAAACAAATAGCCCCTGTTTGAGAGCTGATGTTCGGATGCCATATCCTAGTAATAAATTGCATCTTGGGTGGTTCGAAGGGATATTGTTTTGGTATGAGAATATCCACATCGAAAACTCCACCTTCGTATGGTGTACCCTCGGGGCCATTAATGGTGCCAACAAGATGTCGCCATCCTGGACAGGATGGTACACGTAGATCGTCAGGTGCGGTACGTGCGATAACGCCGGACGTAGAGTCCGGTTTGCATATCGCCGTGATTTCCTTGGCTATCCTACCCGCTGATGCCGACATTGTCCACGAGAGCACTGAGAGACAAACTAGACAGGGTACAGGTCCTAGATACCAAGAAGATCAACAAAAAATAGGTGTGTAAATGATGTCTCCTCAAGGAAAACCGGTGGCGGGCTGCGTAGAAATCGGGGCGGAGTTCAGCGGGGCGGAGTCAGACCTCCATCGACAGGCGACCTGAACTTCCCAAATTTTTGTCGAGCCGAAAAGACTCTTTCTACAATTTTGACAGAGTTCTGTCAAGAAACCATACTATTCCTACGTAATCCAAGTAGAACACTTCGTGATGCATTTTGCATGTTTTGAAATATGTCTCCTCCGTGCTCAAAAAGATCGCGGAGACGGACACCACCATAAACTACCTACACTACGTTCATTGTCGCCCATCTACTACCTCATCAATTCACCAACGATGCAGTGTGTTATCATCTCAAGCTGTATCTTTAGTAGCAAATATATTCAGTAAAAGAGGCGTACGTTGACGGCAGGCGGCATCTAAAGAAAATCATGGAAAGCAAGACCAATGGCTCCGACAACCCCGCTCCTTTCGCTATTGGCACCGGGGGAGGAGGAGGAGGAGGAGGGGGAGGAGGAGGGGGGAAGAAGGGAAAGCAGCAGCCCAAACGCCAACGTCGCAAATGTTCCCATCCTCAATGTGACAATCGTGTCGTTCAGGGCGGGGTATGCGTCACACACGGTGCAAGACGTAAGAGTTGTGCCCACCCGACCTGTAGCAAGGCCGTGAAAGTTGCGGGATATTGCTCTACACATGGCCCATCGCGACGCAAGTGTGATGATCCGAGCTGTTCACGTGTGGCTGTCCAGGGGGGTAAGTGTTTGAGTCATGGTGCCCGGCGTAAGATATGTAATTACCCCACAACCAGTGGTCGGGGACCCTGTGGGAAGAATGCAATTGTGGGTGGATATTGTAAGAAACATCACGATCGAATGGCTGATGCACGTGGCATGCTAGATGCCGTTGGATTGTGTGTCCCATGTGATACTCATCCCCCTACTTGGGGGGGAGGCGGCGGTTCTAGTCAAAGCGGCGAGGAGGTGGGGTACGACGACGACCAGAATCTGTTTGAAGAGCAGGGGGGATTGGGGGGAGAGTATGCCGCGGTCCGCACTGGCTCCTCCTCTGTTGGCAGGGGGTCGGTTTCCTACCCTGCCGCCGCCGTTGCTCCAATTGATGTTTCGAGTGACACTGGTGTGGCACCCGTCCTTATCAGTTTGGCAACCTCAGACTATTATGCCTACCAAAAGGAAGCGTTACGGTATCACCATGACCACGCCGACGCAGTGAACCAAGCAGCGAGCCTCGGCTATGGTCAACAACAACAAGACTATTATTCCAACCAAGACGGTCGATACCACCCACAGATGCTTTTCCCTCCTCCGGCCAAACGGGCACGACATCCCCTCCACCCTGGTCATCACGGACAAGGAGGGCACAATCGAGGTCTCTCTATCTTCGAGGAAATGTCGACAGTTGATGCCATTATCAGCAGTGGGCAGCAACGACCGCAGTCTGACGTAGCGGCCGCCGCTGCCGCAGCAGCAGTTGGGGGGTCGAATAGTGGGATGTACGTTTATCCCCAGGCACCACGCCCTTCCAGTCGAATCGTCTCGGCATCGAGTACGGCTGCGGTTGCTGCTTCATTGTTGATGTCCACCAAGACCCCCATGACACAAGTAAGCTTTGCTGACTCGTGCTTTCCCCCCGCGAGTAGAGCCACAACACATAACCACCGCGGTGCGGCTCCTCGTGTCTACTCCTCGGCAGCTACAGCTGCTTCGACCACCGCGGGTCTGACACCCAAGGTGGGTGAAGATTCGCCGCCATGTACGGGTCTTATGTCGTGCTCATGCAATGCATGTCGGTCTCCAACACTCGCGATATTTGATCAGATGATCCAGGCATCGCACAAACTTGAGAGGGGTGAGTGTATTGAGAAAGAGGAGGAGGTAGATGAGAAATATGCAGGACTTAGCCCCCCTAATTTAAGTCCTCGTAAGGCTGGTGGTAACAACAACCAGCATAACAATGAAGAGAAGTTGGGAGAGTATATATCTGAAGGGACGACTGTGGTGCGTCAGGTCAGCAGTAACAATATCGCAGTCAAGATTCCAATTGAAGGTGGATTCCTGCCCCCCAAGATCCATCAACCTCAAGAGCAACAAGCTCTGGGTGTACTCATTCCTTCTTCTAGGTGGTCTGGAGAGGAGACATCAACACCTGAAGACGGTGTTGCAATGGAGCTTGTGAGTATGGCCATATCCGAAGATGTTAGCGATGGAGGAGGAGGGAGAGGAATAAGGGTAGGAGGAGGAGGAGGAGGACACTCTCTGGCAGCATTGTTGTCGTCCTCGCGTCCGTCCCCGACGAGGGCCTATGATTCAAACCCAGAAGGTCAGCCATTAACCCCCAGGCTTGGAGAGGAGGGGGGCGACAACTATCCTCAAGGGGGTGGCTCATATCCATGCAATGTTAGTAGTGGTTCCCCAGCTGTTGTGAGCTCCCACTCAACGAACGGGGGTGCCGCTTTCCTACCCCGACGACGGGAGTCAATTGAGCATCTGTTCATACCCAAGGAGGTTTGAATCAAGAAAGATTTTGAGATAAGGATTGTAGAGATTAGGATTGTATTGAAAAGTTGAGGGGCTTTAGTGTTTAGCAAGGCGTTTGTCTATGTTACGCAGAGTGAATAAAGTGTTTGAAAGTAAACTTGCGTGTCATCTTGTTTGTCTCTTTCTTTCTACTACAGAGCTTCCCATGGAGGAAAAGAATACCATCACCAAAATAATAGATACTCAACCATGCTTGTATCAAGTGTGCACAAAATGTATGATTCTTAATCTACGACAGAGATCAGAAATGGGAGTACATTCTTGATGCTCCGCAGGTAACATGAAATTGTCATCTCATGCTTGAGTCATTTGTCTTGATTTTCTTACGGCAATTAGTTGCTTCTTCAGGGAGACACTTCTCCTTCATCCTCAGCTTCCACAATGCAAGCTCCAGTAGATATTGTGATTCCTTCAGGTGAGGTGTAAGTGATAGGTACTTATGTACATCAATCAGTCACTGTAAAACTAAAGCACCACACCTTATCAATAGGATATTATGATCACGACGCTCATTATTCTTGCATTGGTAGCTCACACGTGCAACGCATTTAGCTCATCCTTGGATCGCAAACCACCACTATCGCTGCGTGCAACCGAGGACGACGTCCTCGAAGAAAGAAAAGGGATGCCGACATGGAACCCATTTGCTCTAGCAGTGCTCAAGCTGAAGCTGACAGAACCAGCATGGTCATCATCTCTAAATTATCAAAAGAGTGCTGGCACCTACCTATGTGCCAATTGTGGTACTCCCCTCTTCTCCTCATCGGGTAAATTTGACAGTGGTACTGGATGGCCATCATTTTGGAAAACGATAGAGTCCAATCGTGTTACACTTGAACGTGAGTGGGATGGTCGGATGGAATGTCATTGTTCGAATTGTGGTGGACATTTAGGTCATGTTTTCACTGATGGACCAACACGGGGGAGCTTGGATGCGAAAGAGCTTGATACTGTGCCTGACACTGATCCTAAAATTGGATACAAGGGGAAGAATATGAATGACAACTATGACGTATCTAAGTACACGAGAATGCCACGATTTTGTATCAATGGAGTTGCGATGCAATTTGAGGAAGAGAGGCGATGACAGTGCTTCTCTTTCGGCTCAGTCAACAAAGAAGATGATGAACTTCTGTCCATTACTGGTTGCTGGCTTGTTGACGATAGATATTAAATAGACAATGGTATCCATTTACGAACAATAGTCTACAAAAGTAAAACACTATACTATGGATCAATTCTCCCCTTTTGTCTCACACTTCATATCTAAATCTCCCATTCGACCAAAGCCACTAGATGTGGCAAATGTTTAAAGAGATCATACAAATCTCCCAAGTGTATTTTTCGACATGCTTGACAAGGCTCCCATCCACTTGAATGTTGTATAGGATTTGTCTTTTCCCTAATCCCTGTCGAGTTCCATGTTAAATCAATGTCATTGTGCATGCTCGTATGTCTGTAGCAGACTCCTACTCGTCCCAAGTAGGACAGCATGTCTGGTAGATAATTTATATGTTCGTCAATGTACTTCGTATATTGTCCTCCCTCATGAGTCATCATAACATCACGCAATCGAGTACGTAATGTCTCATGAGATCGGACTAATACACGATCCTGCTCCCATCGTCGTTGTACGTACCGTAGTATAAGCGGTACGAATATCTCTGACATTGCATATTTGGAAATTTCTTGTGGTGGAATATTTGCTGTCATCTGTAGCGTAGTAGTTGATGACAGAGGTCGAAGACATTCCCATCCGACAGGGTGAAAGACTTGTCGGGTCATCATCCTCTCACGGCGGTATCGTTCTTCGAGTAGATATTCATTGGCAGTGGAATAGCCCATCCGAGGATACCGATTGGCACTAATCCCCTTATTTCCATGTAATACTAATCGTTGGAGGGGTGGATATTTACCAAATGCAGTGGCAAGAGATATTGCACCTTCCCATTCAATTAGATTCGATCCTAAGCTTATCACTTGTAGACATTTCAATTTATTTACATCGTCGTCGTATCCACACTTCTTCTCCTTTCCATCATCACCATCAATGTCGCACGATGGCGGGTATGAATTGCTAATGGCCGTAGCAATAGCTTGTGCTCCACGACAGCCAATACCACAGTGAGAAAGGTACAGCTCCCTTAAACCTCGGATATTAGTAGTATTGTTGTTCGGAGTAGGATGTTTCGTCTTCTCTGTCATTGACAAATTGGCAAATCCTAGAGAATCTAACGACACATCCACAATATGATTGCCATCTCTATTATCTTTGTATTTTCCATCCTGTCTCTCATGAGTATTCCCATCCACATCAACAATAGTAGCATTTCCAACTAATGCCTCCATTAGCATGACCGTGCCATCATCACCCACATCATGATTAAACAGCACCAGCACCTCAAGTGTGGGTACGTGCGGTAGCGCACCAAACAAATGTGGTAATTCACTCTTTTCAAGTAACCGATTGTGTAATGATAAATGTCGTAGACAACACCATGCTGCAGTTGGTGTAATATATTGTGGTGGTTGTTGGCTAGGAAAGTGAATAGTGCGCTGTAGACGACTACTACAGCGTTTCAATGCTGCCACGAATCGACGGGCAGTCGACCTACGTGCTCGACTACCAAATGCACCACGGATATCAATACTCGTGAGTGTGGAATCACGAAGTTCGAGACGATTTGTCGCGGAGGATAGAGATGTCGACTCGTCCATGAATGACGCTACTCGGGGTCAACGATAAATAAGGCGCTCTGGCCTGGTCCTACCCCAAGCCCCCCGATCCTGGACAGAACTCCGTCACGGCACGTGTGCCAACTTCTTTTCTTTTGGCGGGAATGCAGTGGGTCCCCCTATCTTTTCTAGGTACTATGGTCACGAAGGCAATTGAGGGATTGGCTTGTAAGAATATGGGAGAATATTATACCTGTTGCAGAAAAACTTTTGTGCAGGGATTGTCCACTCGTTTTATTCAGTTTTGCATGCAGATAGGGAAAGAAAAAGAGAACAGGTGAAGAGCAAATTGAGGTTGAGGATAATATATTGAAGCGGTTGGAGGCAAATAATACCGCTTCAATCTATGTGCTGGCTAATTATTATTTCCTGGGACAGGTAGGATTGCATCAGGGTGAAGAGAAAACAAAAGAACTTTTTACTCGGGCAGCAGATCTTGGTCATTGTAAGTCACATTGGAACCTGTCCGACATTTATCATCATAAAGGGGGGAGATTTAAAGAAGGCCAAGTTTTACTGCAAGGCCGCTGCTATGGCAGGGCATGAAAGGGCACGGTGCCAACTTGGAAACTGGGAGGCAGAGGCTGGAAACATGGAACAAGCCGTTAAGCATTGGACAATTGCAGCATCTTGTGGGTGTTATCGCTCCATGCAAGAATTGAGATTATGGTTTGGAATAGGCGTTGTTAGTAGAGAATCAATTGACTCAAATTTGAAAGCTTACAATAATTCCTGTGTTGAGATGAGCAGTGAAGCCCGAGACACTTTTATCCGTCTGTATATCGATTACTTGTAATTCTCCTATTTGAATTTGAATGAAATGCATTGCCTCTTTGCTGTTTCTATTGTATACTCTTTCAAATTATTGAAAAATATGGATCAATGATAGAGGATGGCTAAATAAACAAAAAATATACATTTTAACATAGCACTCATTAAGTCTACATCATACAATTATATTACAAATAGCTAGCTGACATCTTTTCTCTCTGTTAGAGCCCCACAGGACCTGGCGATAATCTTGTATTCCCCCTTCCCTCCTGGAAACAAAAAGAGTGAGAGGATGAGTTCTGATTCCTTGTAAAACAGATTGTGTCTTCTTATCATTATTCCCTTGACAAGCGATTTTCGATTGATTTGCTTGTTTCGAATTGTAAATTATGTGTAGAAAAAAGGTGTCCTAATCCTAATCCACAATTTGATGAAATAGTACATCATCTTCGTAATGCTCAGTCTCCTGTCTTGTATACGCATGCATCAATTCCCAAACGAGGTAGTTGGCATGATTCATCGTCGTCGTTGTCGTTGTCGTTGTTTTCATCGTAGTACTAGTGTCCATCACTACTTGGTGGTCCTCATGATGTCCAAGTAAACGATTCACAAGATTCTTGGACGCCGTACCAAATGCAACACCTATCCCTTGGCCTTGGTTAGGGGTTGGTGATCTTGGATCCGAGCCACGCAATATCGATGCACGACTGGCACTTTCCTTAGCCTTCTTTGATAGATAATCTTGGGAGAATGCCACAAGTTGCCGTCCTTGTGTTGT
>Ga0247834_1004893_pt1 | contig 16379 bp, 14 predicted proteins | sample LaCruzMarch2015__8_FD_187118 | JGI IMG/M metagenome (GOLD analysis project Ga0247834, IMG submission 187118) | Freshwater microbial communities from meromictic Lake La Cruz, Castile-La Mancha, Spain - LaCruzMarch2015_12m | ecosystem: Environmental > Aquatic > Freshwater > Lake | place: Spain...
CATCCGGTCGGCCCTTACAGGAACTATGCCAAAAGTGACCTTCCGCCTCGCTCCGCCAAATTGTCAGATGCGCCGCATTGAAATCCACGCAATCCTGCCAAGTCCTGCCATCACCTTTGCCACGCCGCGCGAGCTCGGCTCCAAAAGCCTAGCGACGTGCGTTCCGGGGTTGGCACACGTGTTGCTCTCTATGTGCGGGGGAGTGCTTTTCACGTGAAGTCTCGTTTTCTCGATGCGCATTTTTGGAAAGAGCTTTGGCGGCAGCGCGCTGTCGCGCTCGCGCGCAGCCGAGAACGCCTCGACAAGCTGCCCCCGCTCACCGAGATCCTCCAACGGTTGCGCCCCCTGCGTTGGCCCGCTTATCTGCTCGCCGGATTTCTGCTCGCCGATCTCACCATGCAAGTGCTCAGTGTTTTCGTACTCGGCCCCCTGCCCCCGCACAAAGACCAGACGAAAGTTCTGACGGAAGAGGCTTACGTCCGCAATCGCTCGGTTTACGAGGCGATCGTGCGCAAGAACACCTTCTGCCCCGGTTGCCCCGTGCCCGACATGCAAATCCGTAACGTCGAGCGCCCGAAGGACTGCAACAAGGCCACCCCCCTCGAGAACTCCAACATCAAGCTCCTCGGCACCATCGTGCTCTCAGAAAAACGCTTCTCGGTAGCCACCGCGTCCGAGGGCACCAACGAAGCCGTGGCGCTCATGATCGGCGACAGCTTCAAGGGCTACGGCAAAGTTTTCGATATTCGCCGCAATAAGCTCTGCTTCACGCTCCCCGACGGCGCGCTCCGCTACGTGGAGATTCCGGAAGACTCCGCCTTCAAGTTCGGCCAGCCCTTGCCGAATGCCCTCCCCGCCTCGCCAGCCGAGGGCATCTCACGCGCGTCGGACACCGAGGTTGAAATCAAAAAGAGCTACCTCCTGGAAAAGCTGAACGATCCGAATATCCTGTTTCAGGCCCACGCCGTTCCCGAGCGCGAGTACGAGGGCGGTCCCATTAAATGCTTCAAGGTGCTGAGCCTCGTTCCGGGATCGGTTTACGAAAGCCTGGGAATCCAGGCCGGCGACTGCATCGCCGAAGTCAACGGCGAGGCGATGAACTCTATTTCGCGCGCACAAGAACTCTACGCGGGACTGCGCAACACCGCGGAAGTGTCGATCGGAATCCTGCGCAACGGCCAGAAAACCACGCAACGCTTTAAGGTGAAGTAAAGCTCGCAACGGCGGGCAGACCGAGATTTTGGGGGAATGAGAATGAAGAAGAGTACGATTCTGAAACGCACGGGCAACCTAGCGCTCCTCGCGGGCCTAGCGACCCTCTCGTTCCAGCAAACGGTGGCGCAAACCCCGGACCAAATCCCGGCGCGGATTCCCTCGCAAGCCCGCTCCACTCCGGGAGCGGGCCTCTCGGCCGGCACCAGCGGTCTCGACGAGAAGCAGGGCACCGAACTCAAGCTGGGAAGCTACGTGGAACTCGACGAGTCGATCCGTAACGACATGTACGGCACCATCGACTTCCCGAACGCGGAAATCAAAGACATCATCAAGGCCATCTCCAAGCTGGCCTCCAAGAACTTCATCCTCGACCGCAAAATCGAGAACCGCCGTATCACGATCATGTCCCCCACTCCGGTCACCAAACAGGAAGCCTACAACGCCTTCCTCTCGGCGCTCTACGCCAACGACCTCACGGTGGTCTCCATCGGAAAGTTCCTCAAGATCGTCGAAGCCAAGGCCGCCTTGCAATCCAACATCCGCGTCTTCGTGGGCGACTATGCTCCCCCATCGGAAGAAATCGTCACCGTGCTCTACCCCCTGCGTTACCTGAACGCCGAAGAAATCCAGCGCTTCCTCACCGACCTCGTGCCGCGCAACGGCCGCATCAACGCGTACCCCAACACCAACACACTGGTGATGACGGACACGGGCGTTAACTTGCGCCGAATCATCGCCATCCTGAAATCCATCGATATTCCCGGTCACGAAGACCAACTCGAGTCCCTTCCCATTCGCTACGCCTCCGCCAAGCAGATCGCCCAGCTGATCGACGAAATTCTCGATGCGCAAAACGGAGCAACCCGCGGTGCCCGTCCCGGAGCGGCTCGGGGCCAACCCCAAAAAACACGCGGCGGCGGGATCATCACCAAAATCGTGCCGGACGACCGCACGAACTCGCTCGTAGTGCTGGCCAACGGCCGAGGCGTGGAAGAACTCAAAAACCTCGTCGCCAAACTCGACACGTCCAACGCGGCGGGCGGCGGCAATATCCACATCTATTACTGCAAGAACGCGGTGGCCGAAGAACTGGCGGCCACCATTAATTCGCTCGTCTCAAGCCAATCTCAAACCAGCCGGAGCAGCACTTCGCCGACCTTCGGTGGATACAATCCGCCCCCGCCGGCCCCAAACTTCAACTCGCCCTACAGTCGCCCAAGCAGCGGGAACGACGGACTCAAGTTCGAAGGACAGGTCAAAGTCACCGCCGACAAACCCACCAACTCGCTCGTCATCATCGCCTCCGGCTCGGACTACGCGGCCCTGCGCACGGTGTTCCGCAAGCTCGATGTGCCCCGCCGTCAGGTCTACGTCGAAGCGATCATCATGGAGCTCAAGTCCACCGACAAGAGCTCGTTTGCGATCGTGACGAACGTGGCCGCGCCGGGAGTCGCCCAGGCCGCGGGCTTCGTGCCTTCCGCAGGAGCGGCTAAGGGCGACGTCGTTTCGGCCATCTACACCCCCGCTGGTCTCAACGGCCTCATCGGTGGCTTCGCCGCTGGTGCCAAGGTCAACATCGTCGGTCCCGACGGCAAAAAAGTGGCTACCGTCAACACGCTCCAAGGTTTCCTGAAAGCGGTTGTCGACAACAACCAAGGCCAAATTCTTCACCAACCGCAGATCCTGACCTCCGATAACCAGGAGGCCTCGATCAAGGTTGTCAACAAAGTGCCCGTCGTGACCGGCACGACGGCCGTCAACTCCGGCACCACGGGCGCCACGACCTCGGTGAACATCGGCAAGGAAGACGTCGAGATCGAGCTCAAGATCACGCCTCAAATTGGCCAAGACAACGATTTGATCAAACTGAAGGTCGAGCAGACCGTGGACGACTTCGCGCGCGTTCAAATCGGCGGTCAGGACACGATCGACCGCACCACGCGCAAGGCCAACACGACGGTGGTCGTGCGCGACGGCGACACCATCGCCGTGGGCGGCCTGCAGAAGAACTCTTCGAGCGACACTCGCTCGAAGATGCCGTTCCTGGGAGATCTTCCGGTCCTGGGTTGGCTCTTCAAGGGCTCGGACTCGAGCGTCGACAAATCCAACCTGGTGCTCTTCCTCAAGCCGCGCGTCATCAACTCGTACTCGGACCTGCTGACTCTCACAGGCAACCGCCTTGAAAGTCGCAAGAAAGACGGAGCGACCTTGTACGATCCGAAGGATCGCTTCCGCAAGGAAATCGACACCATGCTGGACGACAACCAGAAGGATCTCGCCAAGGCTCCGCCGAAGTTCTGGGGTTTTGCTCCCAAGCAAATCGAAAGCACGGAACCCGAGGACAAGGACGAGAAAGACGAAGAGTCCGCAGAAGACAAGAAATCCAACGAGGCGAAGGCCGAAACTCCGGGCACCGGCTCCGAGAGCAGCGCGGCTGCGCCGCTCGTTGAGACCGCACCGGCCGGTCGCTGAGGAAGCAACGATGGCGTCGCAGTATTCCTCTCTCGAAAAACGGATCGGCTGGATTCTCACGCAGCAGGCTGGTCTGAGCGAAAAGGATCTCGAGGACGCCCTGCGGGTACAGAACGAAAGCGAGCGCAAGCTCGGCGAGCTTTTGATCGAGCGCAACCTCGTCAAAGCTGAGGATGTCGCGCGCGCCCTCGCCTTCCAACTCGGAATTCCGTACATCGAGGATCTCAAGGCCAACGACATCGACCCCAAAGTCGTGGTTGGTCTGAGCATCCAGTTCTGCCGGGAACACTCGATCTTGCCGATCTACCGCGACGACAAGCTCGTGCGAGTGGCGGTCTCCGACCCCTTCCACTACGAGCCCCTCGACGCGCTGAAGCTTCTGTTCCGCCAAGAGATCGATCTCGTCCTCTCGACCGCGGCCAAGCTCGACGAAGCCATCAACCGAGTCTTTGAACGAAGCGAGAACCTGATCAAGGGCCTCGAGGCCCAGGCCGACCAGTACGGCGACCTCGACGAAACCGCGGACTTGCTCGAGGCCGGAGACGACGAAGCACCCGTGATCCGCTTCGTGAACTCGCTGCTGGTCCGGGCGGTCAAGGAGAAGGCTTCCGACATTCACATCGAGCCCTTTGAGCGTTTCGTCTCCGTTCGATTCCGCGTGGACGGCATCCTCAACGACGTCTACCAGGCACCCAAGGCGCTTGCGGCGGCTATTGCCTCGCGCATCAAGGTGCTCGGAGAACTAAACATCGCCGAAAAACGGATTCCCCAGGACGGCCGGATCAAGATCAACATCGCCGGCCGCGAAGTCGATATTCGTTTGTCCACGGTGCCGGTGGCCTTCGGCGAACGGATCGTCATGCGTCTCCTCGACAAATCGAGCGTGGTACTCGATTTCAAGACCCTCGGCTTCAGCGACTACTACATCAAAACCATCGGCGAGCTGACCAACCGCAAATACGGCATCTTTCTCGTGACCGGTCCCACGGGTTCCGGAAAATCGACAACCCTCTCGACCTGCTTGAACTCCATCAACTCTCCGGGACGCAACATCATCACGGTGGAAGACCCCGTGGAGTTCGTGATTCCGGGCGTGGGCCAGATCGCCGTGAACGCTAAAGTGGGCCTCACGTTTGCCGCCGGCCTGCGCGCCATCCTGCGCCAAGACCCGGGCGTGGTCATGGTGGGGGAAATTCGCGACCGCGAGACGGCCGAGATCGCCATCAACGCTTCGCTCACGGGCCACTTGGTACTCTCCACTCTGCACACGAACGATGCCCCCGGCGCGATCACTCGGATCGTGGACATGGGCGTAGAGCCCTTCCTCGTTTCGTCTTCGCTGGTGGGAGTGCTGGCCCAACGCCTCATCCGCACCCTCTGCTCCACCTGTGCCGAGGAGTGGGAACCCACCGACGAGATCCTCGCGCCGGCGGGTCTGTCGCGCGAAGCCCTCAAAGAGGCCTACGGCACCGTCACCATCAAACGCCCCAAGGGTTGCCCCGAATGCCGTTTCTCCGGGTATCGAGGCCGTACGGCGATCCACGAACTGATGGTCATCACGGACAGCATCCGCTCCATGATCCTACAGCGCATGGACTCGGGCACCATCCGCAAGCAAGCCTCCTCGGAGGGACTCAAAACCCTCCGGGAATCCGCCATCGAGAAACTCGCCACGGGCAAAACCTCCTTCGAAGAAATCCTGCGCATGACGCAGCTCGAGAACTGAGAGAGACGCGTTCGCGATGGCACAGTACGAAGTTTCCGCGGCCGACAAGAACGGGAAAACGATCAAGATGCTTGTCGATGCCGAATCGGTGAAAGCCGCCCGCGGCAAAGCCCGCGCGCAGGGCCTCACGCCGATCGACGTGATCGCCGCAGATGGCGCCGTACCCTCTTCGGGCGGCGGCGGCGGGGAAATCAAGGAATCGATCTTCGCAAGCCCCTTCTCGGGCGTGAGTCCCCCCGAGATATCCAGCATGACTCGCCAGCTCGCCAGCTTGGTCAAGGCTCACGTGCCCGTTGTGGAAAGCCTTTCGGCCATTGTCGAACAAGCCGAGAACGTGAAGCTCAAGAAGATCCTCATGGCGATCCGTCAGGACGTCCGCGAAGGGCAGTCGCTCGGAGAAGGCTTTGCGCGGCATCCGAAGTACTTCGACCGCGTTTACGTGAACATGATTCGAGCAGGCGAGAGTTCGGGCAAGCTCGACTCGGTACTTCTCCGGCTGGCCGATGTGCAAGAAGCCAATCTGCGCCTTAAGAACCAAGTCTCGAGTGCGCTCACCTACCCCATTCTTATGGTCGTGATGGCCCTCTTGGTAGTGGGATTTATCCTGGTGAAGGTCGTGCCCCAGATCACCGGCATGTTCAAGGACGCAGGGCAGGCGCTTCCCACGCCCACCGTGATCTTGATCACGATCTCGGACTTTTTCATCGCCAACTGGAAACCCCTCCTCGTGGGCATCCTGGGTGTTTCGATTGCGGTCCAGCGCTACGTGGCTACGCCCAAGGGCCGAGCCTGGAAAGATCGCAATAGCCTCAAGGTGCCCGTGGTGGGGGATCTCGTGCGCAAGGTCTCGGTAGCGCGTTTTGCTCGCACGCTCGGCACACTCCTGAAGGCTGGAGTGCCTATGCTCACCGCGCTCCAGATCACTCGCAACGTGGTGGACCACGACGTCTTCGAGAAAGTCCTCGACGACGTGGTCGATCAGGTCAAGGAAGGCCGGGCCCTGGCCCACGCCCTCAAGCAGTCCCAGCAGTTTCCCCCGATCGTGGTGCACATGGCCGGCGTGGGCGAGAAAACGGGGGAACTCGAAGAGATGCTCAACAACATCGCCGGCGACTACGAGAACGAGACGCAGGCCAGTTTGGGCAAACTCACTTCGCTCCTCAACCCGCTCCTCATGATCGTCATGGCGGGCGCAGTGGGGTTCATCGTCATGGCCGTGTTGTTGCCCATCTTCGAGATGGGTGATTTCGCTTAACGTCAAAAGAAAAAGGAGAATGTAGATGGCACGTCAGAGCAAACAAAAGAACCAGGGCTTCACGCTCATCGAAATCATGCTCGTGTTGGCCCTCCTGGGACTCATGGCATCCTTCCTGATCCCGAAGATCGCCGGCCAGGGAGACAAGGGAAAGATCCAGGCCACGAAGATTCTTATCAAGCAGCTCGAAGGCGATCTCGATCGTTTCCGGCTCGATTGCGGCTCCTATCCCTCCACGGAACAAACGTTGAAGGCGCTCATCGAAGCCCCTTCCGCCGGAAAAAAGTGCAAGAACTATGATCCCTCGGGCTACCTGCGCACCAAGAAGCTCCCGCAAGACGCGTGGAACAACGACTTCGAGTACAAGTGTGACGACGGCCTGAACTACGTCATCAAGAGCCTGGGCTCGGACGGCGTCGAAGGCGGCGAAGGCCCCAACAAAGACATTTCTTCCGAAGAAGAGTGAGTCGCGCACGAAGTACCGGGCACTGCCCGCTGCTTCGGGTGCTGATGTGAAGGAGGATTTCCACGTGAAAAAGCCAAGAGGTCGCGGGCCCGCCCGCACCAAGGGCTTCACGTTGCTCGAAGTCCTCCTTGTCATCACCCTCGTCGGCCTCATGGCCGTATCCGCCCTGCCCTCTCTGACGAACTTGTTCCGCACCAGCGTGGGCTCGGCCCTACGCCGCTACAGCGCGCTTGTGCGCTATGCCTACGATCAAGCCGTGCTCACCGGACGCATTCATCGCATCGTGCTCAACATGGACGACAACACCTGGCGCATCGAATCGGCCGATCCCGGCGTTCTTCCTCTGGATAAAACTCGTATGGGCCTGGCCCCGGAAGGCATCCGCGACGAAGACCGGCTGAAAATCATCGGCGAGCCGGGATTCAGGAAAATCCGGGGCAACATGGTGGACCAAGTTCCCCGAGGCGTGCGCCTGGTGCAGGTCGTGTCTTGGCGGAGCGGCAAAGATCCCATCACCAAGGGCGAAACTAGCCTCTATGCGTTTCCCAACGGCATGATCGACGAAGCCACAGTCGTGCTGTCCGAGGAAGGCAAAGAGGATGTGCAAAAGTACAAGCTCACCACCTTCGCGCTCACCGGGCGCGTGCACGTGGAATCGGAAACGGCGGACCCATGAGCCGCGCCGCCGTCCGGCCTGACGCCGGCTTCACCCTCATCGAGGTCCTCCTGGCCACCGCGATCTTCGCAGGGGCCGTATTCGGCGTCGTACAGGCGCGCATCTCGAGCTTGCGCGCGATGCTTGAGAGCGAGCGTCTGGCCACCGTGGTGCAGCTGGCACAGTCCAAGATGACCGACGCGCAAATCAAGTATCAGAACCTCCTGAACAAAGACGGCTTGCCCAGTGCTTACGGCGAGGAACAGGGCGTGTTCGAGATTCCCTTCGAAGACTACAAGTGGAAAGTCGAGCTCAAGGAGAGCAAAGTCCAGATCGGCAACGCGCAAATCGTGAACTTCCTCTCCAGCATGGGCGTGGAGAAAGAAGACGCTGAAGCCCAACTCGAGCAGCAGAAACTCGTGCTTACGAATCTCAATAAGCTTTTCAAGAACAACTTTGCCGAACTCCGCGTGACCATCGAATGGACGCAGTTCGGCCGCAACATGAGCATGCCGCTCGTGACGCACTTGATTCCGTCGAAACCCAAGGTTGAACTCACCACCCAAACCGAGGACGCCGGAAGTGGGGGAGACGGAGGATGAGCAAGTCCTTAGAGGCAGGGTTCACGCTCATCGAGGTTCTGCTTGTTTCGGTTCTGCTCGCGTTCCTCGGCATGGCCACGTTCTCGGCCGTGCGTGGAACCCTGCGGGCCAAGGAGGACATCGATCAGCGCACCGAGATCGTCCAGAGCCAGCGCGCCGTGGTGGCAATCCTCGAGCGCGATCTGCGGACAGCCACTTTCAGCGTGGCCGAGGACCTCGTGTGGGAACCGATCACGCCTAAGGTCGACGACCCCAACCCGCCTCCACCGGCCGTGAAGCCGCTTCCGGTGACGATCTTCCAGGGCAAGGCCGCCGAACTGTTCTTCAGCGGAAAATCCCACCAGCGCATGTCCTCGGACGCCGCCGAGAACGAGCAGAGTTTCGTCACCTACCAGGTGCACGAGTCCCAGCTGATCCGCGCCGAATCCCGACGTGCGGCAAGTCTCTTTGATCGCGACGACCCCGACAAATTCGACAAGCTCGTGCTGCTCAACAACGTCAAACGGATCGAGTTCAAGTTCTGGGACAAGCGCACCGAGCGTTGGACCGATAGCTGGGACACCGAAAGAGCCGACACTCTGGGCATTCTGCCGCTTGCGGTGCAAATCAACATCGAGTTCATGCCCGACGTGGAAGACACCGCCCGCCGCAAGGTGGAACTTGTCAAGGTCTCCACCTCGGTGGCTCTCACCGAGCCGATGTTCCGCGCCGCCGGAGCTTCCAGTCCCCCGCAAGCCGCCGCCCCCGAGGCCGCGGCGGGAGTGACCCAATGAGTGCGCGGGTACGCAAGGCCGGCCCCCAAGGCAAACGAGGCGTCGCGCTCCTCCTGGTGCTCGCAGCGCTTGCCATCCTGACCGTACTCTCGTTCGAAATCCTTTTCGCCACTCGGGTCGACCTGCGGATCGGCCGCAACGCTCGCGACCGCATGCAAGCCTATTACTTGGCCCTCTCTGCCTCGCGCCTTTCCCTCCTTCGACTACAGATGTACAAAGAGATCCGCAATATGGTCGACGGCGGCACGCAGTTGCCCATTCCCGCGGAAGTCATCGACCGCATTTGGTCCACGCCTCTGCCTCAGATGCCCCTCGCCGGAATGGAAGTGGACTGGCCCGGCACGATCATGGGCACGATTTCGTCGGAAGGCTCCAAGATCCCCGTGAATCTGCTCGACGGAAACGTCCACCGTCGGAGCGGCCCCGAGGTTGCCAAGCAAGTGCGCGACGAGATCGGCGCGCTCATCAAGGGACTGCTCGAGGACGAGGAGTTCGACAAGCTCTATCGAGGTCTGAAGCCTGAGGACCTCATCGATCCGCTGCAGGACTGGCTCGACGCGGATGGCAACCGAACGGGCGGCGGCGACGAAAACTCAGACTACGAGAAGCTCGATCGTCCCTACCGCCCCCGCAACGACCGCATCCCGTCCTTGAGCGAGATGCACCTGATCAAGGGCTGGACCGACGACCTTTACCAGCGGATCGCGCCTAGCCTCAGCGTGCTGAACCTTTCTCTCGACGTAAACCCGAACTACATCCCCCGCTCGCGTCTGAAGGCGATCTACCCTCGGTTCACCGAGGAAGAGCTCTCGTTCATCGAGCAGCACCGCATGATAACCCCGTTTAAGGACCTCGCGGACATGGCCAAGTTCATCAACAGCGCCGAGGAAATCAAAAGCACTCGGCAAGGAGGGGCCTTCAGCTGGCCCTCCACCATGAAGGACAGCGCCCGCCAAGAGATCTTCGTGCTGGAATCCAGTGGAATCGTGGGCGAGGCAAAACGCAGCCTTCGAATGGGCATTCGTTTCCTCTCCGAGCCGGCCAAGAAAGCCACACCTGCACAGGGCCAAGCCGCCACCGGTGCCGGCGCTCAAGAACAGGCCCCGGAGCAGGGTACAAATGCCAAAAAGCCCGGTAAACTGTTGGAACCTGTGGTGGTTAGTATCGAGGAGGCCTTGTGACGCGCGCCCTTGGCATCGACATCGGATCGCGCACGATCAAGGCCGTCGAGATCGAGTACAACGCCCGCACCCGGAAGATCATCGGCCTCTACGAGGCCCCCTTTCCCGAAGACGGGGATCTCACCACGGCCCTGCAAACGTTCTTCGCGACTCACGGCCTTAAGGGCGAGCGAGTGGCGCTGGGCATGGGCTCGATCCCCGTTTTGCTCAAGCGCTTCCAGTTCCCCTTTGGAGACAAGAAGCGCGTGCGTCCGGCCATTCAGTCCGAGTTCGAAGACCAGTTCCCTTTTGATCTCTCGACGTGCGTCCCTTCGGCAAGAGAGGACGTCTCTTTCACTTCATTGCAGGTCTCTGCCCCGACGCAGAGCTGAGCACGCTTCAAGGCGCCCTCGACAAGTCCGGCGTGCAGGTGACCTCGGTATCCCCGGATATCGAGGCGCTCGCCCAACTCGCTCTGCATCAAGAGTTGCCCGCCGCGCTCACCTCGCAGCCCTACGCGATCTGCGATCTGGGATTCAAAACCACGAAAATCGCCGTTTTGCAGGGCAGTCGCCCGCAAACGTTCAACAAGAAAGCTCAGCCACCTTCGATCGAGGGCGACATTCTCGAGATGCGCATGATCGGTCGAGGCAGCGCCGAGGTGGTTTCGTGGATCCAATCCCGCCAGCAGATCGGATTCCAAGACGCCCTCAATTGGCTTGTCCACCGCGCCGAAGTGAAGCCAGCCGCCGAAGGCGAAGAAGCTCCGAGCTTGAGCGACGAGATCAGTGACGAGGTGAAACTCGCCCTGCGCCCGCTCGTGGTGGACATCTACCAAACGCTTCAATCCTTCCACAGCCGTCACAAGACGGACGTAAGCGCCCTTTATCTGACCGGTGGCATCAGCCAACTGCGCGGACTCAGCGACTTCCTTGCGCGCGAGCTCCGTTGCCACGTGCAAGCGTGGCCCGGCTTCCAAGGCTTCCAGACCGACTTGATTCCGGTCTCCGAGGATTCTTCGCGCCGCTTTAGTGTGGCGCTTGCGCTGGCGCACCGCTTCGTCGACCGCAAACCCATCGGCTGGCTCAACTTTCGTCGTTCTAACTTTGCAAAGAAAAAACTGCTCTCGGGATTCTTCGAAACGCTGCTGCAACCGCAGCAGCGTCCCGTGCTTGCCGGCCTCGGCGTCGCCCTGGCGGTTTCCATCTCCTACGGCTTGCTGAGCGCCGTGCTCACCTCGCGCGAAGGACTGAACGTTCAAACCGAACTCGGCGCCGAGTTCCGTCGCCTCAACCCCGAGCTTGGAAAGAAGGCAAAGAACTTTGCCGGCGATCCCGAGCGTGCGCGCGAGCTCTTCGCCAAGGAACGCCAAGCAAAACAGGCCCAGGCGAAAGTCGACCAGGAGACCCGCCGTTTCCGGTCGCGGAGCGAGATTCTCCTTGATGTCTCCGAGGCCGTTCCGGCATCGGCCGTGCTTCAGGAAATCACCGTCGACGAAAAAGGCGAAGACGAACTGAGCGTCATCTTCCGCGTGGACCTGCCACAGGCCTCGCCCGAAAACATCTCTCGCGCCCGTCGCGCCATCGAGGGCTCGCTACGAGACAAGAACTACCAGGACGCGGCCGTGGAGGCCTCTGCCACCGGCGGCCTCGTTGCTCGGGCCAAGCTCTCTAAGGAGGCGCCTGCTTATGAGCAATAGCCTCGCACTCCAGCTCGATCGCGTGAAATCCGTGGCAACCGACCTCATCCGTCGTGTGGAGGAATCCCCACTCTTCGAGCGCATCGTGATTCGCTTCGAGAATCTCGACGTGCGCCAGCAGAAGTCGCTACGCATTCTCGGAATTCTGGCCTTTGTCGGCATACCCCTGTTGATCGTGGTGCTCCCCTTCGCGACGGTGATCATGGGCCGCGGCTTGCTCTCGGACTCGCGCAGCCTCGTGTCCGAAATGCAGCGCTTCAACGAAGAACAGGCCGTGGTGCGCCAACCGGCGCCGCGCCCCCTAGGCTGGCAGGCGCTCGCAGCCGGGTCGCCCGAAGAACTCGAGTCTTCGCTCAACCAGTATCTCGGTGGCGTGGGGGTAACGGGCGACTTGCTTGAGCTCACTCGCACAGGCGAGACGATCAAGCTGTCGATCAAGGAACTTTCCATCAAACAGGCCGTGGCCTTCGTACATCAACTCGATGGCTGGTACCCGGCGATCCACGTGCTGAACCTGAAGGTGCGAGTGAACGCTACCGACAAGCAACTCCTCTCGCTCGACGCCGAACTCAAGCACGACTCCGCAGGCGCCCAACAGCTCGGACGCCAGCCTGCGCCGAGGGATGGCGCGCAGTACAATAGTTCAAGCAGTACTAGCGACACCGGCAGTTTTGGCGGAAGCGGCTCCAGCGATTTCGGGGGAAGCGAGCTCGACAGCTCCCCGCCTCCGCCTTCGCCCCCTTCTAGCAGCAACAGCTACGACGCTCCGATGGACGACTTCGGCGATCTGCCGCCTCCCCCGCCCTTCGAGGAGGACTTGTGAGCCCTCCCCTCAAACTTCGCAACTTCGTCCCCTATCTGGTCGGTCTTTTGGGTTTCGGCGTGGGCTGCGTGTGGTTCCTGCCCGTACAAAAAATCGTCGCCATCGGCCTGGAAAAATCCCTGGGGCGATCGGGCGTTACGGTCGAACTCGGAAGCGCCCGTCTCGGAACAGGCCTTGGCCTGGGCTTCTCCAAGGGCTCGCTCATGGCCCTCAAAGCGGAGGCAGTTCGTATTCAGCTGCCGCAAAGCCTCACGTTGCGTTGCGAGCGCCTCACCCTGGCTCCGCGCCTCTGGCCCTTTCTGATAGGACAGCTCCAGGCGGGCTTCGAGTGCGACCTCGGCCAATACGGACGACTCTCCGGCCGCGCAGACATTTCGTCGCCGTGGAATCCTTCCGCGATCACCGCCTTTGTCGACGCCGAGGCGCTGGACCTGCGCATCCTCGACGGTCTCAGTGCGTCCGGATCCTTCTTGGGCAAGGTCAGTGGGGACCTCCGCGTCACCGATTGGGCGCCCAGCGGCCGCGGATTGCCTCCGGTTTCGTGGAACTTACGGGGTCAAGAAGTGGCCACGCCCGCCGTGGAAGCCGAACTCTTGAATATTCCCGGCCTTCGCCTGGGGCCCCTCGCAACCAAGGGGACCTTCGCTGCGGGCAAGCTCAAAATCGACGAACTCAGCTTCGGAAGCCAGGATTCTCCGCTGCAGGCCTCCTGGAAAATCGATTTCGGCCTCGATGCGCGGGGCCTACCCGTTTCTGGCGAGTGGAAAGGCACGCTCCGCACGGATCCGGAGTTCGAAAAAACCGCCTTGAGCGACATCAAGCTCTCGCTCCTTTTTGGCGAAATCAAGAAGGCCGGCCAGCGCGATTTCCGCAAGGTGGTGCGCGGCAACTTTACGAGCCTACTCTTTAACCCGCCCGAGGGTTGAGCCGGAACTTGCCCTGACCGAGGGGTACTTGATCAACGAGCCCATAGCCGCTAGGTTCATTTTTCGGTTACGGGCGTGTAGCTCAATTGGGAGAGCACCTGCTTTGCAAGCAGGGGGTCGCAGGTTCGATTCCTGTCACGTCCACCAAATTTCCCAGATATCAATGCCGTGTTGGAGCGATTCCGACGCGGCTTTTTTATTTCTATCCGGCACTTAGATTCTCGATAGTTAATCGAAACGATAAAGCGGCTTCTGCCTGGACCGGCCTCGAACCACCTGCGGTTGGCTACCTAGTGGCTACCGTTTGGCTACCGACCGGCTGCGGCAAAATTGGCTATCGAAACGATAGCAATTGGCATTGAGGTGTCTGATCTCATTGTAAGCGACTGCTTTGCAGGGCGGCTATCGATTGGAAGATTTCGATACGTTTCAAATCACTCCGCGTTTCAACGGATCATTAAGTTTTGTCTCTGGCTTCTCGACTCAAGAAGGAGAACGAGAATGAACAAGAACAAAGTCCCCCGACACACACTTAAGGTCCTCACACCTACGGTGAAAGCCCTGAAGGCTGTACGCATCCTCAAAGGCCTATCTAGGAAAGAAGCGGCTAAAAGATGCGGCTGGTCTCCAAGAGTCTTTGAGCAAATAGAGAACGGGCGATCCTACATATCTCGCGAACGGGTCACTAAGATTCTTCTGGCAATTGGCTACAACGAGCGAGACTTCCAAGCCTTAGAGTCCAATCCGGACCACGCCCTAGCCCTTGCCAGGGATGTAGGTAATCGATCTAGAACACTCCCACAAAAACCCCGTCGGAACTTCTATCGGAGGATTACGAAAGAATCGCGGGTGATACGAGTTCTCCGTAACCTGAGCGCGTAGCGCGTCTTGATCTGCCTACCGAACCTGGACTAGGTCGTCGCGGCTCGAATCGACCGCGCGTATTCAAGCGGCGACGGCAAATCTTCTCCGCGCGCGGACCGCCGCACAGCCATCTCAATAAACGCTCGCGGCTCAAGCTCCACGCGCTTGCACGACTCGATCACCGTGAACAACGTCGCAGCTAGGTCCGCTCCGTCGATCGTCTTTGATCCGTAGTAATTCTTGCGCCCAACGACTGCATGCCTCAGCGTCCGCTCCGCATCGTTGTTTGAAAGCGGCACGCGCATGTCGCTAAGAAATAGCGTTAGACCCGGCCATAGCTTCAACGTGTAGCCTATAGCTTTGCGTAACGGGCTCTCCGGCAGGTGCTGACCGATCGCCTCTTCCATCCACAATTTTATCCGCGCCACCATCGGCGCACTCTTTCCCTCGCGCACCTCTCGAAGCTCCTCGAGCGTCTTCACGCCTCGCTCGTAGGAAAACAGTTCATCGAGCATTTCAACCATTTCCCTCGCGGGCCCGCCAGGCGTCGCATCCTCAATATCAAAAAACTTCCGCCGAACATGGCTCCAACAATTGGCTGACTTAATTTCTGTTTGAAGCTTCAAACGGTTGTACCCGCTAAAACCATCACTCATCAGCACGCCGCTAAAGCCTGCGAGCATCTCTTCAATAACTTTCCCGGAACGCGTCGGCTCAAAGGCGTAGTAGCTCCCCGCCATGTTCGACATCGACCACATATACCCGTCACTGTCCTTGCCTTGCACAGGCCATGGCGTTTCATCGGCGTGCACGCAAAGATTTTCACTTAAAATCTCTTGGCGAATCTTTTCGGTCATCGGTCTCAAATGCTCGCCCACCGCCCAACACAAATTCCAAAGCGTCTTCACGGGCACACCGCCGAGTCCCTGCGCTTCCATCTGGCGACGCTGCCGCTCCAAGGGCAAATGCATCAAATACTTATCGCACGCCACGCTTACTGCCATCGTAATCCCGTACGTGCATCCCGGCAGGAGCTTCTCAGGTCCAGGTGCCGCGATAATAACTTCCTTCTCCTCGCCACTCGCAAGCGTGATGCTCGCCTTGTACTTCTGCCGCTCGTGCAAAATCGCAACAAAGCGCCGCTCAATCAACGTGATCTCTTTAGAATCCGCCGTAAACGCGGCCATCTCTTTCCACTCAGCCTTGAAGCCTTCAGCTAGCCCTGGCTCGCGAAGCCGAAGCTCCGCATCGAGCTCGCTCTCTGTCATCACGTGACGCTCGCGGAGCTCTTCAAGCCTTCGGATCTTCTTTTTTTCCGGCGCTGGAACCAGCGACTGCGCATGAAATAATACCGCCTGCGAGCCCGCATCCCGAGCCCGATCGATGCCCTGCGAGCTGAGCTTCTCACGCCCACTGCCAAAATAGTCACGCCTCAATAGCGCGTACTTAGTATTCAGGTCGAGCTCGACTTGTTCGGATTTCTCTTTCGCCGCGCGCAGCTCTTCGAGCTCACGACGAGCAGCAGTTCAAAGCTTTTGCGGACTTTCGGGCTTTCCTGGGGCTGGGCGGATGAGCTTCATAAGCTCGGCTAGAAAGCAGTTCCAAAACTGGAACCCCTGAACTGCGGGCGTTTTGCTGGAGGCCGTGAGTCTTACAAAGTAAGAGCGAACGGGCCGGCAGTTGTTGGATCCTTTTTGACCATCGCCTCGAGCTCGCTCGGCGTCAAGTAGCCGATCGAGGAAT
>Ga0247834_1004895_pt1 | contig 16374 bp, 15 predicted proteins | sample LaCruzMarch2015__8_FD_187118 | JGI IMG/M metagenome (GOLD analysis project Ga0247834, IMG submission 187118) | Freshwater microbial communities from meromictic Lake La Cruz, Castile-La Mancha, Spain - LaCruzMarch2015_12m | ecosystem: Environmental > Aquatic > Freshwater > Lake | place: Spain...
CGAGAGCGTTTTCACCAAAGTTTAAGCTATCAAACACCTGATAAGGTTTATTTGCAAGTAGCATAACTTATCCACTTTTCCACACTTATTAACAAAAGTAAAAAAGAAGCAAAAAAAGAAAATTTAACAACAACAATAGTAAAAAGACTGTCCAACTATTGGGGTACACCATAATCTTCATAATCATCAGCCGTTTCTAAATCAAAGTTTAATATCCTTTCTTCTTCAATTAAATAGTTAAATATTAGATTAGATTTAATACCAATTAAATCAAGTCCTTTCGCTTTAAAGTCACGTAATTTAAGCAAGTTATTGGAAAGGGATAGATTTAGTAGCTCTTTGCGTATTTGGTTTAACATTATTATTTTTTTGGAATTTAGGTTATTTCCCAAATATAATTGATTAGTTTTTATTATTTGCAGGATTCAAGTAACAAATGCTAAATTATATTTGCCTGCTAATAAGCAAATTACTGAATCGGGTAAAAGTGTAAAAACCAATGAAACTGAAGGAGATAAAGTTTTGATTCCACTATCTTCTGGGATTTATGTTTTTGAGCTGAAGTAAGAAGGAAATTGTCTTGACAAAAACAAAAGCCTCCTAAAAAGGGGGCTTTTTTTGTTTAAGAATATCTCAATCTTATTGTAAATGAAAGTTAGCAATAATTAGCATGAGCTTCATCAAAATTTAATAAAAAAAGTGACTTTAATTATATAAATTTGGAATCGTATAATGGGTTTTATCAGTTGAAAATAATTCTACCATACAAAACCGTAAACACTTTTGAAATTTGTGTTCAAAGCAATATCTTGACCCAACCTTTTATGAAAATTATTAAAGTATTTATAGGGCTTTTCTTGTTTGGAAATGTTCATTTAAAAGCCCAAATTCGATTACCAAAACTTATATCTAATAATATTGTTTTGCAGCGTGAACATCCTATTAAAATTTGGGGCTGGGCTTCTCCGAAAGAGAAAATATCTCTCATTTTCAATAAAAAAGATTATAAAACTACCACCAATGATAACGGTAAATGGGAAGTTTTGTTGCCAGCACAACCTGCTGGTAGTGGTTTTGAAATGTTATTGAAAGGTAAAAACCAAATTACCATCAAAAACATAGCATTCGGTGATGTATGGCTTTGTAGTGGGCAGAGCAATATGGTAATTCCGATGGAAAGAGTGAAAGAAAAATACCCCGAAGACATTGCTTCGGCTAATTATGCTGATATTCGTAATTTCTTCGTGCAGACAATAAGCGATTTGAATACTCCTAAAGATGATTTCCCGCAGGGTGAATGGAAAACGGCAAATTCTAAAGATATTCTTACCTTTGGAGCAGTTTCTTACTTTTTTGCCCGTGAAATTTATGAAAAATACAAAGTACCAATTGGTATTATCAATAGCTCAGTTGGAGGTACTCCCATTGAGGCTTGGATAAGCGAAGGCGGTTTTAAAAACTTTGCCGATATACAGAAAACTATTATTAAAAACAAAGATTCAGTCTATATCAAATCAATGAATCGCCGACCTGTTGTTTCATCAAACAAACCAAGTCTTCGAGATTTAGGAATGATTGAACATTGGGAAAGTGTTGATTATCAGCCCAAAGGCTGGAGAAATATAAATATTCCAGGTTTTTGGGAAGACCAAGGTTTGAAAGACTTAGACGGCGTAGTATGGTTCAGGCGAGAATTTGATGTTCCGCAAAGTTGGCTTGGGAATGCAATCAAACTTTATATGGGGCGAATTGTTGATGCCGACGAAATGTATGTAAATGGAAAAAAAATCGGGAATGTTACCTATCAATATCCTCCACGCCGATACGAAATTCCTGCTGATTTACTAAAATCAGGTAAAAATACCTTTGTTATCAGAGTGACAAATACTGCAGGCAAGGGTGGATTCGTGCCTGATAAACCGTATTTTATGACAAATAATAGCGAACAAATAGACCTAAAAGGTACATGGCAATATAAAGTAGGAGAGGTGTTTCAACCAACGAACCCAAGTACAGCGGGTAATGGTGGAATTGTTTTTCAAAATCAACCAACTGCTCTGTACAATGCTATGATTGCTCCAGTTTTGCCAATGAAAGTCAAAGGTTTTGTATGGTATCAAGGTGAAAGCAATGTTGGCAATCCCGAAGCTTATGATGCATTTATGCCTGCTTTGATTAACGACTGGCGAAACCTTTGGCAGGATACTAACTTGCCATTTTTTGTGGTGCAGCTGGCGAATTTTCAAGAAGTAAATTATATTCCCGCCGAAAGCAATATCGCTCGACTCAGAGAAGGGCAAAATCATGCACTAAAATTACCAAACACTGCTGTAACGGTTACAATAGATTTGGGAGAATGGAATGACATTCACCCACTTAATAAAAAAGATATTGGCAAACGTCTTGCACTTTCGACCAGAAATTTAGCTTACAACGAAAAATCTCTCGTTTATGCCGGACCAACACTCAAATCTCACAGTATCGAAAACGATAAAATAACACTGAGTTTCGATAATGTAGCCGAGGGAATTGTTTCAAAAGATGGTGAAGATTTACGTTGGTTTGCGATTGCTGATTACGATAAAAAATTCGTTTGGGCGAAGTCCAAAATCATTGGAAAAGACAAAATCGAATTATGGCATGAAACCGTCAAATCACCAAAATATGTGCGATATGCGTGGCAAGATAATCCTGAAGACATAAATTTTTATAATTCGGCTACTCTTCCTGCATCGCCATTCAGAACTGACGTTGAAAAGTTTGATGAAACCAAAGCATGGAAAGGAAAAAAGTGTGCCGTTGTTTTGACTTACGATGATGCACTAAATGTTCATCTTGATAATGTTATACCAGCATTAGATTCGTTGAGTTTGAAAGGAACATTCTATTTGACTGCATCATCAGACGCGGGTTCAAAACGTGTCATTGATTGGCGAAAAGCTGCTATAAGTGGTCACGAATTGGGAAATCATACCCTTTATCATCCATGCGATGCCACTCTTCCAGGAATGAGTTGGGTCAGGCCTGAGTATGATTTAAGTAAATATAGCTTGAAACGAATACAAGATGAGGTCAGAATGTGTAATGCTTACCTAAAATCAATAGATGGTAAAGACAAACGCACTTTTGCTTATACCTGTGGACACAAAAAAGTGATTGAAGGCGAATTTATGCAAAGCCTTGCTAATGATTTTATTGCGGCAAGAGCTGTTAGGTCAGAAATGCACAATTTAGAAGAGCAGAATCTATTGGATGTTGATTGTTATAGCATGGAGGGAACTACTGCCGAACAGATGATAGCATTGGTTAAGCAAGCTCATAGTTCTGGTAAATTACTTGTTTTTTTGTTTCATGGTGTAGGAGGAGAGCATGGACTAAATGTAGCTAAAGAAGAACACAGTAAATTGTTACATTATCTTAAAGAAAATGAAAAAGAAATTTATATCGATACTATGCTTAATGTGGCCGAACATATCAAGGCCATCAAGACAAAAACCCAACCTTAAACTATGAAATCACTCAAGCATATTATTTTATTGTGCAGCATCAGTATTTCAAGTTTTGCTCAATTTGGTCTAACACCTGCCCAACGTGATAGCATCAATAAACTCACCATTGAGGACTATAATGACATGGTCAAACAGTTGGGTATTGATCGTTCAATTATTCGTAGAGGCCCTTCGGGCAATCCCAATGATGCCAATGCGGCCAATAGTTCGGAAGAAAAAGTAAATAAATATACTTTGCCCGATCCATTGATTTTTAAAAATGGCAAAAAAGTGAAGAATCTAAAAAATTGGACTGGAAAACGCCGCCCAGAATTAGTAACAGATTTTGAAAATGAAATTTATGGTCGATTGCCACAAAATCTACCAGCCGTAAATTGGGAGGTGATTTCTGTAAAAGATACTTCGATCGGCAATCAAGCTACTATTCAAAAAATATTAAAAGGGATAGTTAATAACTCAGCCTATCCAACAATAAAGGTTGAGATAAATTTATTATTGGTAATTCCTGCCAAAGCTCCAAAGGCTGTGCCAGTAGTAATGGAATTTGGTTTTATTAGATCGCCATTTAATCCCAGCTCATTTAAACCAAATGGACTAGGTTCATCGGGTGAGCCTACTTGGCAAGAACAGCTCATTTCAAGAGGTTGGGGATATGCCATTATCGAGCCAAGTAGTATTCAAGCAGATAATGGAGCTGGTCTTACAAAAGGAATCATTGGATTGGTAAACAAAGGTGGACGTCGAAAACCCGACGAATGGGGAGCATTACGTGCATGGGCTTGGGGTGCCAGTCGTGCTATTGATTATTTTGAGTCAGATAAAGATGTTGATGTCAAACGTGTGGCAATCGAAGGGCTTTCAAGATACGGAAAAGCAGCTCTCGTTTCGATGGCCTTCGAACCTCGTTTTTCAATAGGTTTTATAGGTTCATCGGGTGCTGGTGGTGCAAAAATCCTTCGAAGAGTTTTTGGCGAACAAGTCGAAAACCTCGCATCTTCTGGCGAATATCATTGGTTTGCGGGCAATTTTATTAATTTTACAAGTAAAAAAACACCCAACGACCTTTCAGTTGATGCTCACGAATTAATCGCTTTATGTGCACCACGACCAGTTTTTATAAGTTCCGGTTCACCACAAATAGAAGGCCAATGGGTGGATGCAAAAGGAATGTTTTTGGGAGCAGCTAATGCAAGTTCTGTGTATATTTTACATCGAAAAAAAGGTTTAGGAACTATGGAATTTCCTAAACTTGGAATGGCCTTAACCGATGGAGAAATCGCATTTCGCCAACACGCGGGTGGACACAGCACTGGCCCAAACTGGAGTACTTGGATTGCTTGGGCATGTAGATATTGGGACGATTGCAATTAATAAGTTTTTTACAGAGAGGAAAAGTCGAATGGTTTTAACTTAAAATATTACCATAAATCACTGATATTGATAAATAGATGTTTTGAACAAAAAATTAATCTAAATTTATTTGTTTATTAGAAGAGTTAGACCCAAACTTTTTAGTAGTTTCGCAGTGTAAAAAGAGCTAAAAAAATTATGTGGTAGCATTCTATATATTACATTCAATTAAGTTCAAATATTCAATCCAATAAAATTTAAAAAATGAAAAAAAATCTAAATGAATCTCGGAGAGATTTTATTAAAAAAGGAGCAATTGCCTCTTCTTTTTTTATTGTTCCGAGAAATGTACTCGGCGGAGTAGGTTTTATTTCTCCAAGCGACCAACTTAACATCGCTGCCATTGGTGCAGGAGGAAAAGGTCGAAGTGATATTACTAATGCCTCTGTCAATGGACGTGAGCGAATTGTATCACTTTGTGATGTTGATTTTTCGGGAAGTGCGAAAGAAACTGTTAAAAAATTCCCAAATGCCAAACTTTATGCCGACTACCGAGAAATGTTGGATAAAGAAAAAGACATTGACGCATTAACGATTTCTACGCCTGACCACGTACACGGTCCTGCGGCAGCTTTTGCAATGGAGCGTGGCAAACACGTATATGTGCAGAAACCAATGACTCATAATATTCGTGAAGCGAGATTGCTTACCGAAATGGCTAGAAAATATAAAATCGTGAGTCAAATGGGTAATCAAGGAGCATCGAATCCGCTTCTTAATACCGTTAAAGCTTGGATTGATTCTGATAAACTCGGTAAAATTTCAAAAGTACAGATATGGACAAACCGTCCAGTTTGGCCACAAGGTAATCCAATGCCAAAACCAGATGATAGCTTAAAACCAAAAGATTTAGACTGGAATTTATGGCTGGGGCCAAGTGAATATAAGCCTTACATTCCAAATATGCACCCATTTAACTGGCGAGGCTGGTGGGATTACGGTACAGGAGCTTTGGGTGATGTGGGTTGTCACTTAATTGATATTCCATTTCGTACGTTGGGTTTAAAATATCCTACCGATGCCGAATGTAGTGTTGCCTCTGTATATTCAAAAATGTGGTCGCCTGATTATAACCCAGAAGGCTGTCCAGCTTCATCATTCATTACTTTGCACTTTGGAGCAACCACTAAAAGTAAATCGCCGATTGAAATGACTTGGAGCGATGGTGGTATCCGTCCTTCACATCCTGATATTATTCCTGCTAACGAAGACATTGGCGGTACGAACAGTAGCAATGGTGTACTTATTATCGGTGAAAAGGGTATCATTACGACGAATATAAATGATAGTTCTCCAATGATGCCAAAATTATTTCTAAATGATGGCACGAAAGAATTAGGCCCAGATTTACCAAAAGATATGGAGTCCGAATACGGTCACCAACGCCGATGGGTTGATGCTTGTAAGGCAGGTTTTAAAAGCAAAGAGCATTTAGGCTTAACATCATCTTTTGATTATGCCGGTCCAATGACCGAAACAGTTTTAATGGGTAATTTGGCTATTAGAAGCTACATGCTAAGAAAAGAAAATAGCAAAGGACAAATGGAGTTTTTCGCTCGCAAAAAACTCCTTTGGGATGGTGAAAATATGAGAATCACTAACTTAGAAGAAGCCAATCAATTTGTTGGTAGAAGCTATCGTGAAGGTTGGAAAGTATAGAAACCAACCCTTTTATACTTAACCAAAAATGGTTTGCGAAAATTCAGACATTTAATTGGCTCATTATCAGTATTTTGTGCCGAGCGAGGCTCGCCTCTGAACTTTTGTAATTCTGTGCCTTTTGAGTATAATTGATAAGATAGATTTAAAAGTCATATTTATGATAAATAAATTGATGACCTCAAAACGTCGAACATCACAATAAATGTTTGATGTTTTGAGGTCATTCATGTTTAACAATGATTCATTACTGACTTATTTAAATTAGCAGTTGATGATTTTGTGTTATTTAGAAAAAGGAAAAAACTAGACTTGGAGATTAAAGTGCTGATAATTAATAGTTTATCGTTTAATTCCTTAACAGAAATGGTAAAATTTATTTTTAACTCGTGTGGTCAGAAACAATCAGCCATTTACCATTAATCTTTTTGAGTATGAGCGTAAAATATCCCCCAATGTCGCCTTTTTCGGGGCGAGTAAGATGCCATTTGCCCAATACCCAACAAGTAGTTTTGGAGTGAAAATCAGTTTTCTGAATATCAAATTTTAGCGTCCCCATGGTAGCTTTGTCTGGATAAGTTTTATTGTACCGGTCAAGTGTTGGTTTCCATCCATAAACTACTCCTTTTGAACCAATAAACATGAGTGAGTCTGACTTCCAATAATCCTCCATAAAAGCACTGATATTACCTTCGTTCCAATGTTTGTTTTGGCGATTCATTACCTCCAATACAGCTTGGCGTTCGTTTGTTTTTTGAGCAATACTCGTCACCGAAAGCATTACAAAACAGATTAGCAGTAGGTTTTTCTTCATAAATACTTTGTTTGGGAAATATGTTTTTTAATGTAAGTTTGTTTTTCAACCATTGACTTTTTATATCTTTGCAATAAAGCATAAATCTATTAAATTTTCGTGAATAAACAAGCAATTTGGTTTATTGTAAATCCAATTTCTGGAGGCAAAAAAGTACATCAGTCGATAGTCGAACTAATTGATAATCAATTAGATAAACACTTATATTTACCTAAAATCTGTTATACCGAATTTGCAGGTCATGCAACCAAAATTGCTGCCGATGCTGTAAAAAACAATATACCAATAGTTGTGGCGATTGGTGGCGATGGTACTGTAAATGAAGTTGGAAAAGCTTTAATTCATACAAAAACCGCTTTGGGTATTATTCCAACTGGTTCGGGAAATGGCTTGGCGAGGGAGTTGGAGATTCCGATGAAAGTTACAAAAGCTATTGAATCTTTGAATACACCTGTAAGCAAAATCATTGATGTCTGCTACGCCAATGAAGTGCCTTTTTTCTGTACCGCAGGAATCGGATTTGATGCACATTGTGCCGATATATTTTCAAAAATGAAAGGCAGAGGCTTGTTGAACTATGTAAAAATTGGGTTTTCAGAATTTTGGAAATATAAACCTTTAAAATGCGTATTTGGAGCAAATGATTTTGATATTTTTAGTATTACTTTCGGCAATGCACGTCAATTTGGCAACAATGCCTTTATAACTCCATCGGCAATTATTGATGATGGAATAATTGATTGTACCATTATTAGTCCACCCAATACTTGGCAGATTTTGCCAATTATTGCTCAGTTATTCAATGGAAATATTCATTCTTCTGAGCTTTCAGAAAACTATCGTGGTACAAAATTTAAAGTTTCAACCGAACAAAATTGCTTGATTCATTACGATGGTGAACCACTACAATTGAAGACTAATGAGTTGATAATCAGTATTTCAGAAAAAAGTTTAAGGGTAATAATATGAAAAATAAGAAAGATACTCCGCATGGAGTCGTATATTCTACTAATCCTGAGTTTGAATATAATTTTGGTGAAGATGAAGAACCCGATACTTTACCTGCTCAACAACAAAACTTCAAGATTTGGTTGGATAGAAAAGGAGGTAATAAAATTGTAAGTCGAATAGATGGTTTTATCGGAAAGGATGAAGACTTGCAAAGCCTCAGAAAAAAACTTCAAAATCTGTGTGGTAGTGGCGGAACTGCCAAAGATGGCGAAATTTTACTACAAGGCGACCACCGTGATAAAATATTGGTCTTTTTGCTTAAAGAAGGCTATAAAGCCAAGAAGGCGGGAGGTTGATTTGAATTCTGAGTGGAGAGTTCTTCTTCAAAAGTTTTTTGCTTACTTTGCTCAATTCTATATCTACCTAACCAAAAATGGTTTGCGAAAAATAGGATATTTAATTGCCTCATTATTAATACTTTGTAGCGAGCAATGGTCACCTCTGAACATTTGTAACTCTGTGCCTTTGGAGTATAACCACATTTTATTGGCTTAAAAATAATTAAAACTCATGACTGTAACCACAGCCGCCCAGAATTCAGAACTATCTGAGCATCAAATAAAAATAGAAAGAACTGCACGATATTATACGCTTGGTGAACTTAACGATAACACAAAAACGATTTGGTTTGTGGTGCATGGTTATGGGCAACTTTCGCAGTATTTTATTAGAAAATTTGCAAATATTACTAATAATGAAACTTTTATCGTTGCTCCTGAAGCACCTTCAAGATTTTATTTGGATGATGATTTCAAAAGGGTAGGAGCTTCATGGATGACGCGTGAATTACGCCACTCTGAGATATATGATAATAACGATTATCTGAATACGATTTATGAAAATTTATTGAAAGACCGAGATTTGACGAATATTGAAATCAATATTTTGGGTTTTTCGCAAGGGTGTGCAACTGTATGTAGGTGGCTTGGTGCTGGTAAAATAAAATGTAATCGACTTTTACTTTGGGCTGGATTTTTTAGCAATGGGATCAGAGAAGTGATTGAGCCAGAAAAGCTAAAAAATGTAGAAACTTACTATATTTATGGCGATAATGATGAGTTTTTGGTAGCTTATCCCGAAATATCAGAGAAATTTAGAGCTACGTTGATAGACGAGATAAATCTAAAAGTTATATGTTTTGAGGGAAAACATACCGTTGATGAACCAACGTTAAAATCAATTATTGCAGGCTTTTAAACCAAACTTACCGAATCACCGATTTTGATTTTTCCACCTTTAATTACCATACACGTAATTCCACCGTGTCCACGCATGGCATTGAAGCCACCTATACCAAGATTTTGTTCCATTCGGCTGCATGGGTGGCAATAGCCAGTCATTTTCAAGATTGCATCGCCGATTTTGAACTCTAAATTATTGAGAGCCAGTAAATTGAGCCCAGATACGACGATATTTCTTCGCAAAAGAGCTGGATCGATGTTTTCTTTTTGCAGTATTTTGCTTACCAATTCTATGTGTTCGGATTGAATAAGTGTAATCTGGCGTTTTTTATTGCTTCCTTTATATCTATCGCCTTCAATTCCTTTTTTCTCCGAAACCTCAATTTTATCAACGACTAAGATTTCTCCACGAGACGTTGGACCTGGGCGGTAACTTAACCATTCTACTTTTCCTGAATAGGCAAATGTTTGCATCAATTCTTTTATTTCCATGATTTTATAAAAAAGGGTTATAGCCTGTTTTTAAATATTCAGATTTTTAAAGATGTTATTTTATGCGTTGACAGCTTGAAAACCTGTCCTACAAATGTGGTGAATCAAATTTTTGTTTTTCATAGGCTTGGCAGAAGGGTTTTAGTTTACATTCCGCACATTTGGGTGTGCGTGCTACACAAATATAACGCCCATGTAGAATTAGCCAATGATGAGCTACCGCAATTTTATCCTTCGGAATATGTTTGATTAATTGTTTTTCCACCAAAAGTGGCGTTTTGGCTGTTTTGGGTACTAAACCTAAGCGGTGAGAAACCCTAAAAACGTGCGTATCGACTGCCATTGCAGGTTGATTGAAAATTACCGAAACGATTACATTGGCAGTTTTACGCCCAACTCCTGGCATTTTTTGTAAGTCTTCAATCGAATTTGGCACTTCCGAATTAAAATCATTGACCAGAATACGAGCCATGCCGACCAAATGTTTGGCTTTATTGTTTGGGTAACTTACACTTCTGATAAACTCAAAAACCTCGTCGGAAGTAGCTGCCGCCAGACTTTCGGGCGTTGGAAAACGAGGAAAAAGTTTAGAAGTAACAATGTTCACTCGCTTATCAGTGCATTGAGCTGAAAGTATTACTGCAACTAATAATTCATATGGATTGGTATAAGCAAGCTCTGTTTCGGCTTCAGGATAATTTTCGCTAAAATATTTAATTAAGGCAGTATAACGTTCTTTTTTTTGCATTTGATAGTATGGCGATTTTCAAAGTAAGTGTAGGTGTCTAACATTGTTGTGAACTGTTGACTATCTACTGCGGATACTTCACTTCACATTCTTTCTTCTATTTCGTTGGAAATCTTCCAGCACAAAGCCACCCAAACCATTTAGGCCGCTAAAATAAGCACGGCCATTATTCACTTCAGTGAATTGCTGCACGAATTGTTTCAAGTAAGGGTCAGAAGCGATCATAAAAGTTGTTATCGGAATCTCCAGGCGGCGTGCCTGAGCCGCAATCGTTAGGGTTTTATTGACAATCTTACGGTCGAGGCCAAAGCTATTTTTATAGTAATTGATCCCTTCTTTAAGGCAAGTTGGCTTACCATCGGTAATCATAAAAACTTGCTTGTTTTTAGTTTTTCTTCGGCGTAGTAAATCCATTGCGAGTTCCAAACCTGCCACAGTATTAGTATGATAAGGGCCAACTTCGAGGTAAGGTATATCTTTGAGCTGTATCTGCCAAGCATCATTTCCGAAAACCAGAATGTCGAGTGTATCTTTTGGGTACTTGGTACGAATAAGTTCGGCTAAAGCCAAAGCAACCTTCTTGGCCGGCGTGATACGGTCTTCCCCATAAAGAATCATCGAGTGAGAAATGTCAATCATCAGTACAGTTGAAGATTGAATTTTTGATTCACGGTCAACCACTTCCAAATCGCTCTCGAGAAGCATAAAGTCATCAATACCGCCATTTATTTGAGCATTTTTCAATGATTCAGTCATCGAGATTTGGTCTAGCGTATCACCAAATTGGAATGCACGAATATCGCTGCTTAACTCATCTCCAGTTCCTGTATATGGTGTATGATGGCTACCGCTTGATTTTGTGCGTTTGAGTTTGCCAAAGATTTCATCAAGTGATTGTTTTCTGATACTTTGCTCGCTTTTGGCGGTCATTTTAAAGGTGCCAGCCTCCTGATTTTCTTCAGTAATATATCCTTTTTTCTTAAGGTCATCAATAAAATTTGCCATGCCATAGTCATCGCTCGTGAGCTGATATTGACGGTCGAGGTCACTCATGTAGGCAAGGGAATGGGTTACATCACCTGCTGTTATGAGCAATAATTGCTGGAAAATATTGAGTAATTGCTCAAATTTATTATCACCCTTCATTTCGGGTTTGAACTCAGAAAAACGAAAACCTTTCATGCTATATTTAAATGCAAAAATGTCAGAAAATTTAAATACTATGATTGTTAAACGCTTTTTGCAGAAAGATAGTTTTACAATGTTAAAAAAAGCGTTCAGCACTATATTTATTGGTCAAAATAGTCATAATCTATGGTGTGTTTTTTAAAGCCATTTGTACTAAGTACTAATATGTAAGAAACAAGCCATGGCATGCTAGAAAAAGCTTGATTATCAGTACAAAAGTTAAAATATTCTCGTCGATTATTTTCGTCTCAGTACTCTAAAATTGATATTTTGCATAATTTTTGGCTAAGCATAAGTTGCCGACCAACCAAATTTACGAGATATGCTTCATTGTTCGATTCGCTGAGTGAACGTTGAATAGGCATTTGTCCAAACAACCAAAGGAATGCCGCCGCAAAGAGTGCCACTATGTAATGACAAGTTAATAGTTGCGATACTAGCTTGTCGAGATTTTGCATTCTCAAAAATTAAAGCATTTTTTTGAACTAACAAGTTAACATTTAAAGTTCTTTATTAAATGAAAGGTGTTTGTTTCTTTTATACTATTTACATTTTAAGTAATTGTATTCATTTTTTGATTTGTAAATAATCCTTTGTGTAAAATGGATTATTGTAAAATTATCTTTGGTTAAATTGTAGTTTAGGCAAATATTGAGCTTAATTTTATACCTTAAAATGATTGTTTTAATTTTAATTTTTATTTATATCTACTAAATCTACTTTTTTTATAATAAATAATAATAGTCAAAACTATGCACTCTAAGCTAACACTCGTGGGGGCAGGTCCGGGCGACAGCGAACTCATAACATTAAAAGGAATTAAAGCTTTACAAAGTGCAGATGTAGTATTATATGATGCCCTTGCCAATGATTCTTTGCTCGAATACGCACCTAAAATGGCCATAAAAATCAACGTCGGTAAACGTAAAGGTCAGCATTCATTTAAGCAAGACGAAATCAATAATTTAATAATTTCTTTGGCACTCGAACACGGCCATGTTGTACGTTTAAAAGGTGGCGACCCTTTTGTTTTTGGACGTGGATATGAAGAATTAGAACACGCCAAGGCTTTTGGAATTTCGGCTGAAGTGATTCCTGGAGTTTCAAGTTCGATTGGTGTTGCAGCAGCAGTTCAGATTCCGATTACACACCGGGATATAGCTCGAAGTTTTTGGGTCTTTACTGGTCATACAAGCGATGGTAGTTTGCCCAAAGACCTCGAACTAGCTGCACAATCGTCGGCAACAGTTGTTGTGTTGATGGGAATGGGTAAATTGACCGAAATAGCAACAATTTTTGAAAAATATGGAAAAGCGACTCTGCCAGTTGCAATCATTCAAAACGGCACTACTGGTGAACAAAAATCTGTTTTCGGACAAATAAAAGACATTGTAGAAAAAGTAAATGAATCAAAGGTTAGTAATCCTGCCGTAATTATTGTCGGTGATGTTGTTGGGCTGCACCCTGAATATGTGGAGGCTTATGTTGCCGAGATGAAATTGTGATAGTATTTAAAAAGTTTAGTAAAGGTCGAAAAGTGCCACACCTTTATCAATTATGGCACTTTTTCTTTGATTAGGCATAGTGCTTTTTTAGAAAAGCTTTTTAGTAATGATAATTATATTTTTTGAATTTAACTATATGAATACTGGTCATTGACAAAAAATATTTGTCGTTTTTCAATAATCTAGAATAATTCATTTTACAAATTTTTCTTATGAATACATCGAAGGGCACATTTTTAGCTAATTTCAATAGTTCTTTATCAGTAAAATTTTAATAACATAAACCTCTTTGGCTTAGATTTTCGTTAGTTTTGTAAACAATTTCTAACAAATAAATCTATGTTTAAGAATTTCATTTTCTTACTGACATTTCCAGTCATTACGTTTGCTCAAAAGACAGTCGGCTTTAAAATGTCCGATAGCACCGATATTTTTGTTGAATACGGGGATGGGAATATTCTTAAAAAAGCCAATGATTTAATTGAAAACGCTGATTCACAAGCATTTTTAGCAGATTTTCATAAGAAATATCCCAATACCTTCGATAAAGATATTCGTTACGTTCAGTTGATTTCAGCTAATGTTGATGATTGGGAAATGAAACTTTATGACGAGCGAAAAAGCCAATTGGCTTTCTTAAAAAACTACCTAAATTTTCCCAAACTTAATCCTGAATTTCAGTCTTTGGTAGAAGCCAATATTCGTTGGAATTACTGGCATTTATTGCTTGCCTACTCAATTATTCGTAGTAATATTGATTCCAAACTTACTCGTGTTGTGTCGTTGCCAACTGTAATGACCGAAGAACTTGACCCTGCAAAAGTATATGACGAGAAACTAATGATGGTAGAAAGCTACCGTAATTTCTTGCCATATTTCGTGACTTATTTTAATTCGCAAGAACAAAAATTTATTAAATATTCTGACCAATTAAAAGCCATTTCCGATAAAGGAAACTTAGCTCAAAAATACCTCAAAGGGCAAGTTTTGGACTATACACTTACGAAGCTAATTTACGATAATTGCGGAAAACTTACGGCTTCTTCCGCCAAATTTTGGATTAGTCAAATTATTTCTAATGATTACCGAAATTTACTTCTGAACCATTGCAAAGAATCACTTAATAAGAAAGAAGAAGTTGCGAAAAAGAAAGAAGATAGCAAAGATAAATTGCCGCTTGGCACGAGTGTTTATCCAGTTTTAATGAGTATTGATGGAAAACAATTTAATTTTGCCAAGTTTAAGGGCAAAGTAGTTTATGTTGATTTTTGGGCGAGTTGGTGCGGGCCTTGCCGTGCAGAATTCCCTTTTTCTAAGAAATTACACGACGGAATGAGCGAAAAACAAAAGAAAAATATGGTTTTCTTGTATGTTTCGATTGATGAAGACCCAAATAACTGGAAAGGTGCGATTGAAAGCCTAAAATTAGATAACGGCGACCACGGTATTTCGGAAGGTGGATGGGCGTCGGGAGTTTGCCAAAAATACAAAATCAATAGCATTCCTCGTTATATGATTATAGACAAGAACGGAACGATTGTTCGTCCTGATGCACCTCGTCCAAGTAGCCCAGAAACTTTAGATTTACTTTTGAAATTAATGGAATAAAATAAAGTTCGTTCAAATAATCTTGCAAGTTTTTCTAATCTTAGTGTAACTTTGTTTTTTCAAAAATCAGATTCAATGAAATATATCATTTTAATTCTTTTGGCAATAGCGTTTGTACCTGCTATTCGCCGATTTTTATTTGAGATTTTGGTAGGAAATCAAATTGCCAAACAACAAAAACGCTATAATGATTACAATGAAAAAGAGCGTGGTAAAGAAGGTGAAATAAAGGTAAAAACTCCGCCAACGAATTCAAAAGGTAAAGATACTGAAGGTGGTCAGTACGTAGATTATGAGGAAGTTAAGTAGAGTAAGTTTCAAACTTGCATGGTGATTAATATAAAACGCTTAAAGAATGTTTAGAACCAACTTCTCTTTCAAACCATGTTAATTTGACAGTTTTAATTTTATGGCTGAGCTTTTGATTTTTGATAATTCTGCATGGCTATTATTAACTACAATATCTTTTGGTAGGAAATAAGGATTTTCCAGATTCACTTCAATTCTCACCCATGATTTCACACGGACTAGCAGTTTTTACCGAATTGGTCTGCTCGATTTTACTTGTTTTAGCTTTATTTACTCGTTTCGCACTCATAATTCTGATTGGTTGCATGTCCATAATCACCTTTTTGATTTACAGCAGTGACCCACTAGGCGATAAAGAACACACAATTTTGTATTTATTTACCTATCTCGCAATTTTCTTGACTGGTGCAGGGAAATATTCGATTGATACAAAGGTTTTTAAGTGATGCTTAAAATTGCCTGTGACCCAATCTACCGTCACCCACTTCCCGAAGGACATCGTTTTCCGATGTTGAAATATGAGCTGATTCCAGAGCAACTAATTTATGAAGGAACTTGCACAGAAGAAAACTTTTTTTCGCCAAAGGAGGTAGATAAATACTGGGTTTTAGGAGTACATGACGAAAAATATTTCAATGATTTATTAAATCTCAGCATTGATCCTAAAATGGAGCGTCGGATTGGTTTCCCGATTTCCTTAATGCTCGTAAAGCGTGAACTTGTCATTACGCAAGGTACAATTGATTGCTGCCATTTTGCTATAAAGTATGGTATTTCGATGAATATTGCGGGCGGAACTCACCATGCTTATTTTAATAAAGGAGAAGGTTTTTGTTTGCTCAATGATGTTGCCATTGCCGCTAACTATTTACTTGAAAATAAGATAGTTAATAAGGTTTTAGTAGTAGATTTAGATGTACATCAAGGAAATGGGACAGCA
>Ga0247834_1004898_pt1 | contig 16369 bp, 12 predicted proteins | sample LaCruzMarch2015__8_FD_187118 | JGI IMG/M metagenome (GOLD analysis project Ga0247834, IMG submission 187118) | Freshwater microbial communities from meromictic Lake La Cruz, Castile-La Mancha, Spain - LaCruzMarch2015_12m | ecosystem: Environmental > Aquatic > Freshwater > Lake | place: Spain...
AGAATATTACAATTTACTCAGAGTATAAAGTTATAATAACGAAAAATATATTCATCATATTAATTCAACTATCTTTAAACTTTATACTAACAATATCCATAACACACTCTACTTTTTATTTTATTTTTTACCTTTGTGCTCTTTATTAATTAAGATCACTTTGAATTTAATTTATTGTCGCTTCAATCATGATAGCAATATTTTTTAAACTTTCTTCTTAATATTAACGCTGTTTATTTATTGTTTATGAACACATAAGTGATCTAAATAACAAATCTTTTTATACTCGCTTTATTTTGTATTACAAATGAGAAGAAGATGTAAATATTCGCTGAGCCATATCAGGCAATAAATGTTAAAAATGTTTCTATGTCTTTTTGAATGATTATTATCGTTAAATACACTCTCTTTGAGATAAAATTTTGAGCTAGGCTATATTTTTATCCATATAAAACTACCTTTCTTCGTTAAATTAATTGTGAATTGACTGACTTGACTGAAAGAAACTGGCTATTTCTTGTTTAACTGTAGATATGCGCTATCTACGCTTTTTTGAAAGAACTAACATTTTTTTCTCTCTTTCTATAATGTTTATCTTCAATTCAACAAGACTATCTCTCATCGTTTGATTAATTTTTTCAGCTTAATTATTTTTGTGTGTAAATGATCTTTACAAATCTTCTAACTTTTGTAAAATTTCTGCCTTTTATGATAGTTCTTCATTAATATTCTTAGTTTTAGTATAGCAGTTTAACTTCTCTCTTATTCTTTAGAAACGATCTTTCGAATATTTATCTGAAGCTAAATGATACTATTAGAGTTACTATTCGTCAATCATTTAAATAATAAGACAAATTAGATGCCTTTAATGCTATAAAATCACATTTAATTCACCCAATTTTTACACCTTGCCCCTTAAAGACCTAAAACGCTCCATTATCATTATTTCTTTTCTTTTCATCATAGGTAATATTTCCATAGTTTATATCGTAATTGACAGTTTTTGTTGGATTAGCTGCAGTATTTGGAGGTCTTTCTTATTGTTACTGATGCTAAAAATAATTTTTCAAAGCAGGATTATTATTGTATTCAATGGCTTTGAATTCTCGGTATGGATAAAAGCATGTAACAGCACAAAAGAGATAGTAAACGAAGCTGAAAACAGCATCTGCATATATATATTTATCCATATTTGATAGGACGTTTAGGTCTTTTTAATTTTGTAATGGCGTTAGGAAGAAGACGAGGAAATTGATGGTGAAGAATATACTGATGAAAATGAATATCATAATTGCTTGATAGCTCAGCTGATGTTGAATTACATATAGTAGAAAGAAGAAGAAAATACCAAAGATTGCTTCACGAAGGAATTATTTTGCTGCGACAAAGTTTAAGATGACTACAAGTGCTTGTAAGGCCATTAAGACTCGTATAAATGTTACATAGTTTTTTGCCTTTTCTGTTGGTGGAATCACGGCAGGACCCAGACACATTTAAATCAATATTATAGTATAGAAGATGTGACCGACGCTAACAAAATAGCACAGCTTGATAAAATCAGAAGAATCAAAGCAGAATAAATAAGCTTATTAAAGGAAAGTCGTATTTAAAATTACTTTACTATTTCATCCTTTAGTTTATATTCCTATTTGGTGTTCTTTATAAAAGTAAAACTTAAGCGAATATTGCTAACCTTCAAGATTAGTTTGGAGTATTTATTTTCTAAATGTTTGATATTTCATTTGGATTGTTGATTTTAAATCGATATATGCTGAGCGAAAAGGGCCTTTATGGAATGCTGAGTGGCATAATAACAACTGGACTCCTACAACCCTTTTAGAATATCAAGATGGCTCTCATGATTCCTCCGCGCTAGCTTAAGGCCCGGCATCAGCAAGGAGGAGTATTTGAAAACACCAAATCTTCTTGCAAATACATCTACGATACTGATGGAGTTAAAGGGTTCTATAAAGGAATGGTCGCTGCTACGTTGAAAGCTGCGCTTGGTTGTTACATATATTTCGCTGGGCTTAGAGCGTTCGAAGAGGAGCATAATTCAGCTTCACGCAATTTTACAGCATCTTCGGTCTCGCGTATTGTTAGTACTTTTTTAACGAATCCACTTAACATCATCGAAACTCGATTCGAATTAGCTTACTTTCATGGATATTCATCTGTCAGTGCAGCTGCAAAAGACATTTTATAGCGTGAAGGTTTAAAAGGATTTTTCAGTGGAGGACTCTCAAGCTGTATAAAATAAGGTACCTTTGGAGGATTTCATTACATGTTCTATGAATAGTTTAAGGCACTTGGATATCACAAGTTGCCTTCGGGTATAGTGTCAGGAATGATAGCAACGGCTCTTACTCATCCTTTTGAAATCGTAAGGGCAAGATTACAAACTCAGGGCTTGATATCGCAGCAGCAAGTAACTTCGGAACATCCTATTCTGCAATAATTTAAGAAAATGTCTCAATCAGGAGGATGGGGAAAAGGACTTGCGCCAAGGCTTTTCAAGAAACCTATCGCTAACACTCTGACATTTTTGATGTTCGAAAATTTGGAGGACTCTCGTTAGGAGACCTGAGTTTCAATGATAAGTATCACTACAGTAACAATTAATAAATAAAAACAATCAACCTAGCAATTTAGAATTATTTGCTTTAGGTTAAGGTTATTAACAAAAGGATGATTTTCGATCCTCGACATCAATATTTTTAATGAGTCTCCTTACACTACGATTAATCTTAAGTATTCGCCTATCTGCCTAAACGATTTGTCTGATTATAACTGATTTCCTTAGTTTGTCTTTTTCAATTTCATTTAAAGCGAGTAGTCCACTTGGATTTCTAAAGCTTCCTACATAAATACCATTTCGAGTAAAGACCTGTCTTTAGTTCTAAAGATAAAGATTCTCCATGAAATATTACAGTCTTAAATCTCCAACTTTCTTTTTCTCGCGATTACGCAACCAAACTTAATAGAAGGATGTTTTTCCTCTTTTTATCGTATCTATTTGAAAGTGAATTTGCCTGATTTGTAATGATTGATGGGCAAAAGTAATTGCTATTACATCTGACATGAGAACAGGTACTTTTAGATTCGGAAATAATGCTTTATTTCTTTGTTGAAGGTGAAATTCCTTCCGAAAAATACTCGATCCATTTTGGGTTAAGTTAATGCTGAAAATATTTTCATAGTCTTCTAACATAGTTATATCTATTTTATGAAGATAAAGAAAGGTTTTTGCGTGATTATTATCTTATTCCAAAGTGGCAGCAAATTTACAATATAGATTACCGACTAAAATGCCATCATACATCAATATCTATATCTAGGAGTAATTACTATTTTCATTTATTTTCCAAGATGGGAGACTATATTTTCAAGGTGGACTATTCCTTCACCAATTACGATGGGAATATGCTCTTCTGATTAATAGTAGACTTATAGTTATAATGATCCTTATGTTGGTCGTGGAATTGAAATGTGCTTGTTTAGTTACCATCGCCTGCACTTTTGAGTCCACTAAAAATCATGGAACTTAAAGATTTGTTTCTGATGGCATAGTTTAAGAGAGAGTGAATGCCGAAACTATATTTCCTCCTATAAAAAGAGGACAGCGTCTCTAATTAATAGCTCCTCGCCCATTATTATTAGTTTATAGCCAAAAAACAAACCTTCCATAACCTTCTTCTCGAATCGAAAATAGCATATATACTTATGACGCAGTAATCTTCTTCCAGTGATGCCGCTCATATCGTAAGATACTACACAAGGAGAGTAAAAACTCTTGGACACATAGTCAAAAATTAATTTTAATAGGCCAAAAATAACTTGTTGAAGATTGAATTGTTGCATTCATTACTATATAAAGCATTTATTTTTTCGGTTATTTATGGCAATTAAAAAAAAATTCTTCATTTTATGAAATAAGAAGATTAACATATGTTCCATTTTAGATTATTGAAGGGTTAAATAAAGTAGTAAATATCAAAAGACTAGCTAAGTGAAACTTCCAAGAGAAATGAAAGACTATGAATTTTCACCTTCATTTCTCTTATTAATTGTACTCAAGCGATCATCATTTTCAAAAAACTGAACCAGCTTCGTTTGTTAATATTGCTTTTGGGTCATAGGAAAAGGGCCTTTACGAACTGCTATAAGGCATCCACCTTTTTATCTTAATGACGATGATCTATCTCGCATACTGCTCGTCTTCCCTAAATGCAAGGTACCACTCTCTCTTAATGTTGAACCACCAATTTCTAGCTCTTTGCAACCTATCAGCGATGATACTCTAAGGTGGCTGGTACCTGCTAGACTAGGATCAAGATTCCGAGAAGCCCAAGGTCTTAAGACTGAACGTTTCGATAATGGAGATCTCAAGCTAGACGCTGCAAGAAAATCAGATGGATCTGGAAGATTGAGTGGAAGGAGAGTTGGCTTAAAGGCAGGTTCAGGAAATCGTTGATTATTAGGATTCATTATTTGAAGGGTGTTTTCTTTATGAATAGAAGGTAGTTGATGAGTCTGTAACCCTTTTCTTGATGCTCTTGTGGAAGTGGGCGCTACTTTAAGGTTGTTTTTTAGCATTATTCGATTTCGAAAATATTGGAAATTATAATTTTAAAGGATTTGTTCATTGATAATTCATAAAAAATGAGAAGTAATGGTGAATTGTATATTATCTTGCCCCTTTTCGATCGAAATTATAGCTTCTATTTCATTTTTACAATAATGAGTAGCATAATCATTCGGACGGACAATGATAGCTTGATCTTGAAAATACTCATCACAGAGGCATGATTCTTTATATTTTATTTGTAGTTCGGGATGGAAGGAAAAACTAAATTTATCTATGACAAGATTCATGACTTATATGTGATAGCGTTCAATGTGAACTTTTTCTTATGAAGAGGGTTGGTGAGATTATTATTTTATCGATTTTAGGTAATGTTTTGCTATCTTTGAGGTATATCGATTATACTGCTCTTTAAGACGTATCTACAGCTATAAATTTCCATTTCTTGAAATTACGCTTTTCCCTTGAGCCCAGAAGTGAAAGTTAATTTGGCTTTCTTTGACAAGCTCAAACGATTATTATGCATTTTCTTATGCTTTTTCGATAGATTAAGGACTTACATATAGCTCATATTACTAATCAGCTAATTTACAAAAGATAAATTATCCACTTCTGATTATTTCATGTTTTATTATGTTGCCTTCAAAATCTAAAAGGCAAGCTCTATATCTTTATTTTCCTGTTTCTCCGCTCACTGCAAAAAAATAATAATCAGGTGTTTTAGATGAAATAGTAATAACGACAAAATGATTTTTTAGGCAAGATAATGGTAGGCTTTTAACAGGTAGGTCAGATTCGACTAAAGCATGAATAATTGGGAATTATCTAATTATTGTTGAGTATATTCTCATATTGCGTCCTTGAGGTATATTGAGTATTAGAGTTTTTCCTTCCTAATTTTATCCAAAAAAAGTAAAAGTTAATCCTGATTCTTTTTGTTGCATTGGAGAGTTTGTGTAGAACTCATTGAAACGAATCAATTAAAGGCTTTATCCTACTTTAAAGGTTTTATGAGGAAAAGAAAATAGTTTTTGAAGAGCAACGGGAAAAGTGATTTCCTAACTAGGATCTTTTAATAATAAACGTGTTAAAAGAAGCCATCCAATTGCTTTTACTTTTTATTTGGAATCAACAATTAAATGTTCCTATTTAGGAAAAAGGGCTTCTTTTGATAGATGTATTTCCTAATGTTTTCCATTTATAAAACAAGTTCCAAAGTATTCTTTACAGTTACCGCTTTGTCTGAATGAAAACAGACCTTAAACTAGTTCTTAATCTTGTAAGTATTCCACAAGTCTTTGAATTTCAAAATAAACTAAGGGTACTTTACTGCCAAAAGAGAGAGTAAAATCTGAATGAGGGAACTTAGAAGCTAAGGAAGTATACAGATATCCTGGTTCTGGCATAAGTTGTTTTTCGGCAAGAAAATATTAAGTCTTTAGGCTTACTGTTGCTAGTAAATTGACATGATTTCCAAGGTTTCCTATAGATTATTGCTGTTGAGGTTATTAGTTATCTAAATTCCTTAACACTTCCGAAAGTTATCCATGCGGCTGCCTCAAAGAACTATTAGTCTGCTCTTCTAGATATTTTGGATCAAGTAGCTTATTTATTCTCGATTAGTGCTATAGTCTTCTTCTTATTAATCCTTGTACTACTTTTTTGAGAGGTCCTTTTTCTTTCATTTTATACAATCAAATAAGAAATAACTATCACTGACGCTGAAATGGGTTGCCACGAGCACTTGGTCTATTAGGTTATGTCAAAAGCTCAGTACTGGAACTTAAGCCCATTTGGCCAAAGTTAAACATTTGCTCATTTTGGCCTTGGCGATATTGCCCTCCGTAATTCTATTGGATGCGAGAGTAATGATCTTGCCTCGGGGGAGGAGCTCTAAAAAATTATTGCCGTAGATCTTAATACTCTTTTTGGCCAACAGAGTTGTAGTTAAGTACAGGTGGTTGACCATATTGATATGATAACTGAGTTTGACTACCTCCATACCCGAAAGTATTATTTAGTTGTGGAGGCTCAACCCTCTGTGGTTGTTGATTTTTATAAAAATTTTGCTATGTTCTTGGGTAATTGGGTCTTCCTTGTTGTTGGAAAGGCGAATTTTGAGTTGGCTGGAACGGACTTTGGCGTGTCGCAGAAGGGTGGAATTCTTCTTGACTAGTTTTAAATGGATTTCTGGGTCGTTATTGAGGCAAAGGCGGTAATTTTTATTGTGATTTTTGCTTTTATGGTGCAGATAAGACTGTTTGATGCTCCTCCGTGAACCTTTATGATGCTAATTTTACCTCGAATCGAAATCTTGAACTCTACTAAGAAACTCCTGTTTCGATTGTGCATTTCTGATAGATGCAAGGAAGCTTTCTACAAGTTCGTACCTATGCAATTCTTGTGTTTCCATTTGAATTATAATAAGGAGCAGAAGACTGGCTCAACGGAAGTTATTATAATTCAGGAAGATGTGGAACGAACCACGCAAATCATATCGTTCTCCAGAAAAAACCACAAACCAGCCACAAAGGTTATCGACAACCTGTCTAATCACCCCTGGTAAATGTGAAAAACCTTCGGTTAGGCTATTTCCTCGACAATGTCCTCTTCATTTTAGCTAACATTCACATGTCTGCCTTAATTGCCGTAAAACTATCTGTCTTCGTTGTGCACTGACGTATTGCCAGCAACACGTTGTAAGGACTGAACAGTAAGCAGTTTTTTCTTTGAGATAAGAACTTCTAAAGCTTTAAGTAGTGCCTAGGATCGAAGAAATGTAAGCAAAACTTGGACAGTCAAAAGAAAGGCAGCAATTTTTAGAGAAAAAAGTATTAAGACTTATCGAAAATATCGAAAGTCATTTTTAGTATGTTTGTGAAATGCTAGCTAAGAAGAAATTACAAATCATTCAATATTATGATCAATAATTTCAGAAGTATCTTCAAGAACATCGTAATTATGATGAAGAAATCAAGCAGAGAATTCAGTGGCTTCGAGAAAGCACTTTGGAATAGGATGCATCCAAACTATCATCTATCGAGTAAATTGATAGTCTTTCGGCAATGATAAAGAAGGCTACTTTGGAATAAGGAAAAATGGAAAAGAAAATAACAGGGATGCTAATGGGCAAAGAGAAGATAAAAACTGAGAAGCTTTGGAGTGAATAAAATCTGTAAAGAGTACTTCTCTAAGTCTAAAGCATCCCTTTTAAGCTTTAGTCAAAGGGTAGTAAAGGTTCAAAAAGGAAAAAGCGAGTAACAACTGAAAATGCTGGGGATCATACCTTTCACAATATAAAATCCTCGAGCAATAGTAGATTTCCTTCGAGCCGTAAGCCGGGAGGGTGAGAGCTACTTAAGCGAATAAATATTGATTAAATATATTACTTCATTTCATTTCACCACAAGCAATGGTACGCATGAAGGTATTCAGCCTAAAGAGATTAAGAACCCTAAGGAATTCCTCAGCCTCCTGAAAGACGGAAAAGCTGATAAGTCCAAGAAGCCCACCAAAAAGAGTACTTTGATCGTTATGTAGCCGTCTTCATCAAGAAGAACGCCAAGGTCACAAAGTTCAAAATCAGAAGAGGAAGATACTTCTTCACCTTCAAGGCTGATAAGCCTAACGTCATCCAAGCAATCGAGAGCGGACTCGGCAAAGACGTTGAAAAAGTAGAGATCAAGAAGAGAAGAGTCGTTGCCAAGAAATCCAAGAAATGATACAAACCTATTTAAAATCCCTACTCAATTCATCTAAAAATACTATAAACCCCTTTATCAATTGTTCTATTGATTGCCTTCGATAATGTTGGAATATCAAAATAATGCTGTGAAATCAAAGATAAACCTTGCCAACTCCGGAAAGACCTCCTATAAGGAGCATAATATTTATTACGCACATGACTAAATAGATATTGATTTACTTCCCCAAACAACGCGTGAACCCTTGGTTCTACTTCCATTTCCAGGTTAGGCGTCTTTGATGCAGATATTGAGGATAATGAGTGCTACGAAGCATATGAAATGAATGAACCCCATAACGACTGAGTAGACGTATGGGATATAGATCAAAATCATAGCGATAGCTCCGATATGATTGGTGAAGATAATAGGGAAGTAAACATCCCAAGCTTTTTGATCCCATTTCTAAATAGACTTTATTCTACCTTGCTCTATTCAACTTCTTCTGCTTTCGTCTAACCTTTTTCGGCTGTATTTGCTTAGTCATCTTGTCCCCATTTGATATAGTGGATTATCTTAAGGAGGGTGTAGAGGAAGAGGGTAAGGAATACTTCTGCTAGTAGAACTCCTTGGTAATAGTGAAGGTTTTGAATGCTTGTGAAGGTGCTTGGTAAGACCATTCTTTTCAAATTAAATATGAAGTATTTACATAAACTTTCAATACGAGTTCAAATGATCTCTCCAAAATGGCAAAAATATTGAATTATAAGCAAAAGAAGAAAATAAAATAGACATAACAATGAAGGATTCCTACTGATACAAATATCTTTATAACCTTATTAAATATATGATGGGTTAAAGTTTGAAGGATATAAATTTATCAATAAACTGCTTTATCAAAGCAATATTTAAGGTTTTAATAACACTTAATTGAGTCTTTCTATCTATCAACTGAGAAGAATTTTATGAGTTAACAAAATTTAAAGTAAAAATAGCTGATAATGAATTACTTTGATCCTTTCACAGATCCGATATAATTGCCATCTTAGAGTAGCCAACATTCAAAGAAGTATTCCCTTCGAAAGCGTTTTCAGAATCCTTTACAGCTACCAAACAAATCTCGAGCATTTCGTTAAAATAATCTATCAACACAGCAAGCATCATAAGATATACGTATTTAGTAGTTATCATGGAACCCAATAACACAGCTTTCACAGTAAAGCTTTAGTTTCAACTGTATTGAGTCTGCTCAACGAATCTTGGATTTCAACCAAGTCACCTCTGTGCAGGTTAAAAATCATACGAAGACTCTTTCGACTACTCCTTCGTTTGAAAACCCGTTTGCGTATCATAATAGAACAAATAAAGAAGGAAGGAGTGTCGAAGAGGAAGGGAGGAAGTTAATGACGAAAAAATCTATGGTCTTTAGTAAGAAGGACCTACACCCTAGCAACTAAAAATCATACAAAACTTCTTTAAGCCATAAAAACAGTAATAACAGTTAAAAGCTGCATTCAAACGGCAGGCTTCAGACCGAAATAAATTCTCAGCCATTAAGTACAGTACACTATTATCCCGATTATGGTGAAACAGGCTCAGAAAAGGACCGTAAAGGCAAAATATCTCTTAAACATGTAAATAAAAAACCTCAAAGACAGTAGCTACTTATTTGCCTAAACTATACAGATCTTAAGTAGCCACAATAAAGCAAATTATAGAGAAATGGAGGAAGATTAATTTGTAGCAATCAAAGAGCTGCAAAAGCGGGCTGTAACTGTCAACCCAAATGTTTCTGGATCGATAAATGGCTTAGTATTACGAGCGATACTGATATAGGAGGAAGATCAGTTGGATAAGAGTGGTAATCTGTTGTAAGACAAGTAGAGAAAGATATTCCACGTACTCAGCCTTACCATCAAACTTTTCAAATGCAGGAATATCAAGATTCATTAAGAGAGGTATTATTAGGGTATGCAAGAATAGATCCTGAAGTTGGATATGTTCAAGGTATGAATTTTATTGCTGCTGGGCTTGTTTATCATGCCAGATCGGGGTTTTAAGCTCTACAAATTATGACATTTCTTATGATCAGATGTAATTTTAGGCAACTCCTTTTGAAAGATTTACTCCTTAGTCATGAATTGGCTCGTGGGTGTAGTTACGAACTTAAGCGTTTATCCTATGATCTTTGGGAACATTTAGTATATCTTTATTAATTTAGAATTACGAAGGAGTACAAGTAGAATTATTTATAACTGGTTGGTATTTTTCTTTATTAGGGGCATTTGTCCCCTTGGAAAGTATGCATCTTGTTATTGATCGATTTCTAAAGCAACAATTCTAAGGAATTAATCAAGTGATTTTGACTATGCTTATCTATCTCAAGGCTCATCTTCTTGGGCTTTCTGATCATCAGTTGATGCTCGCTTTCTCTAATACTCAGATTTCGCAAACAGCAAAAGAAATAGATTGGGGTTAGCTTGTTGCAAGAAGTCAAAATTTACTTCTAAAACCTTTACTTCAATGATTTATTTACTATCTTATGATAATTTTTCCATCTACTCTTCATTATTCTATTTCTTTACACGCTTCAATAAATATTCCTTTCAAATAAATAAGAAGTTAATATCAATATCAAAGAAGATCAATTCTTCTGTCTCCAAGAAGTTCCTTCATTGCTTTATCCAATTTCTGCAAGACTTAAGTACTAGTTTCTTCGAGTTTTGATAATCTTTTATCTATTTAAGCCGATTTTTATGCTGATTATTCATTTGCTCTCCATATTTCATAGAGAGGGAGTCCTATCACGATGCAGTAGAATAAAATCTCGTAAAAAAACTAAATTCCTTTCTCAAGTGCAAGTTCATCGCTTAGAGATTTATGAGCGAAGTTACTTTCAATGCGGAGGAAACGTCGATTGATTGCTGAATCGTATCGATGATATAGGTTACCTAGAAAGATAAACATCTTTCGTACACGCATTGATTGAGCTTATCCACTCGAATGAACTTTCTTGGTATGGTTAAGGATTGGTCTTGAGAGAACTCGAAGGATTAGCGAAAATGCTTTGTAAAAGGGAATCATTAATATTTACTTATAACAGCATGATATCCTATTTATTTTCAATATAAGAGTAACAATAGTAAATAAAATAAGAAAATAGTATCATTAAAGCAAAATAGTGCATATTTTTTGGGATAAAGTTGATTTGCTTTCCAAAAAATGATTTTTTAGGGTGTTTACTTTTTATGGGATGATGTCTATGGCAAGATAGCACAATGAAAGTTATAGAAGTGATCTCTTTTTTGAACCAATATCAAGCTCAGTTATTTTTTTGAATCCCCATAAAAAAACTTGTTCTCTATCCAGCCCGAATTCTGCGCAAAAAGTGAGATACCAAAAGTGTTATTTGTTGAGAATATTCTTATTCTATTTGAGTATGATTTATATTTATAGAGATCCTGAAAGTAATTCCAAAAAGGAATCGACGATGATCATAATTTACTCAAAAGAAAAAGCAAGTCTCGCTTTACAGAGGATGAAATAGAGCTCTTCCTTGTAAGTATTATTTAAGTCGATGAAATTAGATTTTTTTTCTTAGAATATTTGTTTTGCCATGATAAAAAACTGTTATTCGAATGTAAATGGGTTAAAATAGTATGCATGCATGACTTTAAGTAGAGGATCCTCGAGACTTATTATCATTTGGTCTAAAAATTATATCTAAAGAATACAGGTATTTAATCTATCCATGATATCATGTTGATATTAGTTTTATTATTTATCCTCAAAAATAGAGGATAATAGGCGATTCCAAATGGTCTTTTTACTTACTCTATAATGATAACTTTAAATAATAAGTTATTGTAATTTAATTCTGCCAAGAAAAGAGTTAATTATATTTTTTTACTTTATTTTATCAATCTTTTCTGCTGAAGGACTTCGATCAAGTAAAATTAAAGCTTCAATCAGTAATTTTTATTTCTCCTTTAAACAGCAGCGGGTTTGCTTAAATTATTTCATCTTTTATTTATACAATGATTCATTTTAAATTGTTTATAATTTTACCTTTTTTGGCTGACTCCATAAAATTGCTTATGATAATTTCTTTGATTTTACTAAATAATCGATAAAGTATTCAGGAAGATTTTTTTGAGCTTTGCAAATTTCCACAGTCTTTTCAATTTATTTTACTGCTTAAACTTCGCAATAAAGCATATATATTCTGAAGAAATCTGCTGTAATTAAACTGGGAGCTATTTTTTTCATTTGATGAAATAAATCTTCTTTACAATCCTTTGTTAAAAAACGAAAAATTGAAGGATGAAAATCTTCTGCTGGAAGAGTTAGCGCCTACTCTAATGTAATATTGGGTATATTTGGTATATCTTTTACTAAAAGAATAATTTGCCAAAATCTGTTAATCCAGCTTAAAATTTTCTTGATGTAAGGGCTTTACGTATATACAATATTGGATTTCTTTTCTATTTCAAGGAGAAATTGTTTGCATTCTTGAAGACAAGAGCCAATAATCCTGCAGACTTATGAGCTTAAAAAATCTATTTTTACTAAATAGATATATTTAAATAGTCTCGAGTAATACAGAAGAAGACTTTGACCAATAAATTTCAATCTATCTTCTCTTTATGACTTATATGTATTAACTGCAAGATCCATTGCTAATTAAATTAAAGAAGTCTTTGTTTTCGGCTATAATTCTCTCCAAGTTATCTATCTCAGTGTTCGTTAGGTATTAAATCGGTCTAGTTTTGATTTGTTTTTGTATTGGTGATTGAAATCCGAAGTTAGATAGTATTTTCCTTCACGATCAATCAATATTTGACAAATGAAGCTCGCCAGATTTTGGGAAGATATATGAGGAAAATATTTCTTAACATGGTCGAGAAAATCTTTGGTATTGTTTTGATGAAGCTCGAACAGAGAGAAAAATATATCAATCGGTCGAAGTACTACAATCTTCTGAATAAATTAATCTGTTGAGTAGAATAACTCTTGGGGATGATAAAATACCTGTCTTATATACTCATGAGCATTAATGATTATGACTGATCCTATAAAAGATGTGAGAAGTTGTTATTTCTTATGACCTAATATTTATAGAGTTCGATGATTAATTTCTGCAAATTAATTACTTCTTTTTAAGTCTACTATCGTAATAGACTATATTTATCTTTAACCTTATGATGTGAGTATCAATTGCCATCCATTGAAATCTGTAATTAGACCCATTATATTTTCCTTAAGAAGGAAAGATTTAATTTATGTGCTTGTTACTGAATTTTTGAAAAAAGGTCTTTTTATATATATATGTTTCTTTAAATGAGCTCTATCAATGTCTATTACTACCCTGCTTCCTGAGGAAAGTAGAAGAATGAAATTAAACTTACACTTTTCATTAGATGATAGCTTCTTTATTATTTTGATTTACTAATTTTTATCTATAAAAATTGAAGTTTTAATATTGTAAAGTTCCTCATTGGTTTGTTCATGATAAACAATTATTGTTTGCTATATCTTATCCGATCTTTCAGTGACAAGAACCAATATAATTTCTCTTTATTCATCAATCGATATAACTGCATCAATATCACGTCTTTTAAAGAAGGAAAGACTGTAGTTTTTAATCTATCTTACAAAGTAGCTCAAAGAAGAAGCAAAACGCCTGGTTTTTGTCTTTATTGTTGATATAGTAGATGCTTTAAGCTATTTTAATACTAAAGCTCCACTTTTTTGTAAGCCATTTTATTAATTTATCAAATTGATAATGTAAATTTTACCTTCATTATCAGTACAATAGATTTTGCCATGATTTGAAACATAAAGTTCTCCAGGTTTTTATTTTGGAATATAGATTGGCGGGCAATTCAATTTTTTCAAAATTATTCTTCTCTTATTTTACTTTGCCTAATGCTATATCTTCAATTCATAGAATTATCCTTCATATGGTAATAATATGACCATAATATCTCTCATTTCAGGGAAGTAAGGCTCACCAATCGAAATTATTTGTATATTACAGATGAGGAAGAGTGTTTGGCGCTATATTATTAGGGTTGATATTGGTTCTGATTCTGTTTAGAAATCTTTAGCATCGAAAAAAAGTATCTAATTTTCTATAACATAATAAAATACCCCTATTTGAGGAAGGAAGCCTTGAGAAGTATTCGGTTATTTATTAATTTATAGTTTCTGATTTAGCACCTTTTGAATTATTGCTTCTGGTATTTTTTGAGGCTAGCCAACCCAAACATCTCCAGTTGCCTTTTTGACATCTTCATAGAAATGATTCTGCCATCTTTTCTCTTTTCCTTGCATCGATTTTTTGATGTCTTAGCTCATATGCTCTTTGAAACCATCATTGATTTCCTCCACATCTTCCATTTACTCTAACAAACGTTCCTTTTGATCTTTAGCAACGGTTTTTGTTTATGATCTTTTATCATCCTTTGCGTTCATTTCTGAAAATGACGGTTGAGTTGAGCGGAGGGATTCATTGAAGACTTTAGTATTTGGCGGTCGGAAATCAATATCTGAGATGCGTGTGGACAATGTTTGAGGTATTTGTTGCTGTTGGGAGCGTTTGAGCTGGGGTGTGAGAGTTGCCCTTCTGATTGAAAATTTTGAAGTCATTATGTTTTCTGCTTTAATAATTGCCCATCAAACTCAGACCTATAAAATATCATTGATATCTATCTTTATCCTTTTTCCTGGTCTGCACCAAATTGAGACATCCTAAGCTGCGCTTGAGTTGAGAAAGCTAATTTACATCAGCTGTATGTTGTTAGTGAGAATAAGGTATTTGCTGTGGATAATATGCATTGCCAGGATAGATCACTTGCCCATAGTTATAAGGGTTGTAATTTCCAACATAGTAGCCGTTATATTGTTGTGAATAGGGATTAGGATAAAGAGATTGGGCGGAATAGTCAACCATATAATATTGATTAGCTTTTTCCATTGGATTGGTAAACAATCTCTCAATTTTGAAAGCCTGCTCGATCAGTATATTCTCAACGTCATTCGAAAGGTAATTTATCTAATATTTTGGTGTTTATTGTTCTCCTTGTTCCTTTTCGGGACCTATCTTGAATCTAAGCTGCTTTATTTCTGCTTTATCCCAAAGGTTGAAGCGAGATCTACTGACTATTTTTTAAGATTTCTAAGAATATTGTGACAGATTATGTGATAGATTATTCCTTCCAGTTTGGAAGGGTTATTATTGACTTGCCTATGACTTCAGTCTTACTGAGAGATTGCTTGGATCAAAAGATGAAAAAGTATGAACAGTCGAAACTTGTTGATTTACACCTTTGATGTTTCTTTTGTATTAACTCTTTGTTCCGCATTCTGACTATTCTTCTTTCCTTCGTTTCTCAGATATTTAAATGGCTTCAAGGATGTTGTTTTCGATAAGTACTCCCAAGAAATGGAGAGAGCGACAAATACGCCTCTATAATCGTTATATTGCAGTCATACGACCTTTTTCCTCGTTCTTATTCCACTGTGCCTCGAATAGTTCATGAAGGATCCGTAATTAACTCTGCTCTACAATTACCTTTTCTCCTGCACAGAAACAGAAATCATTGTAGATGGCTCTCATATGTTTGAAAAAGCTCATTAATTTTGCTTTATGAATAGCAAGAAACTTCTTCTGTCCTCCTTCTACCTGCAGACAAGAACATATTTCCTGTATAGGATACTCCTTGGAGAGAGCTTTGAGTTAGAAGCTCTCTAATTTGGCCACTGATCCCAACTGCAAAGCTCTAATAGGTTCTTTACTTTCTCCTTCAGCCTTATCGACAAATTATACTGCTGCAAGTTGTTCGAGAAAGGTGCTGACAAAACAAGGGAGTCCAACTTGAAAGACGTGGGTGTCTTTGGAATCCTTCTGCTTGAAGTAGGCGAGCACTGTTTCATATTTGACTGTGATAGTCCGTAGCTTTTTTCCCTTACAGGCAAGTTTCTTTAGCTCGTTTATCTCGATTTTACGCTTGTTCATCGCCAATCAATATAATCATTAGCACAGAACACATAATCATCCCAACTGTTTGGAAAACTAGGAATCAAATTGCCAAAATAA
>Ga0247834_1004900_pt1 | contig 16366 bp, 2 predicted proteins | sample LaCruzMarch2015__8_FD_187118 | JGI IMG/M metagenome (GOLD analysis project Ga0247834, IMG submission 187118) | Freshwater microbial communities from meromictic Lake La Cruz, Castile-La Mancha, Spain - LaCruzMarch2015_12m | ecosystem: Environmental > Aquatic > Freshwater > Lake | place: Spain...
GCCATAATTGGTGTTGAAAAGTTGGTTGAACTCAAACTCAGAGCTGAGGTTGATGAAATCGGCCGAATCAGGCGTGAGAAAGAGGACACGATCTGGGTTGATGGCATTGATCGCCGCCGCATCAAAGCTGAGGGTGTTGCTGCCGTAGTCAACGGAGCTGATCAGTTCGATATTTTTCAGCTGGGTGCCGGCATAGATCGTGGTAGTAGTCCGCTGCCCAGACACCTGGAAGTCCCAATCCAGATAGGCTTGCCCCTGGAGCTGGAGTTGATCGAAGCCCGAGCCAGCATCAATGCGCAGGAAACCGACATCACTGATTGCAATTTGATCATTCCCTGAAGCGGTATAGATCACATCGGCGCCTCCATTAGAGATCACCTGATCAGCACCCTGAAGGCTGTAGATCACATCAGCCAGTGGTGTGCCAATCAAGGTGTCATCGCCACCGGTTCCAACTTGGGAGGCGATATCGAGGTAGTCACCGCCAAATAGCACATATTGATTATCAAGATCCAAGGCCGGATCGGACGGATCTGAAATCAACATATCGGTAAAACCATCGCCGTTGTTGTCGATGTTGCCGCCGATGGAAAAACCAGACAGGGACTGCTGCGCCGCCTGAGCAAAGACGGCATCAACAGCAGCGACATCAATGGTGTTGTAGCCGTAGGTGTTGCCTGCAAGCATGACTGTGCCGTCTTGCATGTACATGGCTGGTGACAGCCATGCATTAAGGGGCGGAACACCATTCGATTGGAACACAGTCGACGTAGTCTGTGACTGTGCGTAGCCAACGTATTGCCCCTCGTCGCTTGGCTTAGGCCGCAGAGTCATCAGGTCTGTATTTGTAGAATAATTAGTCTTACCTGTGTTCTCATCTACTATTTCACCATAGGAAGCCGTTGCAGCCATAAAGAGGCTGGCCTGATCCGTTGTTAGTCCGATGCCCACACCAGCGGGGCTATCAAGATTGCTTTGAGTGGTTGAGAAATACTCAAAAGCTGCGCCAGGTTCAAACTGTGCCGATGGTGCAGTCGCCACACGAATAACCCAGTCTGTCCCGGCACCTCCCCCTTGCCCTGCAAAGGCGAGCACAGTCTTTCCTTGGAATGTGACGGCAGCAATCTGGGAACCACCCACGAAGTCAGTAGGCGTTCCCTGGTAATCGTATTGCAGCGCTCCAGGTGCGCCTGAGAACTGACCCGCGCTCATCGCGCTGCCCCATGGCGGGGTGCCGGACGACAAGTAAGGATTGCTGGAGTAGAGGTAATTGACGTTATAGGTATTGTATTCAGTGAAGGAATTGACCTTATTCGTTGTTCCGGTGTGGGACGGGAAATACATGGCGAGCCTGCCTGGCTCGATGATCAGTGCAGGTGCGCCAAAGTTTGTCTGGACGGCTGCACTGTTGGCCTTAACCTGGTACGTGGTCCAAGTGGTGCTGGATGTCACAGGCGATGACGCATCGCAGGAGCCAATCCAAACGTTGTCACTGGAGTCGAGATAGGCCACGTAAAGCCTGCCGTCGTACACCACGGCCGATGGCGATGTGGTGTACGCATTGGTGATGCTCGTGGCAAATTGTGTCCAGGTGCCAGAAGCCTTGTCTTGAGTGGCGCACCAGATCGTGTTTTTGGTGGTTGGGCTTTTGTTGGGTGTTGTCCCGGTAAATATCAAGGTGGCATTGCCGTGGGCATCCACTACGGCAGCAGGGGGGCTGTCGGATAGTGCTCCGGCAGGGTTGGATTTGCTCGACTGATTGATCGTTAGGCTCGTCGTTGTACCGGCCTGGAAAGTATTAATTGGTACGATCCAGTTCTGCAGCAGGCCGACGTACTGGCTCTGGGATGAGCTTGTGGTATCGATGATTTCGCCCTGATTGAACGGATTAAGCGGCTGCCTCAGGCCAGCGGTCGTTGCTGTGCCGGGTGTGCTCCCAGCCGGTGGTGGCGCAAAGCTGAACTGATTGTTGACAACGCGAAACAGTGATCCATCCAGCAGCACGGCCTGCACGGCACTGGGCTGTCCATTGCTCAGTGCCGTGTAAGAAGGACCATTGGGGCTGAGGCTCAGCAACACGTCATCGACACCATTGCCATTGACATCGCCCGCCGCCTGGATGCTCCAGATGTTCCAGTCCAGGGTGGAATCAGCGGTATACAGCTGATCCAATCCCCCAGGTGCCAGGTAGTCGAGCTGGCCATCACCGTTGAGATCGCCGTAGCCTCCTGCGGTGCTAGCGCTCGGGTTGCCCCAGCCACTGCTTTGAGCCAGGTTGGTTGTAGTAGTAGAGAAACCGCTCAGGAGCTGGTTGGCCCCTGAAGCACTGGTGACGGGTGTAGTCAGACTCGTGGCCGGGAGGCCTGTGGCGTTGAGTGTTGAAACCTTGGAGCCATTGTTTGCCGCAATGGTGAGATCAATGCTGCCGCTGGTGAGATCAATGCCGCTGATCGCCGTTACCGGTACTTGGCTGCCTGAGCTGAAGGCCCCTGCCAGCTGCACGGTCTGGCTTGTGGATGTGCTGTTGTTGTTGTTGACAAGTGCCGTGCTTGTGGCGGCACCCGTGATCACCCGCAGGCCGGTGTACTGCTGGGTCCCGCTGCCGGTGTTGGCCGAGACGCCGTTGGCGCTGACCAGCAGATCGCTGTAGCCATCGTTGTTGAGATCACCCACGGCGCTGAGGCTGGAGGTGTTGGCGGACGACTGGGCTGCCGTGAGAGTTGTGAGGATCTCATTGGATGTGTAAGCGCTACTGGTATTGATAGAGCCCACCAGCACCTGCGCACTGCCACTGGGCCCGAACACGCTGGAGATGGGGGTGTTGGTGCCGCCCACCGACCCCAGATAGGCATAGGTGCTGCCGCTCCAGTTGCCAGTGCTGCTGATGACGCCCTGCTGCAGCGACACCACCGGCTTGCCGTTGATCTGGTCGGCATAACTGAGCACCAGCGAACCGTTGAGGCTGGTCAGTCCCACACCGCTGTGGCTTGGGTTGAGCGGTTGCGGCAGGTTGCTGATCAAGTTCCAGCTGGCACTGTTGCTCTGGGTGGAGCTGCTGGTGAGATAGATCGTGTTGCTGCTGTTGCTGTTCGTTCCGCCTTGGTAGGCCAGATAGGTGGTGCCATCCAGAACGGTGGCGACCAGCTGGCCGGAACTGGTTTGGAAAACGGAGTTGTTGTTAGGGATGTACTGAAGCGGTGTGGCGTTTGGCGACCAGCTGTTGGCGTCGGGGGTACTGGTGTAGGCCCGGTAGATCTCATTGACGGAGACGTTCGGATCGTTGATGCCCTGGTAATAGAGCGCCACCTCGTTGGCTTCCGTGACCAGGCTGATCGTCTCGGCCGCCAGATCAGTGATTTGATACGGGGCCGACCAAGCGTTATTGCCGTCGATGATGAAAAGGTTACTGACGTAGATGTTGGAGTTATTGAGATACGCCAGCACTAGGAAGCTGCCGGTGCTGGTCTCGAGCACCGTGAGGGCCGGTGCCGCATCGGTGTCCCCCGGCCCCGCCATCCAACCGATCCAGCTGCTGCCGCCATCGATGCTGTAGTTCCAGTAGATCTGCGCGTTGGTGCCTTGAACAGCGGCAAAAATCACGCCGGTGGCTGGATCCTGCGCAAAAACCGGCGCTACAGGCGACTGGCCGCTGGCATCGCTCCAACTGGCGGCCAGAGCAGAGGTGATGACCTTCTCCTGGCTGATGCTCCAACCGCCGCTGCCATCAGCGAGCTGCACCGTGCTGTCCAGCCAGGTGGTGCTCTCTGGATCGGATGCTGCCGGCACCGCATTCAGCCAGATCTGATTGCTCTGGCTGGCGCTGTTGCGCACATTCGCCAGCAGCAGAGTCCCCTCCACACTCAACGGCACCGTGGGCAGGCTGGTGCTCAGCCCCGCGTTGCTGCTATTGAGCACCGTGCTCTGCCACAGCAGATCCGTGTCTGGATCGATCAAGAAACTGCCATTGCTGTTCAAGCTCACCCCCTTGCGCGCCGCACCGGCCAGGCTGACCAGATCCAGCCGCTGCAGGTTCACCTCTCCACTGCTGTCGGTGTAGGTGAGCGCCACACCCGTGTCGGTTGCCACCAGCACCGGCGCACTGCTGCTGCCAATGGCCGGTTGCGTGCTGCTGGCCGAGAAGGTCGACGCCAATTGCCAGCTCAACCCGCCGGGTAGACCCGCATAGACCTTGATGCTGCCGCCCTCGTTCACCGCCAGCACCGGCTCTGCTCCCAGGTATGTCAGGCTCGGAGCTGCTGTCGCCGCGATCGGCGTATAGGTGATGGCACCACTGCCACTGCTGCTGCGCTGCTGCAGCGTCTGGGCCGGACCCCAGCCTTGCTCCAGGCTCGTGCTGCTCGATGCCTGCAACGTGCCGCTCTGGTCGATCCAGACCAGGGCCAGCGCATCGCCGCGGTTGATCAGCTGCGGGCAAGCGTTGCTGCTGATGCTGCTGAACTGCGTTAATACGACCGGTGCGCTCCAGCTGCCGCCGGCGCTGCCGCTATTGGGATCCCAGCTGGCCAGCGACAGATTCCCTGCCGTGTTCACAAACGCCAGCACCAGCTTGCCGTTGTAGAAGCTGAGCGAGGCGCCCGTGCCCAGCTGCGTGGCACCAGCAGCGGCGGCGAAGCCGGCATTGATATTGCTGAGATCGCTCCAGCCTGTCCAGCTGTTGCCGCCGTCAAGGCTCTGGTTGAACCACAGCGAACTGTCGTCGTCACCCCAACCCTGCACCACCGCATAGATGGTGCTGCCGACGGTGATGAACGCCGGCGGCGCCGTGGTCAGACCGCCGACCTGCAATCCGGGCAGGGGCGCCAACGGTGTGCTGCTGCCGGGTTCCACACGGGCCTGCAGGCCAAAACCCGAGCCAATCGGTAGTTCGCTCGAACTGCGGCCGTACAACAGTCCTGTGGTGCTGCCTGCGCCCTGGTTGCCATCAGCAGCTGAGTTCAGGCTCTGATTGAGGAACAGGGCAAGATCAGCCAATCCATCGCCGTTGACATCACCGGCGGCGATCACCTCGGTGCCCGTAGCCACGGTGAAGCTGTAGTAGTTGTAGGGGTAATCAGCCAGAATTTCCTGGGTGTTGGCGCCCAGCTCGATCCGCACGGTGTCCAGTGCGTTGCCCGGCGTGATGGAGATGAAGTCGCCATAACCGTCGCCGTTGAAATCACCGATCGCGCGCAGCGAACCCTGCGTCGCGGTGGCCAGGCCATCGAGCATGTAGCCGGTATTACTGGCAAGTTTATTGAGTTGGAGATTAGTTATTGCCTCCAGGTAGGGATGGCCCCAAGTGAGATAGCTGCTGCCGTTCGGACCGGAGCCAAGGGGGATATCATTCAAGCCATCACTATTGATGTCTCCTGCGCCGTAGCTTCCCTGGCCTGTAGCGGCCGATATGCCATAACCAAGCTCCGCCAGAATGGGAGTGGTGTAAGAGAATCCATCGGCAAAATTAAGCCGTCCCATATTGCTAGTCCTAACATTTCCAACAGCTGGATTAAAACTGGATCCTGTCAGATTTGTGTTGTTTTTAATATCGGCTATTAAAGTATCACCGCCAAAAATTACATAACCATTGCCTGCGCCTGATGCAGCATTAAAGGCTTGAATCAGAAGATCATCATAGCCGTCGTTGTTGGTGTCTCCGAGATTAAGGGTGCCATTTCCAAAGGCGTCAAACTCTTCGGCGCCATAGAGTGTAAGTGCGCTGGTTAGGTAGGCAAGATATTGATTTTCACCTAAACTTTCGCTGCCAAGATTGGTATAATTACTGAAAGCCTGGCTGGTATTCAGCAAGTACACCGCCCCCGACCCGCCGGCCTGGGGTGCTCCAACCGCCAGGATGTTTTGCTGATTGGTGTTTTTAATATCAGCAAAGCTAAGGCTCGCACCAAAGTCGCTGCCTCCGATGGTGTTCCACGGATTTGGCCCGTAGAAAGTCTTAGAGGCGCTCTCCGGCGTAAGGGTTCCGGTAGGAAGATTGGCGCCAGGGTTAAAAAGATAAACACTGCCAACGGCCGCAGTCTGAATGGCGGGATTATTTATTGTATTTGCCTTGGCTATGGATTTAGTTTGCACATTCTTTAGCGCCTGCATATAAGTGCTCTCTTCTTGGGCTAGAGCACTTGTCTTATCGGAGGGGTTATTTGCAATAACATCTACAAGGGCAGCGTTGCTAGTGCCATCGCTGCTGCTCACGCTCACATCAATTCCAGAGCTTGGTGATGAAAGCGGCGTGGGAAGCATGATCTTGACCAAGGCACCCTGGCCGTAGGCCGTTGAACTAACTTTATTAAGTGCAGCTGCTTGCTCTGCTGCCTCGGTGCCGCTGTAGAGCATTGAAGCCTGCACGCCGGGAGCTCCCACCGCAAGGCCTGCTTCGGCGGAGAAGGCAAGAGAAGCGCCTAGCTGGGAGCCCCAGTAAGTGGTTAATGGGCCACTGAGATCATTGGTGCTGGTGCTACCCGCCATCCCAACGGCATAGTTGCTGCTGAGGTTCCCCTTCTGATACGTATAGAGCGCACCAATCGGCACTGATTCGCTCTCTGGTCCCACTGTTCGGGAGTAATTGGGTGCCCCGATCCAGAGGGTGCTGGTGGATTCATCCACAGCAAGTGCCCAGCCAAACGCCGCCTGGCTGGCATCATCATTTTCGTAAGCAGTACCGCTTGGCACTGGTGGCGAAAGCACGGTCACATAAGAGCCAAGATTCTCTGGATTGGAGAGATTCAGGATGCTGCTTCCTGAGGTATTCGTGAGGTTACTTGCAATCCAAGTGCCATCAATAATTATTACCTTTCCACCTCCATTTGCATTGGGAGCACTTATCACCAAATCATTTGAATTGTTGCCGACAATGTCGGCCACGAGCATCGTTTGGCCAAAGTTTTGTCCCCATCCGGCGGTGGGGTCGGCCTGAATTAGAAGGCCACCATAACTTTCTTTGTAAGTTGCAGAATTTATCAGCGGTAAATTTGGATTCTCAGGTGTGAAGTTGCTGTTGGCCAACGCATTGAGCCAAGTAATCGGTGCCTTGTTCGCGTCGGTGACTGCCGTATGGGTCGACGTAGCTGCGTTGCTGCTGGTGAAATCGCCGGTGTATTGGATCCATACCCGCCCAGCTGGGTTGCTGCTGGCATTTGCGGAGGTTGGCTGAGCAATCGCAAGCCAACTGCTGTAGTTATTGGCAGTTGAAGTTTCAAACCAGCCGAAGGCCTGAGATTGACCGAATGTTTGTGCTGGAGAGGATATGGATGGGCTGTTGGCTGCCGCCTGAGAAGAGGCACTGTGGAGCACCACGCCGCTATCGATATACTTGAGCTGCAGCGGTGCGGCTTCAATCACCTCCGCTGTTGCTAAGGCTGTAGTTCGATTGGTGAGGTTGGTATTTGTTGTTGCTGAGCCGATGCTTTGAATCAGACCTGCGCCAGCGGAATTTAAACTTAAATTTAGGCCTGTCTGGCTGCCACTGGTGTTGCTAACCGAGGTGTCACCAGCAAAATTAAGTGTAACTTGGGCGCTATAGATATCCTTCGGATTGATTTCACCCTCATCGCCGCTCTGATTGGGATTGGGCTTGCGTGACACCACCAGATTTAGCGCTGGAGTGGCGCTGAGTAGCGTGTAATTAAAATCGGATATTGATGCAGTCGCCTGCAGTGATTCGATGGTGTTGCTGCCCATCAACACTTGCTCTGGGCTAAGGGTGCGCGTGATCGTTGTTTCTGTGCCATCGCTGGTGGACGTGAGCACCAGCGTGACCGTCTCAAGCTCTTGATTGGCCGGGTTGAACGGATCCGCCTGCGTGCTTGATCCCACAAACCAATTGTTCTTGCCCCAGTCGCTGGGAGCAATTGAGATGACTAGGTCTTGCTGCAGCGACGAGGCTGTGGCGCTGGGGGTAGTGGCTTGGGGCTGGGTGATCGGATTGAGGGGGGCCGCTTCGGACCATTTTCCGAGCAAGGAACCTGGGCTGGAGGGCGTGAAGTTGGAGCTGTAGGTACCCAGCAGGGCATCGTTGGGATTGACGTTGCGAGAACGCCAATGACTTGAGATGGCTGATTCGATGGCGCCTGGATTGGGCGTTTGCTCGGTGGCTGGATAGCCCAGCTCTTTAAGTATCCCCAGGACGTCCTGCTGGCTCACCTCGGGCCAGAATCCTCCCGAAGGCAGCGGAGGTGCAGGCAGCAGGGCTTCGTTGTAAACCGCGAACTGATCAATGGCGCCGCCGGCGTTGTTGGCCAGCAGGAGGGCGGTGTCGTTGATGTTGCTGGCTACATAGGGGTTGCTGACTCCGCTGGCCGATGCCACCAATTGGTTGTCCACGTACAGGTTGGCGGTGCCCCGATCGACCGGCACCTGGGTGGCAACTCCGTTGATGGTGTATGGCAGGAAATCCGGCAGATAAGTTGCTACCACGTAGTGCCACTCTCCATCACGGAGATCACCGGGCAGTGGGCTCTGCCGGTTGTCGCTGGGGTTGGTGGCCGCCGAGGTGATCGAAACCCCATCTGCCACATCAAACACCAGTTGCCCCTGCTGGTTCACCGAAATGGCTGGGCCAGGGGCCACAGTGAAATCAAGGGTGTAGCCCCCATACTGCTCAAAGCCAGATCCGGGCTGGGGGGCAGCTTCTGGATTGAGCGTGAACCCTACCTTTGCCTCTCCATATTGCACCTGATAGTTCCAGAGGGTCTGGAACATTTTTTGCAAATTCTGATTCGTTGCTGGGTCTGTGTTTAGATCGCCGTTGGCATTGATCGCCACCAGGCCGCTATTGAGTGGAGCAGAGGTGGTGTCGATGTTGACGGCATTCAGGTTAGAAACCGGCAGGCCAGTATTTGGGTTGAGGGAGTTATTGAAATCAAGCGAGATGCCGGGCACCAGATCGATGGTGTTGGCGTATAAACCATCTCCACCCACCAGATCCGCCGCCGTGAGCCCATATTCCGCCAGGAAAGCATTCACCCCAGCTATCGTCTGACCATTGGCGAGATTGTTGATTGTGAGGGAGTTGCTGTAGAGGTTGCTGCCGCCATTGCCGCCCAGGGCTGTGGTATCAGCGCCAGTGGCATCGAGGCTCCAGCCCCAGGCGAACAGGTCTGATGGTTGGGCTTTATTGGAGTTGAGTTGGTCGTAGGCATCTTGGCTTCCTTGGGCAGCGGCTAGTTGATAGGTAATTTGAGCCACACTGAAGCTGGCTGACAGCAGCCAGCCGCTGGGGGCCTCATACCCGCCCACAGCCTGTGGCGATGGTTGGCCAAAGGCCACAAGGCCAGCACCTTGATCGCCATTGGAGTCGGCGGGCAGCTGGGTCCAAAATTCAATCGTGTAGGGAGCCGAACTGATGGGGGGGGTGGCGATCAGCGCATAGGCAGACAGCTGCTGCTGGCTCTGGCTGAGCGTGTAGCTGCCGGTGCCTGTGGAGCTATCAAAGCTGATCACCTCAGTGATAGTGGTGCCCTCGCTAACTCCCTCCCCGTAGATGCGATCTCGCACAGCCAGGCTGCCACTCAGCTGACTAACGTTGAGGGTGGCGCCATTAATGCTGCCAATGAAACTGGAGTAAGGAAGCCCCAATTCCTTGTTGCTGAGCGGTGCCTGATTGGGTAAGGCTTCAAAACTCGCGCTGGAAAGATTCTGGCTCTGGTTAATGCTGTAAGTGCCGGTGCCGGTGGTGGGATCAAAGGCACTGAGAACCCCAATGATCTGGGTATCTGGCTGCAAACCGGGGCCTGTGAGCAGATCTCCCTGATCCAGGTTGCCGCTGAGGGCTGTCACCGTGAGGGTGGTGCCAGTGATGCTTGCGGTGAGCTGGACAAACGGACTGCTCGGCAACTGATCAACCGGGGTGTTATTAATGACGGACTCGTATAGAGCGTTTTGACTGCCGGTACCAGTGCTGAGCACACCGGTGCCATCAATGTTTTGCACGGCACTGGCGCTCGATTTAGGCAGGGCACTGCGCACCGTGAAATCAAGCCCTGTGCTGGAGGCCACGGTGCCGGTGTTACTGGTGCCCGTGCTGCCAAGGTTGATAGAATTGAAGCCGGGCTGCAGATCGCCAAACTGCAAATAGATCAACGGTTCGTCATTTAACACCGCCTGCCCATAGGGGGTGCGCACGTCTTGACTCCAAGTAAGAAGCGCCGAAGTTTGGAAGTTTCCGCTGGCATCCACCGTTTGCTGTGAGGCGACGGAAATGGACTCGATGCCTAATCCAATGTCGTTGGCTTGATCCCAGGGGATCGTGGTGATCGTGGAGTTGCCGTTACTGTCGCTGAACAGGCCTGTCCATTGCAAATTCTTGGCAGCAGGATTGATGTAGCCCGCCTTGAGCACGGTGGGCGGCAACAGGGGATAGGCGTTGAGCGCTACCGGTTGGCTGCTACTGCCAACATCTTGGCTAAGGTTGATGCTGTACACCGCCGTGCCGCTACCGGCATCAAATGCCGTAACAATGCCTGTGATTAAAGTTCCCTTCTCAACCCCATCGCCTGTGATCAGATCACCGCTCCGCAGGCCAGTGGTCAGGCCACTGAGGCTGAGTTGATTATCATCTATCCATCCTTTGATCGGGATCGCTTTAGGCGCATTGCCCTTGATGGTATCGATCGAGGTTTCATCCCAAACCAGCAGGGTTTGCAGGCTTCCGCCCATATCAACCTGGAAAGATTTGAGGTTGCGAATTACCGCATTGGTTGGTGCATAAAGATCCAGGGTGTTGGGTGAGCTCCAGCCTTCAGAAGTTTGTGTAAAAATCCGGTAATTAATGCGCTGGCTGCCATAGAGCGCATTCATGAAGGCCTGGTAGTTTTGGCTGCCATCAGTTGCTGTCTGGGGGATGACAGGCTGGCTCGCTTCTACCCAGAACACCACACTATCCCCTGTATAAGTTGCCCCTGATGGACCAGAGATAGTGATCGCTGTGGGAGTACTTGCAGCGCTAAAAGTTGGTACACTCCCTTTATCAATATCTAAGTAGAGATTTTTAAGCTGCACATCATCAGGCTCGAATATTGTTTGCACCACTGGCTCATTACTGCTAGTGGTACTCGAATTGAGATAAGTGAGCGAACCATCGGACGCCTGTACCACCACCCGGTTGAACACCGCCCAGGCAGCCTGCGAGGGGGTGGCTTGGAATTGATCATTGATGCCATTGGCAAGCCATACCGCCTGGGCAGGAGATGATGTAGCTGACAACGTTGAACCTGTATTCGCAGAATTAGCGCTGAAGGAATTATCTTCAACTACGTTATTTAGACCTACAGCCTGGAGCGTAACGCTATAGGTGGGGTTGGTTACAGTGCTATCCAATGCAGCCTGCATATCAAGGGTGAGATCTACCTTTGTAGGGGTGGTTGCGGCAGAGGATTGGAGATAGAGCGGCTGATCCAGCACAACCCTCACAATCGTGCCATTACTTAGGCTTACCGTGGCCGTGGCCTGATTTAACAGTGTGATGCTGTTGTCATTGATTTGGATGGCCACGTTGCTGTAGCTGATCAGGCTGTTATCTGAGGGCGTTTGATTGGGGTATGTGGTTGACGTGATGGCCATCGCCAATGGGATTACCGGTTGAATCGCCAAGATGGACTGGGTTCCCAGAGGACTCCCAGTGCGGCTAGTGTCAACCGTGATAACAGGCAGCTGCTGTAGCAGATCTACAAGGGCACCACTGCTGCCGCTGGTTGGATTAGGAAGAATTGGAACGCTATTGGTGCCAGTGCTGAATACATCAGGAATCAGCACATAGACTCCACTGCCGGATGAAGTTTCTGGCAGTTGTAGATAAAGCCCTGCTCCTTTGCCCGGGGAATTAATAACAATAGTATTGGCTACAATCGCACCATTTGTAACTGTGAAATCTAAAGTAGCTGGTGCAGATCCTGGCAGCGATACTCCCATCACTGCAACATTTGAGTAGACGCCATCCATCAAACCGCTACCAGGATTTTGAAGCACCACCGGCGTGGAGGACGTTGCCTCAGTCACCGTCACCACGCCAGCGTCATACCCAGAGATGGTTAACAGCTCCAACGGTTGAGGGCTGCCACCCACCAAGGGTTGCACTGAGTTGAGATCAGAACCAGCCAGCAGAATCGACCCCTGAGATGGCTCGTAATAAAAGGGATAGTCTGAATTAGAGACGGCGGAAGTTGAAAGGCTGGATGTATCACCTAGCAAGCCATTCTGTGATTCAGCTTGCTCTGAACTTGGCGACTTTAATGAACTCTTAGTTTTTCTAAGTGAAGGCTTCTGCCATTTCCATGTATCTGAAAAGATATTTACCTTTGGACCAAAGGGTAATATAACATTAGCTGCAAGAGTGAGACTATTTTTGATGTAAGGATCTTGTTTTGGAAAATATTGAAAAGAATCACTTATAATGACGTTCACCCCTACTAAGCCCCCTATAAGTCCAGTCCCAGAAACTGATCCTGCCAAGCTAAGCCCATAATTCTGGGTAGAATTAAGTTGACTGTTATAGTTTCCGCTCGTTGGAATATAGAGAAATTCAGGAAGCAATATTCCAGCCGTACCTGCAACACCAAGCGCTATATCAACCCCAATAGGACGTCCTTTTTGTCGCTTTAATTGATCATAATTTTTGAAACTTTTGATATCTCCTTTCTTTTTTAGATAGTAAGCTTGACTTCCACCGTATACAAGCTCTAAACCACCCAATGCACCCCCTACGTAGGCGTAAGAATCTCCGGCATCTCTAATCCAGTTTGGAAAGGCAGAAGCAGCAGAAGTAGCTTGAGGTGATGGGGAAATTGTGTTTATAAATGCAAAACCACCCTCAAATGAAGCTGATGCTTTCAATAAGAATGGAAAACCCGAAGCAGCGCCAAAAAGTTTTTTGTACTCATATTTTATTCCAACGGAGATGTTTGACTTCTGTATTATCTTTTTGAGGTAATTTTCGCCAGACCATGGAAGAAGACGCTGAAAAGAATATGTTGTTGAAGCGGAGCCAGATAAAGAGGCTTTAGTTGAATGCTGCCCAGTTATTGTACTTGCACCTGATCCGTCTTTGCCTTTACTGACAAGATCATCGTAATCTTTTTTATTTACTTCTTTAGCATCTTTCGTAAATGGTGACCAGACAATAGCGGCGCTGCTGATCGCAGACTGCTGGCCAAATGTGGAAGCTCCAAAGCTACCGTTAAGCAAAACTTTTTGACCCGACCATCCGAATTTAAAAAATTCTGAGGATAAAGCAATAACATCTCCTTTTGTGTCTGTTTTATACTCTGCTTTAGAGCTATATGGTTCAAACTGCCATCTAACTTGCTGAGAAGACCAGTTTAACCCTGCGGTTTCTGTACTCTTGCTATTTGTCTTTTGATAGTTTAAGTTGAATTTGCCACTTTGGGTGAAGCCAGCTGATCCAGTTGAGTTTGATGCTACTGGATCAGTTGCTGAAGTTTGGATGGAAGGTAGGTCGCTGACGCTTAGCTGTCGCTGTTGCTTGGTAGCTGCCGCTGGTGCTTGCGAAAACTGCAATTCACTCCGGCTAAACGAAGAACCACCTCCGGAAAACTGTGCCTGTGGAGTTACAAGGCTGGAACTCTCAAAGAAATTGATTGGGTTGGGTGTTCCGGGTGTTAGGGCTATTGTTTTATTTACGAGGTTGTAGCTAGTTTCAGTTGATGCTCCGTTGGCTTCCAGCTCAAATTTGCAGGAGAGAAGATCGCTATCATTCTGAGGTGTACTACCTGATCCCTCCGCTTTCAACGCACTGGCTGATCCCGCACCCAACGGATCTCGCCCCTGATACACCAACTGGAACCCACCTGCTTGGGTTTGCGCCAGGTGAATCTCCTCAATAGCACTGCCGCTCCCCACCAGCTTCAGTGGCTCGCTCCAGCTCAGCTGGCCGTCACTCCCCCAGCCCCCCAGCGTGGCCTGAACCGTAGCGTTATCGCCTTCGCCCACCCGGTAAGCCAACACGATCCCCGGGGTGTTGCCGCTCGTGTTGCCCGTGCTGCCGCTGGTGGGCCATAAGTTATCCACCAGCAGCGCCTGGAGTTTTTCGCCGCCGTAGGCCCCGGGCACCACTTGACCTTTGTCCCAACGCTGGGCCTCGGGGTTCCACTGGCATTGCCATAGCAGGCCGTCGATCTCCAGGAAGGCGTGCGCCACTCCATTGGCGTCGTTGACGATCTGGATGCTGCTGGCGTAGGACAAAACAGTGCTCGGCTAGGGAGGGGTTCGCAGCGAAGGCGCGGCGGCTTGCTGCGTATGTACCCTAACCATGGTGTATTTCGACTGTTGTGTCTACCCACCGAATGGGGGGGAATGGCTTTGCGCTTCTGGCTACGCCCTGCCTAGGGGAGGCGTTTTTCCTGATGGCTGGTTTCTGGGTCGTTCCTGGTATCTCTGCGCTGCAGCCGCCTGGCCAGGAGCAGCAGCACCGCTGCGCTGGCAGCCACAGCCACCCAGTGAGCCGTTAACGACAGTGGGCTCAGGTTGCCCCGCATGGATTCAGCCCCAGTGGCCCCTGCCAGCACCATCAGGGCAAAGCGTGGGATCAGGGCCAACGAGGCCAGGGCATAGGGCTGCAGCCGGGTTGGCCCCAGGGCACAGCCGGCATTCACCAAATTCATCGGGATCAGCGCCAGCCGCAGCAGCAGCAGAAACTTCAGGCCGGCCGGTTGCCCGATCAGCGGCTCCAGCCGCCTGGCTTTGGGCGTTCTGGCCAGCCAGCGCTCCATTTTTGGCCGCAGCACCCCACGGCACAGCCGCCAGTTGAGCACCAGGCCAATGGCTTGTGCGAGCAGCACGGTGAGCAGCCCCAGCCCCGGCCCGAACAGAGCTCCAGCACCCACCACAAGTGCACCGGCTGGCAAACCCAGCCCCACGGCGGCGCTCAGCAGCAGCAGATACAGCCAGGGGTTGATTTCTGGCATCAGGGCTGCTTCATCAGCCAGCCCCGTCTTGCGGGCTGTGCTGCAACAACAGGCCCAGCTTCATCGCAGCGCCCACTGCCGAGGTGCGATTGCGAACATTCAACTTCTGCAGCACCGAGTGGGTGTATTCGCGGGTGGTGGTTTCGGCGATGCCCAGGCGTTGCGCAATCTCCCGGTTCGATAGCCCCTTGGCCAGTCCCTCCAGCGTTTGCTGCTCCCTTGGGGTGAGTTGGGGCCGGCTGCCGAGGGTGTTGGCCTTGAGGGCGGAGAGCAGGGCTGGTTCCACGTAGCGATGCCCCTGGTTCACGGCGAGGAGAGCTTCAATCAACACGCCACTGCCGAAGCTCTGCGTTTTGACCACGGCGTCGAGGCGATCCAGCGGGTAGGCATTCACCTGCAGCCACGCCGTACTTTCGAGCAGCAGCACCACCGCCGGAGGGCGCGGCAGGGCGCGCAGTTGGTTGATCAGCGCTTCGCCATGGTCGGGCGCGATCGAATCCACCAGCATCAGCAGGCAACGCTCCTTGCGGCTTTCAACCAGATCCATCACCTCCGCAGGGGTGACGCAGCTGCCGATCATGCGATCCAACTGAGCGGTGAGGGCCGCGCGCGTCATCAGCTGCGCTTCCAGATGGGAGCCTGACGCGCCGATCAGCGTCCAGGGCTTAAACAGCGCATCGACGGCTTCGCGGCGGGTGCGGAAACCTGGATCCAGCGGGTCGAAGCGAGGCAAGGCTGGGAGAGCGGTTTTTCCACGTAACCGGTAACCACGTTACAGATAAGTTTCACACCCACCTGATTGTGGAGAAGTTGTTAATGAACCTAAATACCCAACATTTTGATAAGAATCCTACCTTACAGGTGATTACGCCAGAGGTTAAAGGAGCTGTCTAATGTATATACATTTATAATTAATTATTATTCAGCAACATGATCACAGCTGACTGACGGCTGAGCAGCTGTTTGGGAAAGTAGATTAGCTTGGAGCTGATAACTTTTGCCAAATTTAATTCTAGCATCTTACCAAAAAACAAACGGTATCAATAGCAAAAGTTGTCCGTTTATCTCGCCGCGCGAGGCAACAAACTAGTTAGAAATAAAGTGATTTCAACTCTTGGCGCAGCGGGCAGTTGGGTTCGCCGGCGGCGTAATGGCGCTAGCCCGCAATTTGGCAGTGCAAAACAAAAAGCAGCCGCCAGAAGCTTGCGCAGTGCTTATAGATATTGGTTATAAACGCCTTTATTAAGCAGCGATATTATCTTGATATTTAGTTCTTTTGCGCCGGCGTGGTTGAGCTTCTAGCAACCTTTGCTCACTATTAGAATCAAGTAAGGAGTAAATAGTTTGCTTATTTTGATCGATATAGCTTTCTAGCTTTAGATCAGTTGGAACTACATTTAATTCACGTTTGCTGCCATCACGCAGCAAGAACAAAG
>Ga0247834_1004905_pt1 | contig 16358 bp, 13 predicted proteins | sample LaCruzMarch2015__8_FD_187118 | JGI IMG/M metagenome (GOLD analysis project Ga0247834, IMG submission 187118) | Freshwater microbial communities from meromictic Lake La Cruz, Castile-La Mancha, Spain - LaCruzMarch2015_12m | ecosystem: Environmental > Aquatic > Freshwater > Lake | place: Spain...
CAAAACTCATTTCTCGATCCTGTCTATCATGTTTGTTAAGTAGTCGAAGCGAAATTCCCGAGTTTTATAAACCGATCTACATCTTGACTCTCAGGTTATGAGCCCTGTATAACACTCTTCTCTGTTGTTCTAGCAGTGATGGAGACTTGAAGTGCCTTGTGCTAATTTAGACGGGTTGAACTGGATCCGACATCAAGCAAAGAGCACATAAAAGTGTTCCTCGCGCACGGATACCATTCAACCTCCTCATGTTAGTGGTAGAAGACATTTTTACCCTAGTACCACACATAACCATCAAACGGATCTGTATACATACGACTTGTAAACTATTTCTATTTAAATTATTTTTGAGTGCAACTTTTGAGGATGGAGCAGAATGATAACGTTCATGAAATTTATGACGGCGATGACACGTCGGATCATGAGGATATCGGAGTAGTTGATGAAAATGACAGCGGAGTTGTGAATGTTCACGAATATTATGAGCAATGGTTTAGACAAAGTCTCAGGATATTTCATAACATGGGTAGTGCCATTTTGCAGCTGCAGCAGCAAGTTCGTGCCCCACCACTAATGCATCAACGTACTCTAACTGATATCGATAATGAGTATGTACGAGCATCTGAACAGCTGCGCAATGCCAGCGACGTTCATGAGGTCGCCTATTGGCATGCTCGACGCATAGAATTAGCTGCCGAAGCCGAATCTCATCGTGTTGCTGCTGCTGCTGCTGCTGATGCTGCTGCTGAGATTTAATCCAGACGATTTCGTGATCTTCAAGATGCTCGTCAACAATAATAAATAAACTCTTCGTATTTTTAACAAGCTTTATCTGATATTCTGCCATAAATAATTCTTATGCTAATGTCCCGTTCATCTCATTCCGCTTTCTCAACGAATACAGAACAAAAGACGCCATGAAATACTTCCATCTCGCACATTCTTTCCATGCTCGCTTGTTGCTTTGGAGTACCTTCATAATCACTGATCGTGGCACAAACAATACTTTAGTGAAGCCTACAAAGTGATAAGCTAGACGGTGCTCATTGAAGTGATTGTCGTCCAATAACACGTCACCAATGTTTACAGACCCTCGATGCCAAGTTTTTTCTATCGAAGTTGTGATGCATCCGCTATACCTTCGAAATAACAAACATCCACGTCCGAGATTTGGATGCATCACAAATCTTTCTCCAGATGAAAATTCAAGCCTAACCGATTGAAGAATTACGTCGGCTTGTTCAGCAGGAGAGAGATATTTAGATGATAGGTAAGGAACCGTTTCGAGTAGAGAATGTCCTAAATGAAGGACGGTCACTCTCTGAAGTTCGGGTGATAAAATTCTCAGCGTAGGATATGCATCGTACAAAGTACATCCATTTGACTCATCATAGCTTTTCGCCGAATTGAAATTTCGTTGTGAGGTAATGAAACGCCGAATTCTCTCTGATGTATCTGTATGGACTGAACCAATGACTGTCTCGGAAAGCTTTTTCTCTGTAAAATCACGAATCATGGTATTCGCTTCATTCATACGTGTCGTAAATTCTTGACGTATACTTCCCCCAGACGCCACCGCCTCTGCAAGTTTGCCTATTATATATGCCCAGAAGATACCACAAAGCAACATCAATGCGTTTGCAATTATATACTCAACGAGTGTGACGGGATGAATATTACCATATCCGATAGACGTAATAGACTGAACAGCCCAGAATAAAGAAAGGAAGTAGCGTGGTAATGCGTTATCATACCCAAGGGGATTAAGCCCACCCTCGACATAAGCCTCAGAATACCATCCCTGTATCCAGTTAGGATTATCTTCACTCAATATTGCAGCTGGGCTGAAAGATTTCACTTCAATAAATACAATCCAACCCCACAGGCAAGCAATCACGTGTGAGACGACTGTGAGCATTAACAAGAACTGAAATGATAGCGCTGTTTCGATATCTACTCGTTCCCAAAATATGTTTAGCGTGTTCGAGTTGGCCATCATTTTCCTGATCCGAAAAAGGCGTAGGAGTTTGAGTATGGCTAAATAATTGAGGGTTTGATCTTTTTTATCATAAAATGCATCGTTACTCCAAGCTTTTCCTTGATGTCTCTCACTGATGGTTTTGGAAACTGCACCGAAGCTTGTAATACTCTAGGAAACAATGACGGGGGAAATAATTTACAATGATCATGAGTTTAAAAATGGATTCGCACTTAGTTAACCGTGATATGAACTCACAGTGATCGGCAATGACGCTAGAACATTCACAAAAAATAGGCTGAGCAAACAAAATGATGGATAAGATTGTAAGCTGCTGCTATACAACGTATGATATACAATTCGTAAAAAATTACTTCTTAGCTCACCCGCTTCGAATGTACTTTCGTCGTATTCTCTTGAGACTGAAAACAAGACGACCATTCTCGTCGTAATATGATCTGAAGAACTAGGTTTCGAAGATGAGTAACATAATACTACACACGCATCATTATAATAACTAAGAGCGACAAAAAGACATAATCACACACATGACGTACCGGTAAATACGTGTCAACTGTATCATGTGATAAATATTTGATACATCATAGTAAGAACAGAAACATAATGAAAGTCGAAAACATGCATTTCCACTCTATACAACTTACCGAGAAATGAAGCATTTAAGATCAAAGTGAAAATCCACAACGCCTTCGAGTTATCTATAAAAAATGGCCACATAAAAAGAGTGGATTCACATTAAAATTTCTTCAAAAATAGTTGACTTGCAATCACCATATTTGCATTCACAAATCTTACCAGAGATATAGCCACGACTGATACCAATAGCAAAGGGTGTAGCGAATGCATAATACCAAATTGCAAATATCATCCATAAGTCCCATAATTGGATCCATTTATTATTTGGAAAGATTACATAATTTATATTCTTGATACCACGTGCATCGACGAAAACATTATCGGATTTTTGGACGAGAGTAGTAGGATTAGCCTTCATAATAGTGTTGTCTATTCGTCTGCGCATCACAACGCATCAATGATCAATGCCAATGCACATCTCCAGGGTGAAACATTTTCCCGCAAAAAAACAGAACAGACGACCATGGCGGATCGCTCGATATTGCGAATAGGTCCCAACACAGGTACCGATAATTGCGGTGCTGCATTCCTCCGTGATGCCATCCGAAGACATTTCGACGGTGGTGCGAATGATGATATTGATCAATCAACACTAACAATCTCCAACCGATACTTTATTGCAAAAGTTGCATTGTTGGGACTGGATGAAACGTACGCCGATTTACGCAGTAGTACTAATAATGTTAATAATAACGGACACGGCAGCATTGCTACGGTAGAAGAAGATGGTATACTACTTGTATTTGATGATCGATCATCACATTCCTTTGACTCGCTGGGATGTATCCACGATGAAATTGTTGTTGGATCGGCGATTGGGGATTTGTTACGCATGTGCATTGGCACACACGTATCATCTACCAATGATGATGATGATGATGATAATGGTGTATCTACTACATCTATAATCACCAAGGATGAATATTCACGACGGGTACTGTGGTGTCTTGATCGTGGATATGAGTACGTATCAGTCGATTTATCATCACATGGGATGACTACTGGCTTCGATGTGCGTGATAAGGATGGATATGCACGTGTCATTGAGGCTATTGAAACTTGCATGTGGAGCTGTCGTGTTATGAAGGGTAGTAGTCCAGGTGGAGGAATAATGAATAGTAGTAGTGTGCAACAACGTGCCAAGGGGGGCAATGGTGGTGCTGTTGGAAGGAACAACAAAATAGATGATACTGGTGTGATGACAATGAGTGACGATACAGCAATAATGCCACTAATGACGGATGACGAACGTGAAAGTGCAGCCATAGCCAGTCTAATGAATGGTACAGCTAATGACGATGATTACATGCCCCCCTCGTTAGGCGGAGGTGGTGAGTTGCAATCTCAGTCAATTAGTACACAGCAGCAGCAACAACAACAATGCGACGAGGAGATATCATTCCATCAACTCGAAAAGGTACTCACAGAGGCCAAATGCATACGTGAGGCGTCTAGAAATAATGCTAATATGTCCGATGAGGAACGTAGAGCAAGGGCGGGGGATGCAGCGATGAAGTTAATGGGATTGTTGGACAGGTTAGGTTTCGACGAAGATAGTGACGATGAGGAGGAGGACGTGGACTGCGATAGCGATGATCGAAACTTGACAGGGAGCTAGTGGGTCTGCGGTAAAATAAGCGAATTCGACAAAACTTAATTCTGTCCAAGTAATGCATCTGAAAATGGCTGCTATAGGTTACAGATAGTGTGCGCACATTGGAACTTGTAAAGTTATCATGATAGTCATGGTTCGAACGGATGTCCTTCGCCCATTATCTCCTTATATATATATCGTCGATGGAGAACTCTCATGAAATCTAGATCGTCATACTGTAATTCACATTGTGATTTACAATTTGGGTCAAATCCAATATTTGACAACCCCTCAGCATACGATTCAACATCATAAATATCTAAATTGGGTAATAGTTCCAGTAGCCACTCCTTTACTATTGGATCACCATCCTTCCTTACTATTTCATTGCCACGAAAATCACGGTATTTATTAGTGGCACCGACACCTAAGTCAACTCTACCACTTCGTTGAAGATGTTCATTAAATAACATTTTGCCTACACCTCCAGAACCAATGAGCGTTCCAGTATTAAATTCACCCTTTAAAATATAATTGTTCAAATTTATTTTCTCTTCATCATTATTATCATCAAGAGATACATTGATTCCCAGGATTGCAAAGTCACCATCGTCAGTGAGTCCATTGCCCACGCCCAGAACATGACGAAGACGAAGACGATAATTAAAATGAGAAGTAGACAATGACGGGATAAAGGATGGCGTTAGCGTCATGGTGCGATGGTGACATACTTGCATCTTTCCAATACCGTGCCAGTTCCCCTCGCCCCACGCGGATGAATGAGGCGTGACTCCTGACTCTAAAAGGCCCAAGAAGTTTTTAATAGGGTTCGAGACACATCATTAAATTCGAATACTCGCCATGATGAACGCGCCGGCGGCGGCTGACGGATTCAGCATGGAGACATCATCTCGTCGTCACCCGTCTCATCATGCTTCTTCTGCCGGTGGTGCGGTAGTAAATTATAATGGAGTGGATTTGAAGGAATATACAGACTCACACTCTATTATTTCAATGGCCGTTGGTCTACAACGCGGAGGTCACGGTGAAAATTATTTCGATCTTACCATTGATGACGACGACGATACACCTGTGCAGAAGGGCTCAGTAACGGACGATGACAGAAACTGTTCGGGGGTAGAGGCTGCGTCGTCATCAATTATTCCAACCTATCATCACAAACGACGGACGAATAAGCCGAGGCATCGACAATTAGTATTTGGCCCGTCCGCGACCGCGACAGTGATTGATCTCGTGGGTTGCTCCTCGGAGGATGACGAGGATGTTCGACGGGAAATGACGAATAATAACAATCGCTCACTTCAGGAACGAAATATCTCACAGCCGATATATCCATTAATGCGACGAAAAAGGACGAGGAGTCCGTCATTAAAAAATGAAAAATATTATGGTGGGGGGACGACGACCATTATCCCACGTGCTACTTTGCTCCCAAATTCACATGTTTATCTATCCCCGAGAAGCATGACAGATGGGACGACGATAACATTTGGCCTGTTGGGTCTAGTCGATGTATTAAAGGATGCGAATACGTTAACTTGCCAGGGGAATATCGCATCAAGCATGACAAAGTTGCTTGCGCCGATCCATCACCCCCCTTCGCTATTGTCGACTTGTTTGTCGGTATCGTCTAGCAGCTTGAAGATGGCAGCATCAATCCCATTCAACCACCAACCGCTGCACTACCTCCAGAATGACAATTGGTCATGCGGGTATCGGAATTTACAAATGCTCCTAAGTGGGATGATGCCAACATTACGCCACGTCTTTCCCAACGGTGTGCCATGTGTACATGAAATACAAGCCACGATGGAACAATTATGGAAACATGGATTCGATTTACGTAATGCCGAACATCATGGTCGTGCACTCGTGGGCAAACGTACATGGATTGGTACGGTCGAGGTATGGTCCTATTTGAGTTACAAATGTGTCGATTCGATAATTGTTCAATTTATTAAAACACATTCGAATAGAGCATTGCTTGGTAAATTTGTTTGGGCATACTTTTCGAAATTTGGTCGCTACGATGATGGAGAAACGTCGATGACGATTTTTCCAACCTGTGCCGAGTATGCCGAGAATTTAATATCCGAAATCACCAAACACGACTTTAATTCACAATGGGGGGATGGACTTCGGCAAATGGGACAATCGATTGCTGGTTCGCTCCCTCCATTGTACTTGCAATGGAAGGGACATTCTATTACTATCGTGGGGATACGGAAAGTAGTTAGTCCTGCTACTGATCATCCCCCCTCATACACGTTGATCATATTCTGCCCCCAGAAGAATGTATCTGGCATTAAGTCAACATTAATGCGAGAATTTGAAACAAAAATAAATGACATTTCGTCATCAGGGGGGGGAGGAAAGACGAATAATAATATCATCAACAATTGGCCAATTCTTGAACTACCCGCGAACAAACTGCTACAGAAGGATTGTCAAATACTCCTCTCTACTGCACGTGTTATTGATGAGAAAGAAAGTAATCGACGGAAATTCTGTTTTATCAATCTTGGTTTTCTGAATGCCGTATCGAATGACTATTCGTAGCGTATGATGGGCCATTTCTCTCTCTAATCTGTGTACCCATATTATTTGTGTATGAAACATTCTGCATATTCTACCTAACTTAAATATAACAAATCTGAATTACAAATTACTAGGTACTATGTACTTGATACTCATGTTTGAGCACAATCTATTCATAAACCATTTTTACAACGACTCAAGTCATTTCATGACAGAGGTACATCAAGCTACTTGATTTTTGTTCCTCTTTGCATCAGACTTGACACAATTATGATAGGAGTATAACACAGGCATATCCCACCATCGCATTGTATAATATAATATATTCAAACTTAGTTGATATTGATTGTCAACCTGTCGAAGAGGATATGCCATCACCTCTGGCATGAGACCCACGGGTACATTTGCAAGATATTGGAGTAGGGAATCCTTGTCTTGCAATGCAAGCACAATCTTCTGTGTCCGGTCGAAGCAAAGCAATCTTGCAATACGATCTCTCAAGAACCTTGTGATAGGCCTGTTGTTATCAGAAAAGAAATTCATTCCAGCCAACGTGTGATTGGATTCAGATATGGCGTTCAAACTTGAGTTGTCAAAGACACAAGTCAGTAGTGCCTTCACACCGATGGCTGTCAAGTTATTGGAATGAATACTCATTGTTTTCAGGTTTGTATTTCTCTTCAGCGCTTGCGAGATGAGTAGAGAATCATCATCATTCAACCGGTTATGTTGAAGGGACAATTCTTTAATGGGAGAATCACCTTCCAGATACTCGGTAATCTTGGCCGCCCCCAAAGAGTCGATATAGTTGTGCTCAAGGTTGATGTAATCAACGTCTGACTGTAATATAACCATTAGAATTCCCGGACTACTTCCAAGGTCACAGTGAGCCAAATGAAGCTCAGTGATACGAGCGTGCGACTTTAGTGATCTGGCAAGGCATCGGGCCGATTGCATGCCATCAATCCGATTGTAATAAAGTGAAATGCTAGTCAACTGGGAACTAAAATCTACTAACTTGGACAGAGATATGATGCCATCTTCACAAAGATTTGCGTTCTTGAAACTGACACACGTACTTGAACTGGTGGCTCTTCCGCTAGACAATATGGCAACTAATGCAGCAAGGCGCTCATTCTTCATTTCTACATTTATAATGTCAATACCTGTAATCTCTGTGACTACCCCCAGCTGCTTCCTCCGATCAATTTCATTTTCAAGCTGATTCAAATAATAATCTAAGATTTGTTCGTGCCAAACAATGGGTTCTTCGTTATGTGGCCTCCAAGGGGGCCACAATTGATGATTCAACTTCAGTTGGAAGTCTTGGTGATTTGTCACCTTTCGAATGCAAGATTGTAGCTGCTCCTTCACTTTCGTCAATCCAAAGCGATTCCTTTCTCTCCAATTATCAGGCTTATTATACGACGCCTGCGTGGGCCCGGCATCAGGTGAAGCTACATCTCGATCCGAGCATAATGCAATGTCGAATTTTGTGTCGTAGTTACCATTGTGAAAATTAGGGATGAAAGACTTACCCACAAGACTCTGTACATGAGCCTCAACTTTGACAAGTTCGTCATGCAAGAAATTTGCCGAATCACCACAATGATTTATAACCTTGCGAGCTGTGCCAACGTTTCTCAACCAATCAACACCCATCTTAGTCTTTAAGTCATGTAGCCTCCCATACTTGACAATGTCTTTCAAATCGTCAGTGATGAAAGAAAAGAGAGATCTAATAATCTTGACTGCAGTATATCCACCCATAGAAATTGACGTTGTTGTTGAACTACTGCCATTATCACTCGATGCCAATTGCAGTAACCGTTGGAAGGCATAATTAAACCACGGACCAAACACAACCATTGCCCCAGTCTCCTTCTGTCTAAACATTCTATTCTTGGTGGCCTTTTCTGATTGACGCAATGCCTCAATCTCAAGGAGGATTGCTTCCTCTGTACACGGATGGCGGGCATTATTGTTCATATCATGCACTTTGTATATGTCCCGCTCGAAGAATTGAATTTGCGACCCAACCTTGACGCGATACCTGTGTCCACCGTCACCGTCATCCGTATCCAATTTTTCGAGGAGTGTCGTGCCCACATTTTCAATGGCTCGTAGCGTATTTTGATGGGAGTAGATTCCCCCCGTATTATTATTGATCTGGATTCGACATCTATTGATGGCATTCTTTTCCTCGTCCGTGAAGAAGTCATCATTGCTTGGAGCTACGGATTCATCACCCATATCCATCATAATTAGCAAATTCAATGTAAATAGGGGGCTCCGCGTTGATGTCCAAAACTCGATCCAGAAAATCAACAATGGACGACGATTACATCAACCACGATGATCTAATCAACGACTACATCAACAATAACAATGACGATGATGAACCGTATGACGATGACTTTGAGGACCAATTCATAGCAGATGATACGGGCAATGAAAATCACCATTATATTGGTGGCGCACCACCTTCGAAAGTAGCTGGGGGCGAAGGTATCAATATTTCATCGACGTCGTCTTCAAATCGCGAGGGAAGGACCCCGTTTGACGGTGCACGCATAAGTGTGGGTGCACTCGCGGCAGAAGTTACGAAGGATGAGGTAGTCAACAAGAATTATGATACTCGAATTATGATGGAACCGCAATCATGGGAAAAAATAGCAACTGCATTAGAATCACCGAATCATACACTCTATCAATTTGAACGATACAATGGTCTGTCATCATGGCGTAGTACCAAGACTAACATTGAAGGAGGGGGGGTGGAGAAAAGTGGTGCCACGACGATGGAGGCTACTTCCTGGAAGAAGAAGACTGGGACGACCAAGGCTGGCGTACGTAAGCGTAATGTCGATGATGAGGAGGAGGAAGAGAGTGAGGATGAAGATAATATGGACAGCGTTCGTCTACACCCGAATAATAGTACTGGATCAATAACATCGCATGGCATGTCCAATCGTGTACGTGCGGGGGATGTACAACTTGTACAATTTCGTGAAAAAGAAGACTTAGTTGTCCTAGGACAGGCATGGGGTAACAATAAGAGGGGGGAGGAGAGAGAGGTTCGCAGCTATTATTCTGCTGCACCTGCAAATAATATGCCAATATTAGGAGAGAGAAGTATGCCTATAACATTGGCCGATGGGACGGTTACATTTGTTAAACGATCCTCCTTTAGTGGTGGTGGTGATGATGGCAGTAGTAAGGATGATAATGAAAAGAAGGAGGAAGGGTGTCTATTGGGATTGCCCATGTCAGAGCTAGTTCGACGAGCCGATATCCTCCAACGTCGAGCTATTTCGCGTAAAGTTGAACGAGAGGCACGGCATGGTGGACGAAAGGATGCTGTGGATTCGTCGTCATCAGCTGGTATAACGTTGGAGGATGTTAGTGGAGACACACATGTTAAAAACGATTACGAGCAGGATGATAAAGTTGAAACAACGCAAACTAATAATGACAAAAACGAGGAGAAGAAAGAACGTCGACGGATCACACGTGCATTGGAATATAATCGTCACGAGCACAAAATGATGCAACTCCAGCAACGACTATGGGTGGATAAGCATGCACCCACGTCAATATCACATCTATTATCAGATGAGAAGACAAATCGGGAGGTTCTACGTGCTCTACGGGGTTGGGATCCATACGTGTTTAAGAAAGAGGCACCCAGTCGACCAGCGCCGATTGATTATGGATCAAGGTATGGAGGAGAACAAAGTGGAGGGAATGATTGGAAAAAGAATAAAGGCATCGATAATGCACGAAGAGGAGGGGGCAAGTGGCAACAACACAAGAAAGCCAAGGTGGGTGGTGATAACGATGACGCCGCAGACGAGAATAATCAACAACGACGTGTTGATGTCCGACCTGATGAAACATCCCGTGTCATACTCCTCTCGGGCCCGCCAGGAGTTGGCAAAACGACATTGGCACATATAGTTTGCAATCATGCTGGATATCGTGCCGTGGAGGTCAATGCCAGTGATGAACGAACTGGGAGTGCACTGACTGAACGTGTCCGACGGGCCATGGAGGGGACGACTCTCGACCTTGTTGGTAATGCAGAGAAGAATGATATGAAGGACGAGGAGGATGGGGGAGAGAGGAGGAAGCTACGGAGAGGAGGCAAGCCAAATTGTATCATATTGGATGAAATTGATGGTGCAGATGCCAAATCCATTGCTGTTTTGGTCGACATTATCCGCGCTGAGATACCACCTATGGGGGGTAAGAAAGGGAAGAAGGGAGTGGCACCCTACCTTCGTCGACCGATTATCTTGATTTGCAATCACAAGTATGCTCCAGCATTACGCCCAATATTGCCATATGCACGTCAATTTGATGTCCAACCTCCCAACCCAGAACGATTGACCGGACGTTTGCGTGCAGTGCTAGCAAGTGAACGAATGTCAGTCGTTGCGGGGGGGATGCTATTACGGCGTCTAGTGGCCGGGACGGGAGGGGATGTAAGAAGCTGCTTATACGCACTACAATTTGCGTCAGCACGAGCACGAGAGCTGGCCGTCAAGAAACGCGAGCGTGAGAGTGGTGGTATGTCGTCTTCGAACAAGGGTGATGCGTTAATGGTCGATATTTCGTCGACATTAATGGCCGCGTTGGGGGAGAATGGCAACGGATTGAAAGATATGCAGGGTGATATCTCAAGCACAGTGGCAACTGTGTTCCGTAAGGCAAAGTCAATGAAAGATATGATCGGTAATAAACGACAAAAAACGTCGAATGGTTCGTCCAACATGGTATCGTCGTCGCCCAAGGGAGTTGATGTTGTTCTCAAGGTCGTCGATCACTTTGGAGATAACTCAAAAACATTGGACTGCCTTTGGATGAATGTTAACCGTGTTTCGTATGTCGACCCAACGCTGGATCGGTGCTGCACGGCACTCGAATGGCTTTCGAGCGCGGATACATACCGCTCACACAAGAGTAACGTCGCAATGAATAACAGCGCAGAGCATCAATCGATGCAAAAGTACTACATTCCCACGGCGGCCGCGGCCATACATCTGTTGTGCTGCGTTGAAACGAGACCAGACCTGACATTCTCAACGAGGCCACTTTCGGATTGTCACTATCAGAATGAGGCGAATGTGTCGTTGGTACATAGATTTGTGGAGGGGCTGCCATCCAAGTCCAGACGCGGAGTTGGGGGTGGGACCGATACTGTTGTGTCGGATGTCATACCCTATGGACTGTGGTTGCTATCTGCTGGTGACGGAAAACACGCCTTGTCGAAACCTGTATCTTCCGTGGACATTTTAAGTTTAGAGGAGAAGCTTGCGTTTAGTGCACACGTGCAAACGCTGCGAGATCTTGGTCTGACCTACGTCAAAGATGGTGGAACATTTGATTACAATCATACCAAGAATTTTCGATTAGAGCCCGAGATCGACAAACTTGTCAGGTTCGAGTTCCTGGGTGATAGTGTCGGTCGGAGAGAAATCCCAGCTCTATTGAAAGAACTGCTCGCGCACGGTGTGACGGTAGCAGCGTTGCGAGAGCGAGAGAGTGAGGCATTACTCTCCCAGCAAGCAGCAGCAGCGAGGGAAATGGGTAAACCATCAAAGCCAAAAGATGGTGTTATCATATATAAAGCAGATGAAAAGCCACCTGCTGTCACGCCTAAGAAGGGGCCTGATGATCCCGTCTCAAACACTTCAGCTGCGAAGAATTTCTTAGGATTCAGAGCCGCCAAGGCAAAGGAGGCCAAGTCCGCCCGTCGCGCTGCCACGGTTGGATTTGACCGGTCCAAGACGATGAAGCTTTCGAATACGGGCAGTGGAGTGGAGATATCCAAGGTTATTCGATTTAAGTATCAGAAAGGATTCACACAGGCTGTCCGTGCCCCTTGCCAAATGGACGATTTACTTTGATTGCGTTACGTATGAAAGCGCCGGACTTACTGATACTACATGTTTTACATGAGAACGTCTGAACGCTGAGGGTATAAAAATGTTCTTATACTACTATTACAAATAATATCGTTTAATATTGATCGTATGGAGCGTATGATGATGGCAACAAGCAGGCGGGCATAAAAATGGATATCGACCTCTACTGGGGGTATTTTGACTAATAATTTTGATTAGTAGCTATTCAATACCAAAGGACCATTTTATTGATCTCGTTTGTTTTCTTGCAAGTCAAATTCAAGTGGCACGTGTTGCAGGTTAGCTGGCATTGCATAATCTCAAGCAAAACCCCCTTCAAGGGCTTTTGCGAGATGATATCACTTACGTTGGCTGTCTTCGTAGTCGTCTCGCCCTCCATCCTGAAGTTCTCGGCAACATGGTCGAGATGAAATCCCCACGCACCATGCATATGGTCCCTAGACACGCATCCACACCTCGCACAGGCACGCTGTTTCTCTTTAAAAAGGTAATAGATCACCACCTTCATGAATCCTGATAAATCGTATTTATCGAAGACGTCTTTGAGGTCGTCTCGAAAGCGCTCGACATTACCGTGCCCTAGTGCCAATAAAGCAGCCTTGATTTTCTCGTAAGTAAAAAGCTTGCGGTTTGCTGCATTAGGACCAAGAGTGTTCATCTGGACTGTAAGAAAGATGGTAGACTTGAGGTTTTGATCACCTAGGACCTCGATGGTCGGCGTATGATTTTCATGCACCTTGTAGCTGGTAAGGGTTGCCTGTGCCCCACGCACTAACTCGTTAATAATCTCCCTCTCGAATTCTTCTTTCGTGACGAGCATGTTTAGGTCAATGCTGTGAAGAAAATGATGTTTTGAAAATTAAAAATCAAACAACAATCTCAACTCGATGGCGGACGTAATCCTTGTATACCTCGACTCTCTTGAAGCTGCAGGGGGTGACGATGAAGAGGCAGCACGTTCGGCGACTCTTCTGTTTGAAACAAGTGTCAATGCACATGTTAAAGCAGGACATGATCGAATGACGGCTAAACAGCTTCCAGGCTGGTATTGTGGAAAGAGTGGACAAAAATGGAAATACTTTAGTCCTGATGGACATATCTTTAACAACGAGGCAAGCGTGAAAGATTACATTGTGTTCTGCAATACAGGCTCTCCGAGTGCTGCAGCATGCGCAGCGTTTGCCCATGGCTTTGGACCCGGCTGGGAGCTTTTCAGAATGGGAAAGTCTTGGAAATGTGTATCCCCCGAAAAACAAGAATTCCCTTCGATATCGGCCACAAAGAAGTTTTTGAAAGCTCTTTCGACCTCTACTGAATCGACTGAGACTACTGAACCGAGCCCCTTCTCCTTCGTAGAAGCTCCCTCTGCCGTGTCGAGAGAATCTGAGGAGGCAGCACCGAACGCCATCCGCGAGAATCAACTCAAGACGGATGAAATTCGAATCCTTCGTACAGAGATAGATCAGCTGAAGCAGAAGAATTCGGATTTGACAATCAAGACCACTGTCGAGCTAGAGGCCGTCAATGAGCAATTTCGCAAGGCCGAAGATCATATAAGGGAGCTGGAGCAAAACATGAAGGATTTGCGCCAACAATCATCCGAGCTCCAAACGGCATTGCAACTAGAAACTAGTGCCCGCATCAGCCAGGATACTTCCATTCGCACCCTCACTATTGATTTTCAGGCCACGTCGACCGAGAACAAGGAGCTCCGTTCGAAAGTGCAAGAGTTGGAGGCCCGTGCCAACGGTTTTGTCACGACTAGTTACAATCCATCAGCCGCCTGGGTGTCCATCAAAAAGCAAAGGATCGAGCCATCAGCCACTGAGGTGTCAGTCGAAACCAAGTTAGCAGCTGATGCGATTGACGAGAGCCGTCCACAGATTGCTCCTCCGACGCATGCGTGGTTATGCGACAAATGTGGAGTGGCCAAGTTTCGTACACTCAGCGAGGCTAATGCTCACGAGGATATTTGTTCGTTCGTTGACACTCTTTCCGTCTGAGCAACTACCTAACATTCATAGAATAATTTAGTTGATTTCACGGCCACATCATGATAAGATATATTCTAAACGATTTGACAATGGTGTTGAGTTTGGTACAGAATTACAACGAAATTCTAAATTCAAAGTGACTTGCGCGCCCACAAGATTGAAATTTTTTGTTGATATTCCCTTGGAAGATGAAGGTGGCCTTTCACGACGCTTCTGGACGTCCACTTGAGAGACATGTGTTGCTCGTGCGGCAGTACGGAACGCATGGTTTTGATTGTTGGTCTGCTAACGGTTCTTATGGCGCTGAACTTCGGCAACGCTACAGAGATGGTTTGATGTCAGATGATGAAAAGAGCGCTCTTCGGGAAATGAAGTTTAACTTCACTTATTACGGTACGTACCCGTGCATTACTTATCCAAATCTGCGCATTTTCTGAACCAGACATTGCTTGCTCGTCAATCGCAGAAAACGAATTGGCGAAAGCTGAGTTCAGGAAAACACACACTGAGGAAGAGTGCGCGGCTCTGGGATTGAGATCGGTAAACAACACGAACAAAGATATCTTTACTGAAGAGGAAGATCTCTTGATCGAAGATCTAGTAGAAGAGAGGGGGGAAAAATGGAAGGAAATAGCCGAGGCGTCGTTTCCGGGGCGATCAGGAATGGACATCCGTGCTCGTTATTATTCTGTCCATCGAGTTCGTCGTTCAGGCGAAAGCAAGGCAAAGCAGAAGCAGCATCCCAAATGGCTTCCGGAAGAGGATGCCATAATCCGAGAAGGCATTGCTGAACACGGAAATAAGTGGGCAAATATTGCTAATCTATTGGGAGAGCACAGGAATCGCGATGATGTGAGGAATCGGGCTAAGTCCAAAGCGTTTTTGAAGGCTGACGCTACCCTGACCAATGATGAATCGACGGTTGTTGTTCCTCGTGCTCCGAAAAAAGTCAAAGTCGCTATCCCACCAACTTGCGTGGACGGAGGAGTGGCTGCTGCAGCATCAGTGCCAGCTACCCTGACCAATGATGAATCGACGGATGTTGTTATGCAAGAGTTACCTCCTCTTCCTGAACTAGCGTTCTTTTCTCCCATTCCGCACGCAGATATCGATAGTTTTGATTTTTCGCTTTCCAAAGTGGACTTTGACGAGAATGACGACACGGTCGTTGAGAATCTGTTCGAAGCTGCATCGACAATGCCAGATTTGCCTCCGTATTCTTCTCCTGTTCTACCGTTGCACGCAGCTGTTTGAATCAGATGTCGTAAGTGACCGTTAGAAGTAATTCATTACTAGAGTGATTATCTTAGTCCTACGCATAACTAATTGTATGATTGCTAATCAAAGCAAATACCTCTCTATTCAATTTCGCCCGTTTCTTTCGTTCCGTCGTTGATTTGATGCCGATCATCGTTACTTCATTCAACAATCGTGTAATTTCGACCTGCTGACCTTTCTTAATTCTTTTCACCTCTTCTGCCGCACGCCTGAGCTCAGCCTCAGCCACACGCTGACCTTTCTTAATTCTTTTCACCTCCTCAGCCTCAGCCACACGCTTGGCCTCAGATTCTTGTTTCCTCACCTCATCAGCCAAACGCTTGTCCTCAGATTCTTGCCTCCTCTTCTCGATAAACTCGGCATTTGCC
>Ga0247834_1004915_pt1 | contig 16332 bp, 11 predicted proteins | sample LaCruzMarch2015__8_FD_187118 | JGI IMG/M metagenome (GOLD analysis project Ga0247834, IMG submission 187118) | Freshwater microbial communities from meromictic Lake La Cruz, Castile-La Mancha, Spain - LaCruzMarch2015_12m | ecosystem: Environmental > Aquatic > Freshwater > Lake | place: Spain...
AGTGGGTTTGTTGCTTCGTAACCACACTCTCACCCAGGCAGAAGGCCGCCGCCAGCTCCTGCCACACCTCGCTTCAGCCGTTGTTTATGAAACTACGGGGTTTACTACGGTGACGACGTGGGCGGCAGTTCGGCCTGGTGGCGATGGACGGCCCCGGCAGACATGCAGGTGCTCATCTCCGCCGTGAACATCACGATGTACGAGGGAGCAGTGGTGACTGTGTTCACTGGCTCCACGCTCGCATCTCTCGTGTCCGCCGGTCAGGCGGTGGTGGCGTTCAATGGTGACACGGCAGGCGCGGCGGGCGTGCTGCTGAATGCCGTCGCCGGGCAGACCTATCAAATCGCCATCCATGGTGTTTGGGCGGTGCAGGGCAAGTTTGAACTGGTCCTCGTCCCGCCGCCTGCCAATGATGACTTTGCCGATGCCACCGACCTGGGCAGCGCTGGCACTGTGACGACCAGCGCATCAAACGTCGGCACGCTGGCCGAACTGGCCGAGCCGGACGGCCTGATCATTGAGGATGAGTTCTGGATGCCTATCGAGCGGAAAACCGTGTGGTGGCGCTGGCAGGCACCTGCCACCGGGCTGGTGCAGGTGGACACCCTGGGCAGCAGCTTTGACACCCTGCTGAACATTTACACCGGCACCGCGCTTGATTCGCTGACGCGCGTGGCCTCCAGCGGTGATGCCAATGAGCAGGGCAACAGCAACGCGGCCTTCCAGGCGGTGGCTGGCACTTTCTACTACATCCAGGTTGCAGGCGAGAGGACCACCCGCACGGCGGGACTCATCACGCTAAACATCCGCTCCCTGGAAAATCCGGCGACCGCCGCCGATCACATTGCGCGCGGGCGGGCCTACCTCCAGCAGCAAACAGACGCGGGATTGACCGCCGCCGGGCAGGAATTCCAGGCGGCGCTGGCGATGGCTCCGGGCCATCCAGAGGCGAGTATATTGTCCGCCATGACCCGCTTTGCCCTGCTGGAGAAGGCATCAGCATTCGCGCAGGCACTCACTGGTCTCGGCATTTTGAATTACAATGTCAGCACGCATCACTATGACTTCCCCCGCGATGCGCAGGATAAGCCAGTGGCCACGCCCGGCACACACACTCAGGCAGCCTTGGACTATCTCCAGCAGACCATGCTGCCAGCGCTCCAGGACATCGCAACGCTGCTGAACGCGGCATCTTCTTCCTTGTTCACCACGAGCTTGTCTGACTCGGAGACGGGCGTGCAGTATATCTCGCTGGACGCCGGAGACATTTCCATGTTGAAGGCCACGGTTTATGCCCTCCAGGCCACCATCCGCATCCTACAGACCTACGATGCCGGGTTCTCCGTGGCCACGGCGGTGGATGCCGCAAACAATGGCGAACTTCATCTGGAGACGCTGGTGGACAGCTTTGCCAATCTGCTGACGCTCACCGCCAGTGACCAGCGCGCCGCCTTCAAGACCGCCTATCAGCAGGCTGTGACCCACTTCCAGACAGCCTCCGCGCACATCCGCACGGTGCGCGGCATACCCTATGCGCAGGACCGCCACCTTTTCCGCATCAGCCCCCGCAAGCTGGAGGGGGAGGCGGATGTCCGCGGGCACATGCAGAAAGCCTCCGACTCCTTTGACGGTCCGGTGGTTTGGGGCGGCGAGACGATCAACCTCTCAACCCAACTCACCACAACGAGTTCTCCGCGCGCCCAATTGCCCGGACTCGTCGGCAACCGTGCAGTGGCGGGCACAACGCCAGAGCCGACCTTTGACAACGCCATCCCGGCGGGCACGCAGGCGAAGGTGAGCACCTTCCTCCGTAAGCGTAACATGCTGCATGAAGTGGGCACCTATGGCAACTGGCTAACCTACTTCCTCCGCAATCAATCGCCTGCCAACCAGATGGCCGATGCCGACCCGGACGGCGACATGCTCATCAACTTTGCCGAGTTCGCCTTTGGCCTTGATCCCACGCAAAGCTCCTCCCCTGACGAGTTTACGGTCAGCAGCCTGCAAACCAACGTGGCGGACGGCCAGCGCTACCTCTACCTGACCTTCGTGCGCCGCATTGTGCGCACGGACATCGAATACATCGTCGCCGTGTCGGACAATCTCTCCACCTGGGACCGCACCCAGGTCCAGGTGCAGCAGGTCGGCGCACCAGTGCCCACGGGCGATGGTGAGACAGAGCAAGTCACCTTTCGCGTGCTGGCGAATCCGGCGATCACAGACCGGAAGTTTGTGCGCGTGGAGGTCAATGACCTCACCGCGCCCTAAATAGCAAATGCATCCGCTGGAGCCGGAGGTAGCGTTGCGGAAATGCTGTGTCGCAGCCTGGCACCGCCCAGTTCACCCGACTAATCCGAGAAGATACCGCACTTCTTGCTGCCATTCGTTCCCCTCCACAGTCAGGCGGACGAGGCGCTGGAACTCATGCGCGGCTTCTTTGCGCAGACGATGGAGGGCGGTCTTGAGCTTGTTGGTGTCCTGTAGCACAGTGCTTTGGGTTTGGACATCGGGGATCAGTGGGAGGGATTTGACCTCACCCAAAATAAGCGGATGCAGGGTGTCAAAGACGAAATCCTTTTGCCGCAGGGTGTAGGTGAGGCGGAGACTGTCGAGCACCTGCTGCCAGAGCTGGCGGGCGAAGGCACGATCATAGGCGCGTTCTGGGGCGGAAATGTCCTGGTCCGCGTACTGGAGGTAGCAACTCTCCGCCAGCGCCCAATCCAGCGGCAGATGCTCTGCCGCCCCACCCCGGCGCAGGGCGCGACCGCGCTGCGCCTCCGTGGCGGCGCGGTGACGGTAGATGGTGATGATCCATGTGCGCAGTCGGCCTTTCTCATGGTCGTAGCTGGCAAAGCGGTCCTGGTGGGTGAAGATGTGGTGAAAGAAGTCCTGCACCGCATCCGCAGCAGCGTGCTCATCCAGACCGGTGCGGCGGGCATAATCGTAGAGGGGCATCCAGTAGCGGGTGGCGACAAGCCGCAGCGCCTCATTTCGCTGGGCCGCATCTGTACTACACAGTCGCCCCACCAGGGAGAGGGTGGTGTCGGGAAAAGTCTCGTTGGCTGCGTGGGCGGGCATGGTTCAGATGAACTCTATTTAAGCCATGACTCAATCTGTTTCACAGGAAAGCCTTGTCTTTTGCACTAAGTCGTGACCAAACAGACACGTCTCCACACTATGTCTGCCGATACCCCCACCACCTTGGACGTACTGCCATCCTTCCATGAGATGGTAGAGGCTGAGCTGAAGGCGGCAGCGGCGCAAACTCAGCCCTGCCATCTCCACCCGCTACAGCCTGTGGAAGTGCTAGCCCGGCTGCTGCCGCAGTTCGAGCAATTCGAGTTCCTGGGTGAGGGGGGCATGGGCGTGGTTTACAAGGCCTGGCACCGAGAACTGCGGCGCTGGGCGGCCGTGAAGCTATTGGCCGCCAGGCTGGCTACGGACCCACGGGCACTAGCGCGTTTCCAAAATGAGGCCACGCTGCTCGGGCGGCTGCGGCACCCAAACATCGTCCCCGTGCATGACTTTGTCAGCACGGGGGATCTGGCCTGGCTGGTCATGGACTATGTGGACGGTGTGCCTCTACAGTCCTGGGCGCGGGAGCGGGGACGCACGGCGGCAGAGCTGGCAGTGATGGTGGGAAAGATCGCCCGTGCTGCGGGGGTGGCCCATGCGTCGGGCATCACCCACCGGGATATGAAACCGGGGAATGTGCTGGTGGTGGGGGATGAGCCAGTGCTGCTGGACTTTGGCCTGGCGCAAACCTCCGGCATGGGCCGCGATCAGCGTCTGACGCTGACAGGGGAGTTGCTAGGCACGGTGGCCTACTTGGCACCCGAGCAGGTGGACCCGGCATTGGGGGAGCCTGGCCCGGCTACAGATGTCCACGCCTGCGGAGTCATCTTGTACGAACTGCTGACCGGTAGCCTGCCACGCACAGGGCGGATGCCGGAGATTTTGGCCGCCCTAGCAGCCCTGACACCTGCGCCGCGCCTACGCGTACGACTGCCACAGGTGGCCCGGAACCTGGAGATCATCTGCGGAAAGGCACTGGAATGCCGCCCGCAGCACCGCTACACCAATGGCACGGCGCTGGCAGAGGATTTGCAGCGCTTCCTTGAGGGTAGGCCAGTCACGGCAAAACCGCCCGATTTGCTGGAGACAAGCTGGCGCACAGCGTACAGGCACCCGCGCCTGGTAGCGGGCCTGGTGGTTATGTGCACAGTGCTGGCCCTGGCCACCTGGGACGCACTGCGGACGCAAACACAGTTGCAGAGCGCACGACTGACCGCGCAGATCAATCATGAACTGGCAGCGGCAGACTGGACCGTGCAGCGCCACAAGACTGCACATGCACTGGTGGCGCAGCTACAGGTGCTGGACAGTACCGCAGCAGATAAAATGCATGTTGACCTACTAAGCCGCACTGAAGCGGCAGTGAGCCTGATGCTGGACGCACCGCGCCTCACCAATGAAGACATGCAGCGCCTCCAGCCACTCTTGGCGCTGCTGAAAGAGGCGCAACACCCCGAGGTCATAAATCTAGAAAACCGCTGCAATATCTTTTTGAATACCTGGCAACCCATGGTGCAGACGCCGGAACTCATCACCAAAGATGTAGCTGCGGCCACCTTTGAACCTGGTCCCTGGTATGTGACTCCAGAAGGTGTGTGTCTGCCCCCCCGACCGAGTCCAACAAAGAATTACCCGTTGGTCCCACTGGCTAGGGTCAGTGGAGATGTGCAGGTTGGCGTGACCTACGGGCCAGGTTGGCAGGCGGCGGAGAGGTTACAGGTGTCGTTTTCCCTCGATAAGATGAGCGACATCACCTGTTTCATCGTGCCAGAGCCAGAGACCGCGCAGTCGCCTTCAAGAACCGCCAAAGACCGCACGCGCCGGATTCTGAATCTCTGGCAGGGTGGAAGTGTCTTGGCTTCCGTATCACTTTCACCAGAGTCACTAGCACAACGGCATCTGCACCTGGAGGTCACCTACCAAAACGGCGTCATCAGCGCCGAAGTCAACGGGCGGGACCAGATCAGCTATCTGAACATCTTTCAGACAAACCACCTCCTAAGCGGAGTGCGGGTGATTCTCTATTTCCCCGAATCCATTGCAGTGCGGAATCTCCATATCCAGGAAATCAACACAAGCAATGAATTATCCACACTGAGACTGGCGGACAACCTTGTCGAGAAGCAGGACTTCAAGGCAGCGCTGGACCGCTTTGCGGCCTGCCGCTCACACCATCGTGATGGGACCGAGGCCTCCTATAAGCACGCGTACTGCCTCTACCACCTGGGCCACACGGAGCGTGCCTTCATCGAATGGCAGGAGCTGGCACAGCATTCGCCAGACCGTCTCTGGCGTGACCTTTCCCTCTACCAACTGTGGCAAAGTAACCTCACCCAAGGGCAGAAGGAGATCGCAGATGGCTGGTTCGACCTACTGACAGCCACGCCACCGCACCCGAATGTGACCCCGCAAATATCGAAGCAGAAACGCGTCATCCTCACCCGCTACTACTCCCCCATGAGCCAGGGACTCAACTGCCTGCGCCCAATACCGGCACAGTTGGCGGAGGTAGAGCGCGCGTTGCGGGTGGAGCGACTGCTCGCTGGCACGAACATCCACACGGCTGGGCAGCACGCCATGTTCTTTCATTTCGCCGGGCAGGACCAGCGCGCACGCCAGATGTTGGCAGAGGCGGTAAGCCAGGTGGACCCCGCACTCACCAGAGAACATATTGTCCTCTTTCGTGCCCTGCTTTGCCTAGACCTATGGTCGTGGCTGGGCGGTGAGATGACGGACCCGCTGCTAAAGGTACTGCGGGCGAAATGGCAATCCGAACTGACCAAAGCCCCCCCTTCTCTGCACGTGGTTTTGATCCAGGAGAATGCACGCAGAGGGCTGAATAACGCACAATCCTCTCCAGCGACGCTAGATTCCTATGCCCAGCAAATGGTGCGCTATGCCACTGATGACAGCGTGATGCCGCGCCATCGCCTCTACAGCTACCAACTCGCCGCTCTGGCCTACGAGCGATTGGGAAATGAAACCCAGGCAAGGCAGCAAAGGCAGGCCGCCTTGACACTGCTAAACGACAGCGTGCATCTGCGGGAGCAGACGCAGCAGCTCCTCATCATGGAACTGATCACCCGCTGCCAGACCCACGGCTGGGATGCTACCTCGGCCACTGAATGGCTCAGCGCCGAGCTCGGACAGATCGCGCCGATGGGTACCGCACCCGGTTGGCTGGGTAGCATCGTCCAGAGTCTCTCCGGCCCAGACCTGGCGGAGGCGCTCAACCCCATGCTGGACAATACTGCGGGCCAAAAGCTGATGCAAAATGCCCTGCTGCGCAAAGAAGCTCCACGCGTGCTGGCCCCAGTGGCGATGGCGCTCTTTGTCCGCGCCATCCTTGCCCAGGGCACCGGCATCATGCCAAAAGATCGGGAGTTGAAGGAAACTTCCCAAGCCATCGTCTCCGCTTATCAAAAAAGTGACCTTACCGAAATCGAACTCATGCAGTTCTTCAATCTCTGGAGTGGCCAGACAGGTGTGGTCACCTGGCGATTGTTGGGAGACAGACTGCCTGCGGATCTACGCATACCGCTGCTGAAACTCCTTGCCAAACGTGCCCTCAAACAAGGTCGGCTGAATGACGCGCGGGCTTTCCAAAAGCTGCTGGATAATGAAAAACCCGCGCCTGTGACGACGCGGGTCTCGCAATGAATCCGAGTGGCTAATGTTTGTTACTGGAACTCCAGGCAGACGCCCTCTTTGGTGCTACGCGCAAAGATGTGGTCATAGGCCAGCACCGGATAGCTCCAGACCTTGCCATCGAGCACGTCATCGCGCTTCAACTCGACATACTTTTCGGGATTCGCCTCGACGATGACGATCTCGCCCTTGTCGCTCAGCGCGATGATTTTGTCCCCCGCGAGGATGACCTGGCCAGGGCCGAAGCCGGCTTCCTTCCACACATCCTTCCCTGTCTTGATGTCCACGCAGGCGAGCGGCCCGGCTCCATATTCTTTGAAACTGAACATGCCGTAAAGGTAGCCGTCCTTCACCACGGGCGTGCTCCAGTGGTTGAAGCACTCGTTTTCGCGCCGCCATATCTGCTCGGCGCTCAGGCCGCTGCCGCTCTTGCTAATCTTAAAGGCACCCGCGCCCACACCGTACCCGGCGGAGCAGTACACGATGTCCTCATAAACGACGGGAGATGCTGCGGTGGAGACCTTGAAGGGGAAAGGCGCGCGCCACAGCACCTTGCCATCCGCAGGCGTAACCGCGACGAGACCTGTTTGGGTGAAGAAAATGGCCTGATGCACACCGTGGATGTCGGCGATCACGGGCGTGGCGTGGGTCATCTTGTCGTCCTCGCCCTTCCACACGACCTTACCGGTGTCCTTGTTCAAACCCAGCAGCGCCTGGCCGGCACCACCACCACAGAGCATGAGCACCTCACCATCAATCACCGGTGAAGCAGCGTTGTGCCACTTGATCTGCACGCCGGCGTTTTCCTTCATCACATCAAGGTTCCAGACCGGTTTGCCCGTCGCGGCCTCAAAGCAATAGACCCCCAGATTGGCGTCAATCGCATACACCTTGCCGCCGTTCACCACAGGCGTGGAGCGCGGCCCGTCGCCGCCTTTGTTGTCTTTGGTACCGTCATCACCGCCGCCGTCGTATTTGCCGATCACTGTCAGGGGCTTCGTCCACAGTTCCTTGCCGTTCTTCACGTCCAGGCAGACAATCATTTCGCCCGTATTGCCATCAGCCTCACCTGTAACGATAGTATATGCCTTTGCCCCGGCGACAGCGAAGGAGCTGAAGCCTGCGGGGGTATCGGTCTTCCAAAGAGTCTTGATGCGGGTGCTTTTCCAGTTGGCGACCTTGGGTGCGGCGACAGTGCCGTCGTTGTTGGGGCCGCGAAACTTCGCCCATTCCACAGGGGCGGTTTGGGCGGAAAGACCGGCTGCTATGATGAGCGAACCGCTGATGAGGGTGAGGGTGGTACGGGTCATGAGGGGGGTATGAGGTTAAAATCAAAAGCGTCATCCAGGCTGGGCGACGCTTCAAAACGCTTTCATGAAAGGGGGTCTTGCGCGCGGCTGCCGACTACTTCGGCTGATGCATCGCGATGCAATGCAGCGCGCCGCCTTCCATGACGAGATCCTTGCAGGTCACGGAGATGATCTCGCGCCCTGGGAAGCACTCGGCGATCTTGTCCTCAGCGATGGCGTCCTTCTTCTTCTGGCCGAAGATGGGCACCATGACGGCGTTGTTCAGGATCATGAAGTTCGCGTAACTGGCCGGCAGGCGGCTCAGGCGCCAGTCCTTGGCTTCGATGGCGTTGGGCATCTCGATCTCGATGATCTCCAGCTTACCGCCCTCCGCCGTGCGCACATCGTCGAGCTGCTCGCGGATGTGCTTGAGCACCTTAAAGTTCGGGTCGGACTCTTTGGTCTCGACCATGCAGATCACTGCGTCATCGCGCACGAAACGCACGATGTCGTCAATGTGCCCATCAGTGTCGTCGCCCTCAATGCCGGCTTTGAACCAGACGACGTCCGTCACTCCCAGCATGGCCTTGAGTTCCTTCTCCACCTCGTCCTTTTTGCGCGCCTTGCCGCCGTTGCGGTTGGGATTGAGCAGCACGGCCTCGGTGGTCAGTAGCAGCCCTTTGCCGTTTGTCTCAATGGCACCGCCCTCCAAAACCATGTCTGAGGTGAAGCGCTCCATCTTCAATGCAGCGGCGGCCTTTTCAGGAATGGTGTCATCCAGGTCATAGGGGAACTTGCCGCCCCAGGCGTTGAATTTCCAGTCGGTGAGGGCCACCTTGCCGGTATCGTTGTGCTTGATAAAGATCGGGCCGTGGTCGCGGCACCACACGTCATTGGTGTTGTGCTCATAGATGTCCACCTGGCTGAGATCACCCTCGTTGTCAGCGATGCTGAGGCGGATGTTCATGTGGCTGAGCAGCGGCGCATTGATGCGCACGCGCTCGTAGCGGGAGATCGTGCTAGCGATCTCCCCAAACTTGTCCTGGAGCTTATGAAATGTCTTCGGGCAGCTCTCCTTGTTGGAGGGCCAGGAAAGCCAAATTGCTTCCTGCGGCTCAAATTCTGCGGGTAGGTGGTAGTTCTGCGGGTATCCTTTACTCATCCAGGTAGCGTTTGGTCAGGGGCGTGTAAGTGTCAATGCGGCGATCACGGAAAAACGGCCAGATGCGGCGAAAATCTTCCACCATCTTGAGGTCACAGGGCACGATGAGCACTTCCTCATGCTCCACGCAGCCTTTGGCGATGACTTCGCCGTACGGGTTTGCCACAAACGACTGCCCCCAGAACTCGGTGTCATCCTGCTTGCCCGTGCGGTTGACGGCGACCACGAAGCAGCCGTTCGCGACCGCATGGCCGCGTTGCACCGTCTCCCACGCGCAATGCTGCGCCTTGCCCAGTGCAGCCTTTTCGCTGCTCAGCCAGCCGATGGCCGTCGGGTAAAAAATAACCTGCGCCCCAGCCAGCGCCGTCAATCGTGCCGCCTCAGGGTACCACTGGTCCCAGCAGATCAACACGCCAATGCGGCCAAATTTTGTGTCCCATACGCGATAGCCCAGATCGCCAGGAGTGAAGTAAAACTTCTCCTCAAATCCAGGATCCTGGGGAATGTGCATCTTCCGGTACTTGCCCAAATAGGTGCCGTCCGCGTCAATGATCGCCGCTGTATTGTGATAAAGGCCCGTACCGCGCTTTTCAAAAAGAGAGGTGATGATCACCACGCCCAACTCTTTTGCCAGCGCCGCCATGTGCTCCGTGGTCGGCCCTGGGACCGGCTCTGCCAGATCAAACAGTGCCGTGTCCTGCCGTGTGCAGAAGTAGGGGATGTGGAACAACTCTTGCAGACAGATAATCTGCGCCCCCTGCCCCGCTGCATCACGAATCATCACGTCATGCCGTGCCAGGCTATCCGCCTTGCTAGCAAACGTAGTGCCTTGAATGAGGCCGAGGGTGACAAGGGACATTATAAGTAGGGTGCGAACAGTTAAGAAACCAGCAGCGGACGCAAGTGAAGATGTGAGTGAGCATCTCTATCCCAAAAAATGCAGCGGCCCCTCTATGGCGCTGGCCTAACTCTCCCTTGACCATGCTGCCGACTTGTCCCACTCTGCGCGCCCTCTAACCAGAACCACATCTCATGCCCGCTAAAATCTACACTGAAAAAGACGCCAGCCTGGCGCCTCTGAAAGGCAAAACTTGCGCCGTCATCGGCTTTGGCTCCCAGGGCCATGCCCACGCTCTGAATCTGAAGGAAAGCGGCGTGAATGTCATCATCGGCCTCTATCCAGGCAGCAAAAGCCGGGCAGTTGCAGAGGAAAAAGGCTTCCAGGTGCTCGACACTGGCGATGCCGTCCAAGCCGCCGACGTCATCTTCGTCGCCGTGCCAGACACAAAAATCCCTGCCTGCTACGAACAGGACATCGAACCGAACCTCAGCAAGGGCAAGACACTCCTCTTCTCTCACGGCTTTGCCATTCACTACCAGACCATTGTTCCGCCTGCGAATGTGAACGTGATCATGGTGGCACCCAAAGGCCCAGGACACATCGTTCGCCGCCAATACACTGAGGGTAAAGGTGTGCCTGCGCTCATCGCCATCCATCAGGATCCTTCAAAGAAGTCCAAGCAGATCGCTTTGGCCTGGGCGCACGGCATCGGCGGCACCCGTGGTGGTGTGATCCAGACGAGCTTCAAGGAAGAAACAGAAACCGATCTTTTCGGCGAACAGACCGTTCTCTGTGGAGGCACCAGCGCGCTAGTACAAGCCGGTTTTGAAGTGCTCGTGGAGGCTGGTTATTCCCCTGAGATGGCCTACTTTGAGTGCCTGCATGAGCTAAAGCTCATCGTGGACTTGATGAACGAGGCAGGCATCGCCGGTATGCGCTTTTCCATCTCCGAAACCGCCAAGTGGGGAGATGTCAAAGTCGGCCCAAAGATCATTGACGCGAGCGTAAAGAAGCGCATGAAGGCCGCCCTCAAGGAAATTCAAAACGGCAAATTCGCCAAGGAATGGGTGAAGGAGTACGAGGGCGGCTATAAGACCTTCAACAAGCTGCTCAAAGCAGGCGAAAAGCACCCAATCGAGAAAACCGGTGCTCGTCTCCGCAGTCTCATGCCCTGGATCAAGAAGCGCGACGTTAAAGGCCAGCAGGCAAGCTACGAGTGAGCCTGCGCAGGCTTGTGATCGCAGAAATCCATCGCCGCCAAAGTCGTTTTTCCCTTCCGCATCAAGGCTCGCGCCAGCCTTCTACGGTCTGGAGTAGGTGCCCCGATAACGGGACGCCTACGGGGCGCAAATCATACATTCTTTGTCGTGGTGAAAAATGGCGGACACCCGCTATGCTCCAGACATGCCCAAACTCTGCGCCTTCCCCAAAGCCTTCATGCAAGCCCTCTGCAAAGAGGGAACCATGACCGTCTCCGAATGGATCGGCCTCGCCGCACCGCTCGATATTCAAGGTCTCGAATGGTATGCAGGCTTCCTGGAGATGGCCGACGAATCCAACTGGCTGCGCTTTCGCAAGGAAGTTGAAGACACCGGCAAAGTGATCCCTATGATGTGCTGCTCGCCCGATTTCACGCATCCTGATGCAGCCTTCCGCGCTAGGCAGATCGCGAAACAGAAACGCTGGATAAACATGACACACACGCTTGGCGGCAGCTACTGCCGCGTGCTCAGTGGTCAGCGGCGGCCTGAATTGACGCTGGATGAAGGCGTGAAGCTCGCCGCTGACTCGATCTACGCCTGTCTGCCGTATGCGCAAGAACTGGGTATCACACTGATCCTCGAAAACCACTACAAGGACGATTTCTGGGAGTATCCCGAGTTCGCGCAGAAGATGGATGTCTTCTGCAAGCTCGTCGGTGCCGTGAATCACCCGAACTTCGGCGTTAACTATGATCCCTCGAACACCTATCTCGCCGGAGAAGACCCCATCGAGTTGCTCAAGCGCGTCTCTCATCGCGTCGTCACCATGCACGCCAGCGATCGCTACCTTGCCGAGGGATCCCTGGAAGATCTGCGCCGCGAAGAAGGCGGTGCGCTCGGCTACGCGAAGCGGTTGCGCCACGGCGAGATCGGCAAAGGCATGAACGATTACGACGCCATCTTCTCCGAACTGAAAAGCATAGGATTTAACGGCTGGATCAGCATCGAAGACGGCGTGGATGGCATGGAGCAACTACACCGCAGCGTGGAATTCCTGAAGCGTAAGATAACGCAACACTGGGGTGCATGAGACTTGATCACTGGGTCTTTGAGACCGTGATCCTGCCTAAAGCAGGACGTGGAGATGCCACACCACCCAACTGATTGCGGAACTCATACACATCTGAGCGATACAGCGTCTCCTCGTGCCAGAGAGGCCGACCACCCGCAATGAAGCCGATGGCAACAACCATCAGACATGCGGTGTTCGTTGGGATTTGAAGCATCTCAGCCTGGCTTTTTGAAGCATTCACCGCGCGAATCACCTCATCTGCACCTGAGATAGCCAGCCCGCATTTGCTTGTCCAGACGGCGTAGAGGGAGCCTTTGGCATCTGCTTTAGTCATGCCTTTACATAGACGCGCCAGGACGTGACGCTTCTCGTAAATGACTGGCATCCCATCCGCAAGACGCACGCGCTCCATATAGAGCAAAGGTTCATCAGGACTGGCCTGCAATGCCTGCACCACTTCTACCCTCACATCGGTAGAGGCTGCCTTCTTGAACTGAATGACCTGTGTTCCCGGCTCTTTCCCCGCCGCCCTGGCCTTGTCGGTAAAGCTCACCAGCCTCTTTAAATCATAGTCCAGAACGCCCTCGCGCACAAAGGTGCCTACCCCCTTGCGGAACTCCAGCAAGCCTTCGGAGACAAGGCCGCTAAGAACCTTGTTTGCCGTGGGCCGACTGGTATTAAAGCGCTCTGCGATTTCGCGTTCGGTGAGAAACTTCTCACCAGGAGTAAAGCAGCGGCCCTGGATCAGAGCGCGCAGCTTATCGTTCAATTGCGTGTGAAAATTGGCTACCTGGGTCACACGTCAGCATGTGACCTGCATTTCATCAGATTCAAGTCTGGAAACAGATTTCTTGACACGTGGCTAGGCCAATTCTATTCGTGGCTTAGCCACTAATATGAACCCAACCATTGCAGCACATTACCTCGGCGGACAGCGCATCGTTGAAGCATCCGCCAGGGCGCTGGCGCAGCTTCATTCTCCAGTGGATGGCTCGCCAATCGGTGTTGTCCATGTGGCTGATTCAGCGCTTGTAGATCAAGCCGTACAGTCCGCGCAGAAGGCATTCCAGATATGGAGCCTCGTGCCAGTGAAGGACCGCGTGCAGGTGCTCTACAAGTTCAAAGCTATGGTCGAGCAGAACATCGGCGATCTCGCGCAACAGATCACGGCTGAGAACGGCAAGACCAAGGCCGAATCGGCCGCCGGCATCGCACGCGGCATCGAGATCGTCGAGTATGCCGCCAGCCTGCCGCAGCTTTTCGCGGGCGAGATTCTGGAGGTCAGCACGGGCGTGGATTGCTACACGCGCCGCTTCCCGCTCGGCGTCGTGGCCGGCATCACGCCCTTTAATTTTCCCGCCATGGTGCCGATGTGGATGTTTCCCATGGCGATCGCCTGCGGCAACAGCTTCATCTTGAAGCCCAGCGAGCAGGTGCCCTTCACGCCGCTGCTGCTCGCCGACCTCCTGAAGGAAGCGGGTCTGCCCGACGGCGTCTTTAACATCGTGCAGGGCGACCGCGAAACGGTGGAAGCCGTGCTCGATCATCCTGGCATCGCAGCCGCCGCCTTTGTCGGCTCCACCGCAGTGGCGAAGGCCGTCTATGATCGCGGGATCGCGGCGAACAAGCGCATGCTCACCCTTGGTGGAGCGAAGAATCATCTCATCGTCGTCCCGGATGCCGATCCCGTCATCACGGCGAAAAATGTCGTCTCCAGCGCCGTCGGCTGCGCCGGGCAGCGCTGCATGGCCGCGAGCGTAATGATCGCCGTGGGCGAATGCGATGTGATCGTTGATGCCATCGAGCACGAGATGCGAAATCTGACCTGCGGAACCGAGATCGGCGCCATCATCAGCGCCAGGGCCAAAGAGCGAATAGAAGGCTACATCACCCGCGCTGCCGAACGTGGTGCGAGGGTCCGACTTGATGGTCGCGGACAGGACCGCGCTGGAAACTACGTCGCCCCCACGCTCATCGACGGCATCACGCAAGACGATGAATGCGCCAACGATGAAATTTTCGGCCCCGTGCTGAGCATCCTGCGCGTGAAGACGCTCGACGAAGCCCTCGCCATCGAAAACGCCAACCCCTACGGCAACGCCGCTTGCATTTACACCTCCAGTGGTGCCACGGCCCGCTACTTCGAGATGAAGGCTGAGGCCGGCATGATCGGCGTGAACATCGGCGTGCCCGTTCCGCGTGATCCCTTTGGTTTCGGCGGCTGGAACGCCAGCAAATTCGGCCCGGGCGACATCACCGGCAAAGACGCCATCGGCTTCTGGACCAAAACGAAGAAGATCACCGCCAAGTGGACCTCGAAATCAACCAACTGGATGTCCTGATCACTGCAATCACAGGAAAAAAAGAAGGGCGGAAAAAAGATCAAACGCCTCATGTCATTTTTTACCGCACATCTTTCTGCCGACCATAAACCCGCCACCATGCTAGCTGCCACCTACCTCGGAAAAGAAGATGTTCAGGTCATTGAACATCCGATTCCCGTCCTCACGGACGGTGAAGTACTCCTCCAAATTCACGCCTGCTCCGTCTGCGGCACCGACCTGCGCACCTACCGCCATGGCGACAAAAAGATCATCCCGCCGCGTATCCTCGGCCATGAGTTCTGCGCCACAGTGGTCGAGTCCCGTGCTCCCAATGCGAACGTCCAAGTTGGCGACCGCGTGGTGATGTATATCGTCATCGTCCACGAGCGTGACCGCTACGTCGAGATGGGCCGCGAGAATCTCACCGCGCACCGCACCACAATGAGCTACCACCACGATGGAGCCTTCGCGCCCTTCATGAAGGTGCCCGCCATCGCCGTGAAGCAGCAGAACATCTTCAAAGTCACCTCCGACATTTCCAACGAGCACATGTCACTGGCCGAGCCGCTCGGCTGCTGCATGAACGCGCACTCGCGGCTCGGCGTCGGCCTCAAAGACACCGTCGCGGTCATCGGTGCAGGCCCCATCGGCATGATGCACGCGGCTCTGGCCCGCCTGCAAGGTGCGCAGAAGGTCATCGTGCTCGACAACAATCCAGCGCGGCTGGAAATGGCGAAACGCTTCGACATCGACGCCGCGCTGCTCGTGCAGGCGGACGGCTCGCATCGTAACCAGGTCCGTGACCTCACCGACGGCTTCGGCACCGATGTCACCATCGTCGCCGTCAGTGCCGCACCCGCGCAGAACGACGCGCTCGAAATCGCTGCCAAGGCGGGCCGGGTGAACTTCTTCGCGGGCCTTCCGAAATCGAACCCCATCGCGCCGCTGGATGTGAATCACATTCACTACAAGGAACTCGTCATCAGCGGCAGTTACTCCGAGAAAAAGAGCGACTTCCAGGCCGCCTTCGCCCTGCTGCACAGCGGACGTTTCCCTGCGGAGAAGTTCATCACCCACACGCTCCCGCTGGAGCGCATCAACGAAGCCTTCCCGCTCATGGAAAGCGGCGCGGCACTGAAAGTCTGCATCCTCCCCTCATGAACACCTTCCAACTCCTCATCAACAATCAAGCCGTCGCCACGCCAGAGCGCAGCGAAGTCAAATCCCCGCACGATGGCCGCGTCGTCGGCAGCGTCGCCAAAGCCACGCTCGCCGATCTTGATGCCGTTGTCACAGCCGCCCAGAGCGCCTTCAAGTCCTGGAGCGCGCTCACACCCTATGAGCGTGAAAAAATCATCCGCAAAGCCACCGCTCATGTGCGCACCAAGGCCGACGAGATCGGCCTGCTCATGGCTTTGGAGCAGGGCAAGCCGCTCGCGCAGTCCATCAGCGAGATCGGCGGCTCCTGCGACACCATCGACTACTATGCGGCGGAAGGCGTGCGCGTCGAAGGCTACACCAATGCCACGGAAGACAGGGCCTATCGCTCCGAGGTGACTTACACGCCCGTCGGCGTCTGCGGCCTCATCACGCCGTGGAACTACCCCGTTTCCCTCCTGAGCTGGAAACTCGGCCCCGCGCTCGCCACCGGCTGCACCGTGGTGGTGAAGCCCACGACCGTGACCCCGATGTCGCCGCTTGCGTTTTGTCTAGCGCTCG
>Ga0247834_1004918_pt1 | contig 16320 bp, 13 predicted proteins | sample LaCruzMarch2015__8_FD_187118 | JGI IMG/M metagenome (GOLD analysis project Ga0247834, IMG submission 187118) | Freshwater microbial communities from meromictic Lake La Cruz, Castile-La Mancha, Spain - LaCruzMarch2015_12m | ecosystem: Environmental > Aquatic > Freshwater > Lake | place: Spain...
CATTCGCCATCGGGAGACATTTCAACGCAATTACTTGGACCGACTTTTATCGGAGCAGATTCTCGAACGCACCATCCCCGAAAAACCCAACAGCCGACTCCAGAAATACCGACTCACCGAGAAAGGCAGAATGCAGATTTCCTAAAGTTCCCTCCCTTTTCCAACCAAGGACGAGCAAGGCTTGCAGAGAGCGTCTCTTGTGGCAGCGTGTTCCTCGTCGCTGATCATCGGCACAAGTTCGGCGTCCTCCATCCCCGGAAAGTCGAGCCTAGAAAAACAAAAGGGGCCCAGACCCGCTACGCAGTTCCCAACCCACATGAGCAATCATCTTCCAAAGCTCATTTTTGTCAATAAAACCTTTTCAGCCCTCCGGGCCCGCGCCTCGCATTTTGTTGACTTGAAAACAGCCAATTCCTCGACCAACCTATCCATATCATCCCTCCGAGTAGCTTCGGCGAAAGGACGCAGGGCCGTTGCCGCAAGGCGCGGCCCTTGCTTTTTTTTTCATGAAAGCCAGGGTTGACGGCGCGCCCTTCCTCATTCATCCTTTGGTTACATCCCTCCCGTTCGTTTCGACGGCGGGACGCGGGGCGGTTCCTTCGGGAGCCGCCCCTGCATTTTTCCGGAGAAGCTTTCCTTCGCCCTTCTGCAAAAGAGAATCCCGGCCATGAAAACCTTCCTCTATATCGATGGGTTCAATCTTTATTACAGTGCCGTGAAGGGAACTCCGTTGAGATGGCTCAACCCAATTGAACTCGCGGCCCGTGCCTTCTCCCGCAACACCATTTTCCAGACAAAGTTCTTCACTGCGAAGGTGGCCGAACTTCCCGGCGACCCCATCAGCCCACGCGGCAACTTCTCTATTGGCGCGCCCTCCACACGCTTCCAAACCTCGAAATCATCCTTGGCGAATTCCGCAAACGCATCGTTCGAATGGCCGTGGTGAATCCGCCGCCCAATACCATCGAGGTCTTCAAAACCGAGGAAAAAGGCTCCGATGTGAATCTCGCCACCCACCTCCTCCTCGATGGTTTTCAAGACCGCTACGCGGCTGCCATTGTCATCACAGGAGACTCCGATCTCGTCACTCCCATCAAAATGGCCCGCTAGATCCTGAAAAAACCCGTCGGCGTTCTGAATCCGCAACGCCTCTCCGGCCCGGATTGCCGACTGCCGAGAAAAAGCGCGGGGCTCCAACACGCGGCCAGCTTCTACCAAAACGGCCTCACTTGGTCGCAACTCGAGCACGCCCAATTTTCCAACCCCCTCACCGACGCCCAAGGCACCTTTCACAAGCCGCCCGCTTGGTAAAGACCACCCACACCTGACGCGTTTACGACCCCGTCGTTTTTTTGCTTTCGCGCGCGTTCTTGTATTTGGCCTTGGTTTTTGAAAGTGCCTGCAGCGGCGCTGCCTCGGGCGATTCCGCAATAAGCATCGCCTTCTCCTCATCGCGCATGGCGCGGCGCAGGGCTTCTGAAACCACGCTGGTGAATGTCGGATTCGCCGCCGGTTCCGCCTCCAAAATCGCGGAGATTTTGCTCTTCACCCAAGTGTGAATCTCCGGCGGCAGCGATACATTTGCGGTTATGGTCTTTCTTGGCACAAAACAGAAATAGCACACGCAACAAAAGTGTTGCAAGGCGTGTTCCTCAAAAAAAAGCGCAGCGACATATAATTTTTCTACAAATTAGTTGCCACCAGTAATACGTGTGGCACACTTGGCATCTGTGCGCAAAAACAAGGCCATCAATCTCTCTTTGTCACCCGATCTGTGGGCGTGGATTCAGAAAAAGGCCGACAATAACGGCCTCCGCATCCCCACCAGCCGCGTCATCGCCCATCTGCTTTTTCAGGTCATCGAAAAGGAAAAGCAGGCGCCTTCAGTCTCGAGGGAAAATTTTACCCATACCGTTTAAATGAACTTCCTAATCAATACCCTCAAACCGAGGGCTGCCTTCGACGACAATACCGAATCCGTGGAATCGCTCGGGTCATTGATGCGCGGCTCTCTCCAGCCCTCATGGCTCGAGGCAAACTATCCCACCAAAAACCTACAGACGGTCGTCGAAACAGTTTTCAGCCGCTTGGATGGACGGACCGGCACTGTTGGCTACCACTTGTCGCAATCGATGGGCGGCGGTAAAACCCACACGCTCCTATGCCTCGGTCTTCTTAGTAAGAATCCGCAACTTCTTCCAACCTACTTCCCGTCTGTTGAGGTCTTTGACAAAAGACCTGCGAGGGTCATTTGCATCGACGGACGCCTCAACCACCCGAACGGCATTTGGGGAACGGTCGCCGAGCAGCTCGGCCGGAAAGAGCATTTCAACGCTTTTTACTCACCTTTAAGGGCTCCGGATCCCGACCAGTGGCGCACACTGCTGAACGGTGAGCGCGCATTGATCCTGATCGATGAGCTTCCCTACTACCTTGATGGAGCCCTCGCCACCACAGTCGGCAACAGCGACCTTTGCACGGTCTCGCAGCACGCGCTGACGAACCTCTTTCTTGCCTGTGCGGATTCCAACGAGACGAGGCAGGTTGCGATTGTGATGACCGACCTGAATGCGGAGGCTTATCCAGACGGTTCCCAGAGCATTCAAAACGCGACAACCCAAGTTCTGCTCACTCTCGGCAGCGAGGGCGAAAAGGTTCTCGAAACACTGCAACCCGTCGAACTCGAGACCAACGACCTCTACCACATTCTACGCCGCCGCCTTTTTCAAGGCGAGCCTGACCCGGAAAAAGTCCGCGAAATCGCCACGGCCTATCGTGACGCTCTTCGTAAGGCAGCTACCAACAACTACTGCACTGGCGATCCTACGACACTCGCCAACGACATTGAAGAGACCTATCCCTTCAGTCCGGCCATCAAGCATCTCGCCGCCCGCTTTCGCGACAACACCGGATTCCAGCAGACGCGCGGAATGCTCCGCCTTTTCTCGAAGGTGGTGAAACACCTTTACGAGTCGGGCGAAGCCGAAAAATGCCTACTCATCGGCCCCGAGCACCTTGATCTTTCGAACAAGCCCATCCGGGATCAAATCAAAAAAATCCACACCGGCATCCAAAGCGCGGTTTCCAAGGATTTCCACCAAGACGGCGGCACGGCGAACCTCCAGCAGGTTCCGGACGATGGGGAGGTGACAAAAAAAGACCTTACCGATGCAGCGCGCATCGTTCTGTTCGCTTCGCTCTCGCACAAGGAAGCGGAGCTTGGGTTGACCCCAGCCCAGCTTGGGACTTGGTATGCCTCGCCCACGCGCGACATTTCCCGTTTTCCAGCCGTTTGGCAAAAGCTTGAGGACACTTGCGACTACCTGCACCGCACCGATCCGGATAACAAACTACTCTTTCGCCAAACCGAAAACATCCTCGTTTGGACACGCCGCCGGGCGGCTGAAATTTCCGAACCCACCGTTCTGAAGCGTCTCGGCACGAAACTCGTCGAATTGTTCAAACCCGAGACCGGCAGCCTCTACCAAAAAGTGGAAGCCTTTCCGAGCATTGCCGACCTCGCTATCGATAAGGACCGCACCACGCTGGTCATCCTCAAGCCGCAGCCCACGGCCGCTCTTCCACAGGAGGCATCCGATTTCTGGAATGGGCAGCGCTACAAAAACCGGGTGGCCTTTCTGACGGGTCTCAAGGGAGGCTTTGCCGACACCACCGAGCACACGCGCAAGATCATCGCTACCCAAGAGGGACTGGAGCGCAAGGATCTTGGATCCACGGAGCGCCGGATGTTGGAGGAGCAGATGGAGCGGGCCATGTCGGCCTTCCGGAGCGCCATGATCAATTGCTTTGACACCGTCTTCCTGCCCATCGAGGACACGCGCTTCGAGCGCATTTCCTTCCGGATGGAATATCTTGACGATAGCTACAAGGGAGCCCGTCAGGTCACGGAAGTTGCCGAGAAAGCCGGCAAATTCCTGCCGTGGATCGATGCCAATATCTCCTCCAGTCGCGAGTATGCCGAGGCGACACTCTTCGACAACAGCGTGATGCGCTGGAGCGATGTGAAGGAAAACGCCGCCACGCGTCCGGCTTGGGCCATGACGACCGCGACTTGGCTCGACGAGTTGAAGCTCGCCTGTGTAGCCAGCGATTGGTGGCGCGAGGTGGGTGCCGATCAGGTTGAGCACGGTCCGTTCGAGCGCAAGACCTCATTGTCCCTCATTCCCATTGGCCAGCAGGATGGAAGATCCAAAATCTCTCTGCGTCCCACGCCTCAGGACGCCGTGGTGCGTTGGTGTGCGGGCTCTATCTTCGATTCCTCGAAGGCCCAGCCTGTCCACGACATTACCTCGTTTGAGACCACGGAATTGAAATGCGTCTTCCGCTGCGAGGACCCGGAGGGTCAATGGACCACAGGCGATGATGTGACTTGGACAGCCAAACCCGAGTTGAAGCGTGGTGCGAATCTGCGCCCGCTGGAGTTCCATTCCACGCACGGTGCCGAAATTTTCTACACCACGGACGGCACGCGGCCCGAGGCCGGCAAGTCGGCAAAATACATCGGGCCGGTCTCGCCACCAGAAGGGTCATCTGTCGTTCAAGCCATCGCCGTGGTGCAGGGGATTCCCTCCGAGTTGCTGACGGTGAGAGTATCCACCGAAGGCCAACCCCGCCGCCAGGGCAAGGTGCGCTACCGCCCAGCGAATTTGAATGTGAAAGGCGCGGCCCAGATTGCCGCATCGATCCACAATCTTGCGGCCGCCGGCGCATCCATCGAAGCCGCTACCATCCGCCTCGCACTCCAAGGCAGTGGAGCTTTGGAGGTCCAGTTGCAGGACGCCTCGTTTGCACCGCCCGAATTCAAGTCGCATGTCGAGGCCGTGGTGGCTTCCCTGCCGAAGGCGGGCGACAAAGGTGACGAGCGCTTATTCGAGATTTTCCGTCTTTTCTTCCCGAGCGTGGAGGCGTTCGACAGTTGGAGGAAGGCTCAGGATGTGCGCGGATTCCGCGAAGATCAGGTCGAGTATGTCGAGTAAACTCCGATTCGAGGGGTTCGCCTACAGCCCCGAACTTCGCCGACACCACATCTTCATGGATGTTCCCTCGCGTCTCGAGGACGATGTGGTTTTTGTCGAGGATGTCTCGGACAAGGAATCTCCTCGAGAGAAGGCCCGTCTGCCATTGCGTTTTTTCGAGAGCGTCCAGACACCTATTTCTGCCCATTTCAACCAGCGCATCTCGGACAACGAGGAACTCAAAAACTGTCCACGCGCGCGGTTCGTGCGAGGCAAACGCATCCCGCTCGATCTGCTTCTGGGGCGGGAGCTTCTCGTCCTCGCTTGGGCGATCGAGCCATGGGAGCGCCCGCCAGAGAAGGATCCCGTATTCCTTCACATTCCACGAGCCTTGGAATCTTGGCTTGGCATGCCTCCGGAGGAACGATGGACGCTCTATCGCCTGACCAATGCTAAAGCGGGCTATCTTGCAGATTCTGGCAAAGGCTGGCGTCGCTCGCTTCGCTATGGGCTCTGCGGCGAGGTCGGCGGCGCATCGACCTCAGCCACACCGCGTAAAAAAAAAGCCCTGACGCCCAGCCTGGACTCTTCCCGCCAGAGCCACCCACGCAGTCAGAGCTTTTCTGAGGCTGCTATCTGAAGCCCGCCCCCCTTTTTTTCCATGACATCCTTCATCGAAACACAATTCCCGATCGCCCAGCTTTCTGCCGAATGCTTTAAAGAGCGCAAAGCTAATAACAGCCAGACCCTTACGCGCCTCGGCAAATGGTGGGGCCGCAAGCCACTCATTCTTGTTCGTGCGACATTGCTGGGCCTTCTTATGCCGGCCTCGGGCGATCTTTCGCGAGACCGACGGATTTTCCTCAAAATCCTCACGATGGACGATGATGGCGTCTGGCAACGGTGCAAGGGAGACATTCCCGTGGCCGAGTGGAAAAACGCCGCACCGCCGGATTTGCGGGAAAAATACTTCGGCAAAAAAGGATTCAAGCCGGGGCTTTCGAAAGAGGAAAAAAACGAGGTCCTGGATGAGATTTGGGAGGCTCTTGACGCCGGAGAGCAAGACGCCCTTGATGCGAAGCGCAGCCGCGATTTTTCCCGCACCGAATTCGACTGTCTGTCCTACTCCCAACGCATCCGCGCCTGCGAACGCCCAGAGAATATCGAGGGCCCGACGAGCGCCTCATGGGCCGAGATCAATGCCCACCTCGGCACCCGCGCATCCAATCTTCAGGAACTTTTCGCCGAACTCTCGAGCAAGCGCTTCGGCGAACGCGCGAAGGTGGGAGATTGCTTCTGCGGTGGCGGATCGATTCCGTTTGAGGCCGCCCGCATGGGACTCGATGCCTACGCCTCAGACCTCAACCCCATCGCCTGTCTCCTCACATGGGGCGCACTGAATATCGTGGGTGGCGGTCCCAAGAAAGTGCTCGAGGTGCGGGAGGAGCAAGAGCGCGTTTACCAAGCCGTCGCCGATCAAATCGAGGAGTGGGGTATCGAACGCAGCGAGGAGGGCTGGCGTGCGGAGTATTATCTCCACTGCGTGGAAGTCAAAATGCCCGATGGATGGCTCGTGCCCCTCGCGCCGAGTTGGGTCATCGGAAGAAAAACGAACACCATCGCCATCCTTGTTCCCGACCACAAAAACAAACGCTTCGACTTCCGCGTCAAAATGGACGCCACCGCCGAGGAAATGGCCCAAGCCTCCAAGGGCACGATCTCGGATAGTCTTGTGACGAATCCTGCCACGGGAAACTCCGTCAAGCTCTCGGTCATTCGCGGTGACCGCAAGGATGTTGTTGGCCGGAACGCCAAAGGCAAGGAGATAAAGGAAAACCGAACCAACCTCCGCCTCTGGGAAGCGACCGATTGGAAGCCGCGCCCGGAAGATTTTTACCAAGAACGCCTCTATGCCATTCGGTGGAGAAACGAGGGCAGAAAGACCGTTTATCGGGAACCGACAGCTTTTGACATGCGAATTGAGGAGAAAGTAGAAGACCTTCTCGCCGAACGCTTCATGGATTGGCAACGCTCGGGGCACATCCCTTCCATGAAGATTGAGCCGGGATTTAATACTGCACAACCGATCCGCGAACGCGGTTGGGCGTATTGGCATCAACTTTTTCAACCTCGAGGTCTTCTTTGGTTGGGACTTGCAAACAAACGAAATAACAAAATCGGACTTTTTGGATTTCTTAAAACACTACAATACAACTCACGGCTAAGTAACTGGAATCCAGCAAGTGCATTAGAGTTGGTCGATAGAGTTTTCTCCAACCAGTCCTTGAATACGCTTTGGAACTATGGATCGCGCACAACACTCTCTAACCAGAATTGTTTTAGCATTCGCTTAGATAAAGCTTGGTCATTTCAAGTTACGAAAGTTGAGCCAACGGACGCTCGCTCGCTCCAACAAAATAACCATTTCTGGATCACAGACCCACCCTACGCCGATGCGGTGAATTACGACGAATTGTCGGAGTTTTTTCTGGCGTGGATTGAAAAAAAACTACCGGCGCTTTTCCCTGACTGGTATGCCGACTCGAAGCGGGCATTGGCAGTCAGAGGCAAGGTCGGCGAGACCTTTGAAGACACCTTGGTCGAGATTTACAGCAATCTGAGCCGCCACACCTTGCCGGGCGGTATGCAGGTGATCATGTTCACGCATTCCTCGAATGATGTTTGGCTCTCGCTGACGAAGGTGATCCGGCGCTCGGGTATGCAGGCACTGGCTGTGTGGGCAGTGCGGACGGAAACCGAGAATGCCTCCAAGGGTGATGGCAACTATGTGAGAGCGACATATCTCGTAGTCTTGAAACCACGTGAGGCCCGCGCGCCCAAGCCGATGGCTCAAATACGGGGCGAGATCACCCGCGAGGTCGAGCGCCTTCTGGGCGACATGGATTCCATCAACCACGGCGGAGAGATGAATTTCAAGTTTGGCGACCTGCTGCTCGCGGCTCCCACAGCGGTGCTGAAGGTGATGACGGGCCATGAGAAGATTTTAGGATTGAACGATCTCGCCCGTGACAAATTCGAAGCCGATATGCTTGAGCAGGCCGAGAAGTTTCGCGACGAGCGCCTCTATCCTGAGGGATTCGACGGGGCGGCGTGGGAGAAGCTTTCGCGTGGCGAGCGGTTTTATCTGATGGGCTTGTGGCAGGAATTCCAAGGCGATCAGAGCCAGGAACTCTACCAAATCTCGTCGAAAGCTTACGGCATTACGGATTACGGCGACTTGCTTGCCAGCAAAAAAGCCAACGAGGCGCGATTGATGACCCCGCTTGAAATTCGCGGTCGTGCGGCTTTGCTTCGTGTGATTGGCGAAAAGACACCCACAGCCGCCCTCTTGGGAGCTGTGGCAGAAGCTGAGCACAAGGAGGACGCGATGCTGGCGCATTGCTACCTGCGAGACGAACTCGGCACACCAACAGCCGAAAGTGCCACGACACTGCGAACACTTTGCCGCTTTCTCCAAAAGTTGAAGCCGCTTGAGCATTGGCAAAAATCCGCCCACTGGCTCGGCGAGATCGAGCCCGGCATCGGGCAGTTGTAGGCATGGTGCGCCGCTTTTCCAGCCGGCAGGGCAGTCCCTATCGCGACTACCTGAACACGCAGCTCGAAGGGGCGAGAAACTACGACCGCATCGCCGGATATTTCACCGTCTCGGTGCTGGAAATCGCTGGCGATGCCATTTCAAAGCTTCAAGGCAAGGCGCGCATTGTCTGCAATTCCCAACTCGATGCACGGGAATTCAACGCGACCGGTGGCAGTGCCATGAACCGAGAGTGGGGCGGCCATTGGCTGGAAGCGAAGCCCGCAGAACGCGACCGATTCAAGCAATTGCTCGAACTCCTTGGTTCCGGCAAGCTGGAGATTCGCGTCGCCCCCGACGACCGCTTCGGCCTCGTGCATGGCAAAGCGGGTCTCATCGAAAAAGCGGATGGTTCCTGCGTGGCATTTCTTGGGAGCAACAACGAGACCCGGCAGGCTTGGCGGGGCAACTACGAGCTGATGTGGGAAGACGATTCGGCCGAAGCCGTCGCCTGGGTGCGCGAGGAATTCGACCACCTCTGGCAATATGCCGTGCCGCTCTCGGATTTCGTCCTCCAAGACATCGAACGCCTCGCGGAAGGAACGCGCATTGACTTGTCGAAGTGGCGCGAGACCCCAAGCGCCGATGCCGCCGCGACAACGAGCGACCTCTACCGCAAGGCGCAAGGCTTGCGCGACTACCAACAGCAATTTGTTGATATCGCCTTCCGGCACCATGTGGAGGGAGACGGAGCCCGATTCCTTTTGGCCGACCAAGTGGGGCTCGGAAAAACACCCCAAATGGCCTTGGCCTCAGCCCTCATGGGCCTCTACTCACAAAAGCCCGTTCTCATCATTGTTCCCAAAACGCTCGTGGAGCAGTGGCAGGGAGAGCTGTTGGAACTTCTGGGCCTGCCCTCCGCGTGCTGGTCGAGTGCCGGACGGCGCTGGATCACCGAAAGCAAAGAAGAAATCCCCGCCGCCCTCAACGAGTGCCCACGCCGCATCGGAATTCTCAGCCAAGGCTTGGTCGTCCACTCCGCCGAAGTCCGCGAGCAACTCTCCAGCCTTCATGGCGGCTACGCCTGCGTGATCATCGACGAAGCCCACCGGGCACGGGTGCAGCGCAACGGAAACCGCAAAACTCCGAACAACCTCATGCGGTTCGCGCGCCAGATTTCCCGGAAAACCCGATCCTTTATCCTTGGCACCGCCACGCCAGTGCAACTCGACCCGATCGAAGCCTTCGACCTCCTCGAAGCGATCGATGGCGATACAGATTCGGTTCTGGGCACGATCTCCAGCCGCTGGCGGCAACTGCCGGAGGCGGGCATCGACATCGCCTGCAACCGCAATGTCCCAAATGACCCCCGAGAGGCGCTCATTTGGCTTGGAAATCCCTTCCCGACGGCATTGGACAACGCCGATCTCGGCCGCATCCGCTCGCAACGAAATATCACTGGCACGATCCTCGACCCCCAACTCGAAACCCGCTTGCTCGGAGACCTGCGGGTGCGCGCCCAACTCGAAAAACTTCCAGAACTCTCGCCCTATGTGCGACGAATAATCCAACGAACCCGCCTTGATCTCGAGGAAGAGGGACTTCTACCAAAAATCGATGTCGAAGCGATTGATGAACGCATCGCGCTCCCCGCACCGCTTCAAGCTGCCTACGAGTTAACCAAAGAATACTGTGCCCTCCTGTCCCAGCGTCAAAAGGGAGCTGGATTTCTCGAAACCCTCTTGCTCCGGCGCATGGGAAGCTCGTTTTTTGCGGGATTCAAAACAACCGAGAGGCTCCTCCGCAAAGAAGTCGCCGCCACTGAGGAGGAGGAAGACGAAGACGACGAGGATTCAGCTCCCAGCCTTCCCGAACTCATCGCCAGCGCCACCACCGAGGAATCCCAAAAACTCGCCGAAATCATCGAACAACTGCACGGCAGCCTTCACCTCGATGCAAAACTTTCCCGCCTCAAGGAATTCCTCTTCCACCGCCGCTGGGCCGATCGCGGGTGTATCGTCTTCTCTCAATATTATGAGACAGCGAGCCGATTTGCCGAACTCCTCTCCCGCGAAACCCATCTGGCTGGTCGCGAGATCCCAGTTTATGCGGGCGAAGGCAAAGCTGGCATCTGGATGGATGGTGAGTGGACTCCAGCAGACCGCCGCGTATTGAAAGACCGCGCCGCACGCGGTGACTTCGCGATTTTCTTCGGAACCGACGCCGCCTCCGAGGGGCTCAACCTCCAATACCACCTTTCCACCCTCATCAACCTCGATTCCCCGTGGTCGCCCACACGACTCGACCAGCGCACAGGCCGCGTCCGCCGCATTGGACAACCGAAGGCGGATGTGCTCGTGGCATCCTTTCGCTACGAAGGCTCCGTCGAAGACACTGTCTGGCAGCGGCTTTCGCAGCGCTATAAGCAAATACACAACCTCATGGGAACGCTACCCGATGTCCTGCGAAGCGCCTGGGTCATGGAAGCCCTCGACAAGCGCGAAGAATCTCAGCGAATCATCGACGCCACGCCCGATGAACCGCCCCTCCGCATTCGCAATCGCATCGCCAAGCCAGAAAAACCTTGGGGCTTCAGCAAAACCTACCTGGACAGAAACGAAGCTTTCAATGGGTTGAAAAGCCCTTGGTGAATCCTTTTCAGAAAACCCAAAACAACCACCCAAAACCGATGAAAACAACCATCCCATTCGCATCTTTCGACCTTCAATCCCTCCTCAACACGGTGGCGGATTTTACCGACGCCGTTTGTGGCGAGGAGTTCCAAGCGGCGACCCTTGCAACAGAATCCGAACGCGAAGATCTCTACGAACAGGATTGGGATAATCTCCCGCGATTCGAGCGGGAGCATCGTTTTCCCGAACTCGAGGCAAAGCTCAAAAATGGAGAAACGCTGGTCTTGGATATTGCCGAGCCGTATGTCGGAGAACCGATCAACTTTGTGGACGGAAGTTCCGTGGATGTGAGTGAAGACGAGGATTTCAGCGGCGGAGAAACCGATTCTACTGTTTTGTTTCTGGATTTGGATTCCGGCACTGGCGAGCTCCGATTCGAAACCGGAATGCTGTGTAGCAATGGCTGCATGCGCCCGCCAAACCTCCATCGCGGAAGCATTGGCTTGTTGGACAAACTTGTGCAGGAATTTTTAAAGCGCTTCATCAAATCCTGATCGGCGCAATCCCACCTTGGTCTGTGCATGGCTAATAGAAATTTGATGCATTTTTCTGACGAAACATGAATGCCGCCATCCTCTGGCCGTTTCAGCAGCTCAAATCACCGAGGCGAAGGGGATGAAAAAAATCCAAGAGGCACGGAGGCGTAGCGATCGCGTGCGGGAGCTGCTGGAAATGCTGGGCGACGACCGGAAAAATCCGCCCGCTGGCCACGCGCTGCGCGGGTGTTTTTACTCCTCCACTCGACCCCTCCCCTCACGCAGAGGCTTTGCGCGCGGAGTTGCAGAGCGCAATGACCGCATGGGAGGAAGTGCTGGCCAAGGACTTTCGCACTGGGCCAGCGCGGTAGAATCGCGGGATCGGCGATTGATACGAATGTCTCTTTAAAATTGGACTTGGCGCTGCAAAAGAAGGGGGCATGGCCGTCTCGGCCGTGCGGAGACTGGTATACTCAAACCATGCCCATTCGAACCAAGGCGCCCCCCGTCTCACACAGGCGGGACGCCTGTGCCCCTCTCCAAAAGTCCAGAACCAAGCGGCTTTTCGTATGAGTTCCCCTCTTGCTATGAGGGTTTGGAAACGAGCTCTGCGCATTTCTTGGTGTGTGCCGACAGGCATTTCACCAGATTCGGGATGATGGGATGATTGAGGCCGTCGTTGCCAAGTCGATGGGCTGCCCGTTCGGCCGCCTCTGGAAGCGATGCGGCCATTTGCTCAATGCGGTCGAGAAGTTCCTTGGTGGAGACTCTGAGTTCACGGGCACACGATTCCCACTCCCGTTTACCGATCCTCCCCAAGCGGTATTCCACCCCAAGCTTTCAACCAACTCATTCCCGCAATCCGGAATGTCCAACTGGCAGGTGTCCTGCGGGACTATGGTCGCAACTTCAATCCACTCCTCCGCTGTATCGTTCGCCGCACACGGGGCTATCTGGAATCAACCATCAATCCCCATACTGGTGGGTATTATTTGCCAAAGGTCGAGGTGCGCCTCTTCGGCGAGGATGCCGACGGAGCCTTGGCGCTTGATGGCTACCTGCGCGATGCGTATCACGAAGCGGAGGTTTTTTCCGACCTCCTCAAACAAAGGGTGCAAGGTGCTGGTTTTTTCAAAACCCTCTTGCTCCGACGCCTTGGCAGCTCAATCGAGGCCGGTCGCCGCACCGTTCGCAAGCTCCTCGGACTCGATCCCGAGACTGGAGAGGAAGATGACGAGGAAGACGAAGAGCCAGAAAATGGAGAAGATCGAGCCCCCATGGCGCCGGATGATTTCAAAAACTTCACCGACCCAGAAAAGCGCTCGCTCGCGCGGTGTCTGCAACTCCTCGACCAAGGCGGCAATCGCGATCCCAAGCTCGAGGCAGTCACAGGCTATCTCCTCGGCGAGCGCAATGATGCTCTCGGGAGTTGGATCAACAAAGGATGCATCCTCTTTTCTCAATACTACGACACCGCTCGCTGGTTCGGTTTCGAACTGGCAAAGCGGCCAGAATTTTCACATCTGGACATCGGCCTCTACGCAGGAAGCAACCGCTCTGGGTTCTGGCGTGGCGGCGATTTCCAGCGGTGTGACCGCAACGACCTCAAGCAACGCGTTCGCACCGGCGAGCTAACCCTGCTCCTCGGAACAGATGCCGCCTCCGAGGGACTCAACCTCCAGCGCCTCGGCACACTCATCAACATCGACCTGCCATGGAACCCCACGCGCCTCGAACAGCGCAAGGGCCGCATCCAGCGCATCGGACAAATCCGTTCGGAAGTATGGGTCGCCAACCTGCGCTATCGCGATTCGGTAGAAGACAAAGTGCACCGCGTCCTCGCCCAACGACTTGAAGCCATCCACCGGATATTCGGCCAAATTCCCGACACGCTCGAGGATGTGTGGGTAAAAATCGCCCAAAACGACGAAGAGTCCGCCCGCCAACTCATCGAACGCGCCGCCCACACCCGCAACCCCTTCGACGAGAAATACAGCAAAGTCGAAGACGCCGATTGGGAAACCTGCACCACAGTTCTCAACCCCATCCGCGTCCGCGAGATTCTGAGCAGCCCTTGGTGAATCCTTTTCCAACACCAAATCACCCTCAGAGAAACCAATCACAACGAACGCGCCAGCCGCATCGGCTTCAAATTCATCAACCACTCCAGCAACGAGGTGATGAGGGTGTTCAAAGCTTGAGTAAAAAATTGTTACCCGAGCACAATAAAATGTTGTATCGTTACGACAACATCTAACCGAAATGAAAACACCACACGAGAACTTTGCCTCTTTTTTTCAATCAATTCGAAAAGAAAATCGCATTACCCTGAGAGCCTTCTGTGAACTGGCCGATGCCGACCCCGGCAACATCAGCCGCATGGAGCGCCGAGCCATTCCGCCGCCGCAAGACCGGGAAATCCTCTGCCGCTATGCCAAGGCTCTCAATCTGCGGGACGGCAGCGACGAATGGTATTTGTTTTTCGACCTGGCTGCTGCGGATCGTGGCATCATTCCTCAAGACATCATGGACGATGCGGAACTGGTCAAAGAACTCCCTGCATTCTTCCGAACCCTGCGAGGCCAAAGGCCCACCGAAACGGAGATGCGCAAAGTGGTGGAAAAAATCCGCGCCAGCTGACCCATGGCATCATCTGCGCGCCATTTCAAAGCCCCATTTCTCAGCAAGGAGACATGCTGGGCAGCGGCGGATCAATTCCGGCAGCGGTATTGCCCACAGAATGAAATACCGGTCGATGTGCTTGCCTTGGTGGAGTTCGAACTCGATCTGGAAATCCGGACAATCACGGGTTTGAAAGAGGATGCGGATGTGGATGCTCTTTTGCTGGGAGATTGGAAGACACTGATTCTCGACCAACAGCAGTTTCTTGATGATCGATTCACGAACCGCCTGCGCTTCAGTATAGCCCACGAGTTGGGCCATTTTGCCCTGCACAAAGAGGTCTTTCAGAGCATCCCAAGGGCAAGTGCCAATGAGTGGATTTCGTTCATGCTGGAGATGCCGGAGAAAGAATACGGATTGCTCGAATTTCATGCTAACGAGTTCGCCGGCCGATTATTGGTTCCCTTCGAAAATCTCAAAACGCAATTTACCAGCGTGCTTGATGAATTGGAATCCACCGGGTTCAAACGCCAGCAACTCTCCGACGAGCATATTTCCTATCTTTGCGTGCCCCTAGCGAAACACTTTGCTGTGTCCCAGGAAGTGATCGAGCGCAGACTCATCAAGGAAAGGCTGTGGCCATTGGCGTGATGCAATTTCTCATCGCAGATTCCTTCACCGACAGCCTCTCCCTCCTGAACGATGACGAGCAGAAGGCGGTTAAGACCACGGCTTTCGACCTCCAGATGAACCCGGCGAATCCGGGCATGAGCTTCCACCGCCTCGACAAGGCGAGGGATAAAAATTTCTGGTCCGTGCGGGCGAGCGCGGACATCAGGATCATTGTCCACAAAACCTCTGGCAGCCTCCTACTCTGCTATGTGGACCACCACGACGACGCCTACTCATGGGCGGAGAGGCGAAAACTCGAAACCCACCCGACCACCGGAGCCGCGCAGATCGTGGAGATTCGCGAGACGGTTAAAGAAATCGTCATCCCGAGCTATGTCCAATCCGAGGAGCCTAAAAAAGCTCCCGCGCCACCGCTCTTCCTCGCCGAGTCCGATGAGACCCTTCTCAACTACGGAGTGCCGCCCGAGTGTCTCGATGATGTGCGGGCACTCACCGAAGAAGATGCCCTGCTGACCCTCGCTGAGAGGCTCCCCACCGAAGCCGCCGAGGCCCTGCTCGAACTCGCCACCGGCGGCAAGCCTGCAATCCCCGAAGCAGCCAAGGAAACAAGTCCCTTCGAGCATCCCGACGCCAAACGCCGCTTCCGAATCGTCCAAAATGCCGACGAGCTCCAGCAGGCCCTCGATTACCCCTGGGAAAAATGGACCGTTTTCCTGCACCCCGGCCAGCGCGAATGGGTCGAGCGCAACTACAACGGCCCAGCCCGCATCACAGGCTCCGCAGGCACAGGAAAAACCGTGATCGCCTTGCACCGTGCCGCACACCTTGCTCGCACCCAACCCGAGTCCCGAATCCTCCTCGCCACATTCTCCGAAACGCTCGCCAGTGCCTTGAAAACCAAACTCCGCCGCCTTTTGGGAGCCGAACCAAGGCTCGCTGAGCGTATCGATGTTCACTCCCTGAATGCCTTGGGTCTTCGACTCCACAAAACCCTCCTCGGTCCTGTCAAAATCCTCACGGACGCCGAAGTGAACGCCCGCCTGCAAAAGGTGGCCGCTGGATTTCCCGCCCAATTCACTCCGAATTTTCTCCGCACCGAGTGGGAACAAGTGGTCGATGCGTGGCAGCTTGGCACCTGGGAATCCTACCGCGATGTAGCCCGCCTTGGCCGCAAGACACGCCTCCCCGAAGCCCGCCGCATGGCCCTCTGGCAAATCTTCGCTGTTCTCCGCGCCTTGAATCCCTCAGCCGCACTGGCGCGAGGTCATACGATCACGATGGACGGAAGCGGAAACATCCTGCGCTCCGCAACAGATGCGATCAAATCCCAAGAACTGACCACGCGATTCCACGATGGCGAAGTGAAATCAGAGGTCCAAAAGCTC
>Ga0247834_1004919_pt1 | contig 16318 bp, 20 predicted proteins | sample LaCruzMarch2015__8_FD_187118 | JGI IMG/M metagenome (GOLD analysis project Ga0247834, IMG submission 187118) | Freshwater microbial communities from meromictic Lake La Cruz, Castile-La Mancha, Spain - LaCruzMarch2015_12m | ecosystem: Environmental > Aquatic > Freshwater > Lake | place: Spain...
GCCAGGGCCCGACGATGGGAATGGTCTGCGGAACCCCAGTGCGTCCGCTTCCTTGCAGTAACTCGGCTTAGGGGGGCGATTCGCCATACCCGGCAGGGCGCTGCTCTATCAGCAACAAACTCCTAGCGGCTGTGGGGACGGCCAGTGTCCTGGCCTTGCAGGGCAGCGCGGAAGGCCGCCGAGCTGAGGATCGGCGTGTTGTGGTCGAGGTCGGGCACCAGAATCAGCTCTGCCACGCCGGGCTGGAAGGCGCGGTGCAGGGCGACGGCGTGGCGCGTGGGCACCACCCGATCGACGGCAGCCGCCACGATCGTGGTGGGGGCGCGCACCAGGGGCGCCTCGGCGGCCGCATCCCAGCGATCGAGCAGCAGCAGATCCACCGGCAGCCACGGCATGGTGCCGCGGGCCACCGCCAGCAGGCTGTCGAAAGGTACCAGCAGAACCAGCCGCTGCACCGTGCGGGTGGCAGCCAGATGCACCGCCGGCCCGGTGCCAAGGCTGCGGCCCACCACCGTCACCGCGCTGTGGCGCTCGGCCACGTGGGCATAGAGGGCCCGGGCGTCGGCGCGCAGGGCCGCTTCGCTGGGTCTGCCCTCGCTGCCGCCGTAGCCGCGGTAGTGGAGCAGATAGAGGGCCGTGTCGGGCAGCAGGGCGGCCAGCTCGGCGCGGGTGAGGGACACGTCCTCGGCGTTGCCGCCGAAGTAGATCAGCGCCCGGGGCCCCGGATGGGGGCGGTGGGCCACCAGCACGCGCTTGCCCTCCACCTGCAGCTCCAGCCGGCCGGAAGGATCGGCGGCGGGCCGGGGGAAATAGATGAACGAGCGCTGGGCCAGGAACATCAGCAGGCAGACACCGCCGTAGCCCAGCGCCAGCAAGCCGGCCCAGCCCAGCCACCTACCCACAGTCATCGGTGCTTTGCCCAGCGTCCTTCAGCAGCTCAGGATGAACGGAACCAGACAGAGATCGACGATCACCTTCATGGTCAGACAGCCCGAACGGGCTCCATCGTGCATGCCCTGGCCGCCACGGTCTGGACCGGCGGCCAGCTGGTGCTGGATCTGGGCGTGCTGCCCCGCGCCCTGCGCGAGGGTCGGGCGGCGCCGATCCGCGCCTTCGAGGAGACGTTCGAGCCGCTGGGCCTCACCGCCCTCGCCATTCAGTCGGCCTGCTGGTGGGCACCAAGCTGCTGCTGCTGGTCGGTATCGCGGCACTGGCCGTGCATGCCCGCCTGCGGCTGATCCCCAACCTCAGAGACGGCAACCTCAGTGGCCTGGCCTGGCACCTCCGTGGCATCACTGCCCTGGCGATCGCCTTTGTGGTGGTGGGCGCGCTGATCCGCCTGGGCGGGCTGGTTTGAGAGACCCGCTCCCCATCGGCCAGGCCTTCAAGCCGCCACTCCGATGGCCCAGATCTCCGCCTTGCTGACGCCGGAACGACAGGTGAGCTTGAAGCCGTTATCAGCGCTGGGGATCCAGCCCAGCGACCTTCACTCCTCTTCGTCAGCCCCACCCACGGGCACCAGGCGGATCTGCTTCTTGCCCAGCTTGATCTCGAACGCATCGCCGGGCTTGAGATCCAGCAGGGCGGTGTAGGCCTTGCCCACCATCAGGTTGCCGTTGAACTGAATCTTGGTGATGAAGCCCAAGCTGCTGCCAGCCTTGCCTTTGCCTGGGCCGCTGCCATGGCCCACGCTCACGCCTTAGGCTTCCAGCAGCGCCTCATAGAAGGCGGTGAAATTCAGCCTTTCACTGCCGTCTTTCTTGGTGCTGAGGTAGCCGGCGGCCCGCACCAGCTCCGATTTGGAGGCATCGCCCAGCTCCTTGACTTTGGCGAGTAGATCCGCACCGGTGAGAGCCATGTTGGTGGGGTACGTCTAGGGTCAAGGTAACGATCAAGACGATCAGGACCAAGCCTTGAAGGTACGGATGTCCGTCCCTTCAGCGGAGGCTTATGCAGGCTTCCCTGTCACCAGTACGGACCTGATCTACACGCCCGGTTACATCCGCGCCGATACATCCCTGCGCCAGGTGCCCCGAATCCCGCTCCAGGGTGAACCCCGGCTCCGGAGGCAAGGGACAAGGCCACACCAGACAAAGCCAGAACTGCGAGTGCATGGAGCTCTCGCATGACCCAGGGATCAGTGGAGTCCCTTCCTCCTAACAGGGGCCACGGCTGAACTCCCTGGCTCTGAGCGATTCTTCGCAGCGCCATGAAGCTTCGGGCAACGATTGGTGCAGCCGAACCCGCCGAAAGTTCCACGGGCGGGTGATGCCGCCCGGCACCAGCCACACCCAGGTACGGCGGCGGGAAGCCCGGAACTCGGCATCCAGATACTCCCTGGCGATGCACTCGCCCAGGTACTTGCGGCAGGGAAACGCCTGGCCGTCTTCCACCATCGCCAGGTTGATGGTCACCCCACTGATCAGTTCCGCCATGGTGGGGCCGTAGCGATGCAGGCCAGAGGCACCTGCAGGACAAGTAGCGGAACAAGGCCGTGATGGGCACGTTTGCTCTCATGGATCGACGAAGTCTGCGGCGAGCTTGTGGTCAGTCGCCCATGGAATCAGCAACAGGTGCTTCCCTCGCTTTGGTCGGTGAGGGGGAAGGGGTCCACTCAGCACTGGTCATCCAGGACTGTTTCAATCAGCTCGCTGACCAACACGCTCCCTCACCTGTCGCTACCTTCCATGCATGGCTGGTGAAACATGCGCACATCATTCATGTGGAAGAAGTGCCTTGCAGGGTCCAGTGGCAGCTTTCTCACGCAAGCTGCGCCATCCTTGATATGCTCCTTCCTAGCAACAATGACTCCAGGCCGCTCCTCCTAGATCTGACTGAAAAGCTGCCCTGTCACTACCCCGTGATCGCAGCTGTGCCAACAAACCTGATCCCCATCCCAGGGAAGTGACGCTATCGCTACAGTTTTGTGCCTCTCGGGCTTTTATAGTCTTCCCCTGTGGTCAGCAAAAAACTAGATAAAGTCTTGAATGATGCCCTTGTCTTGAGCTCGCTGATCAATGCTTTCGCTGAACCATTTGAGCATCAAGTCAAAGCTAATCTTGATGGTGCTCGCTGTCAGCGGCTTTTCAATCTTTGTAACCGCCGCACTTGGCTATAGGAGCGGCAAGGACAATCTCACTAGCCGGGTATCCAATCAACTGACAAGTGTGCGGGCCTCTAAAGCACACCAGATTGAGGCCTATTTCAACACAATTCGAAATCATACTCAGACTCTCAGCGAAGACCCAACGATAACATCTGCAGTTCAGGAGTTTACTGCAGCACACAAGCAGCTGGATGGATCCTCATTGTCCAAGGAAGCAGAAAAGAAGTTGTCGGACTACTACGCTCAGATCTTCCTGCCGCGTCTCATGAAGGGCCGCTCGGGAACACCGATTCTGCAGTCCTATCTACTTAAGCCGCCAGCTTCCCAATATCTTCAATTTCAATACATTGCTGCCAATCCCAACCCAGTTGGCAAGAAACAACTTCTCAACAGAGCTCCTGACAACAGCACATATTCGAAGGTGCATGCCAACTACCATCCCATCTTCCGTAACATAATCGAGCGTTTCGGATATTATGACATGTTTCTGATCAATCCAGAAGGAACAATCGTCTATACCGTTTTCAAGGAAACTGACTTTGCCAGCAATCTTTTAAGTGGACCCTACAAAGGCTCTAACCTTGCGAATCTTGTGCGAACAGTGATGGATGCAAAGGAGCAGAAGTACACCAGGCTTGTAGACTTTGCACCCTATGCGCCATCTTATGATGCTCCCGCCGCATTCATCGCTGCGCCTATCTATAGAGGATCTGAGCTGGTAGGAATCCTGGCCTTTCAGATGCCGGTGAATGAAATCAACAATGTGATGACAGGTAATCGCAACTGGAAGGAAGATGGTCTCGGCAACTCCGGCGAAACCTACTTGGTCGGCAATGACCAGCTGATGCGGTCAATTTCCAGGTTTCTGATCGAAGATCCGAAAGCTTTTTTCGCCAACCTTCGTTCGCTGAACATCAATGAAGATATAATAAGAAGAATTCAACAGTTTGATACCACAATCCTTCAGTTGCGGGTAAAAACACAGGGAGTCAGCCAGGCTCTAGCTGGACGAAAGGGAACAGAAATCATCAAGGACTATCGTAGCATTCCCGTTCTTAGCTCATTCGCCCCACTAAAGATCAAGGATCTGGATTGGGTAATCCTTGCCGAGATGGACCTGGACGAGGCCTATGCACCAATCCACTCTTTCCAGCGCCAGATACTGATTTCGGCAACACTTTTGATCCTCCTCACCACGATGGTGGCGATGGGTCTCGCACACTTCTTCGTGAAACCGATCAGTGCCCTGAACATCAGTGCCCGCAAGGTGGCATCTGGCGAGCTGGAGTCGATCCCCACCCTGGAAACCGGAGATGAGTTTGGTGAACTCGGTCGTTCGTTCAATTCGATGCTGCATAGCTTGCGTTCCCAGCGAGAACTGGTGGAACAAAAGAGCCAGGAAAATGAGAGCCTTCTCTTGAGTGTATTTCCAGCAGCCATTGCACGTCGCCTACAGCACGGCGAGAAGCAAATCGCCGAAGATATTTCCAATGTAGCTGTGTTGTACATGCAAGTTACAGGTTTTTCCGAACTTGCTGCCTCCCTCAGTGCTTTTGAGTCTGTTGAAATTCTCAATGACCTGGTTGCGTCGTTTGATGATATTGCCCTCAGTCATGGTATCGAAAAGATCAAGACGATTGGCGATCGCTATCTGGCTGTTTGCGGATTATCCGCTCCGTATCTCGACCATGACAAACGAGCGGTCGACTGCGGCATCGAGATGTTTGGTGTCATCCGTCGTTTCAATTTTGAGCGTGACTTTGATCTCAATCTAAAAATTGGAATTGATTCCGGCGATATCGCCGTTGGCATCGTTGGCAAGAGCAAAGTCGTCTATGACGTCTGGGGAAAAACCATGAACCTCGCTGTTGAGTTGAAGGATGCATGTCCACCAGGCTCAATTCTTGTTTCGCAGACCGTGCACCACCGCCTCGAAGATCTTTATCCCTTCGAAAAACTCGACAAGGTTCCTGATCATGAGCCGATCACACTGAGTGCCTGGTGGCTGAAAGGTACCGTGATGCCTGTGGAAACCGAGCCAAGCGAGCACTCCTGATGAACACGAACAACTTCATTCTTTGGGCGGCGGTACTGGCAGTAGGCTTCCCGCTGGTATCTGTTCTGCTCGGCGAAGCGATTCACCGACTGCGTCGACATGGAGAAGGCTTGGCTGAATCGTTGCGACTGCTGCGCAATGTGATTATACCAATCTTAATTGGCTTGTTGTTTCTGCAGCATGTTCTTGGTCTAAGTACCAGCACCCGTATCTTCAAGACTGGAGAGACAATCCTCTGGATCTGCATGATTCACGCAGCGCTCTCTCTGCTAAACTTGACTCTCTTCGAGAAAGCAGAAGCTGATACATGGAGATCAAAAGTCCCCAAGTTGTTGGTGGATCTTGCCCGCCTGTTTCTGATTCTTCTCGGCACAGCCTTCGTTCTGGCCACTGTCTGGGATGCCGATTTAGCCGGGCTGGTGACGGCGTTGGGCGTGAGCTCGATCGTTATCGGTCTGGCGCTTCAAGACACACTTGGGAGTGTCATGTCGGGCATAGCGCTTCTGTTCGAGAGGCCATTTTCCGTTGGTGACTGGCTTGAGGTGAATGGGGTTGTGGGCCAGGTGATTGACATCAACTGGCGTGCCGTCCGACTCCTGACGCTTGAACAAGAGATGGTTGTGATCCCCCACAAGCTGATCAGCAGTGAAATGATCCGTAACTTCACGCAGCCAACCCCAATCCATGCCGAAAGGATCAAGCTGGGCTTCTCTTATAATGATCCACCTAATCTCGCTCGGCAAGTGCTGAAGAGCACCGCCTTGGAAACAAAGGGAGTCTTGACCGATCCAGAACCCAGTGTCTTTACTCTCGACTACTCCGATTCAGCGGTTACTTATGAGGTGAAGTTTTTCATTCGAGATTATGGTGACATTGAAAACATACGCGAACGATTTATGACCAGGGTATGGTACGCCGCTAAGCGGAATAACCTTTCAATCCCCTTTCCGATTCGGACTCTCTACCACTTCAATGGCCCATCGTCTCAGCAGAAGGGGATATCAAAGAAGTTCGCAGAAAGCTTACAGGCTCTTCCAGCTTATGTGCCGCTCAACAAGGAGCAGGAAATGATGCAGGCCCCTTCTATGGGCATTTCCCTGCAGCATTTTGCTGCTGGTGAAAAAGTGGTGCGTCAAGGCCATTCTGGAAATGCACTTTTCATCATTGTTTCAGGCCAGGCGGTGATGTCTACCTCCGACGCTCGTCACCAGGATCGGGAGGTTCTTTCTTTGCGATCTGGTGAGTTCTTCGGTGAGATGGCCTTGTTCTCAGGCGACCCGAGTTCCGTTACCATAACGGCCCTTTTTGACCTTGAAGTGATGAAGATATCCGGTCACGTTGTCAACCAGATGATTGATCGGCAGCCCAGCTTTGCCCGTGAAATCGGGCACATTCTTGAGATTCGACGTCGCGCGATCCAGGAGACCTCTCAACTTCAAGACAAGTTAAGCCAGCAGGATGAATCTACGCCGCAAGGCCTGAAACCAGATGAAATTTTTGGCGACCCCTTTAACCCATGGCGCGTTGATGTGCGCCATGGAAACTGAACAGTCAATAGGGTAGGGTCTCCAGTCGCCTGCGAAGCTCTGGGAAGAGAAAGTGTGTCAGTTTCATGAGGGAAATACCAACAATCATCGTGAATATGATCACATGTTGAGCACATGCTTCATCAACGCCATGCGTTCGGGCTGTTGCTGCCCAGGCTGCAACTGCACGGTGCAACCGGAAACACCGTTCCGCTGCGGCGCCTTGCTGTTCTGCAGTGTCGCCTGCGCCAAGGGGCACCCCAATGGCGAGCCCTGCCACGCCGGCTGCGGCTGCGAATGCCAGGGCTGAGCCTTGAAGGCCTGGTGTGGTGGAGAAGCTGAGCAACTCGATCCTGCTGGCCGCGGCAGATCCTGCGGCCCTCGCGGCGTTTTAAGTCGCCCTGCTGGAGGTTACGGCGACACCCGGCCTGGGGCTGGAGGCCTACTGGCTCCGCGCCAAGGGGCAGGACGATGCCAAACGCTGCGCCCATCGCTGGAATGGAAGCCGCTCGCCCTTTCATCAGATGTCATGGCAGTTTGCACTCCCAAACCGTCGGCAGTACAGACCATCTTCATGCTGTTTCCGCTGCGTTTCGTTGTGGGGCCCGCGGGCCTGGCCGCCAGCCTGGTGATGCTGGCTGCCCCCGCCATGGCGGGCACCCTCTCAGGCACCGCCACCTACCGCGAGCGGATCGCTCTGCCACCTGATGCCGTCTTCGAGGTGGTGCCTGAAGACATCAGCCTGGCGGATGCCCCATTCCGCTTCTCGATCACCGATCCAGACAGGACTATGACCTCAGGCAGTCGCTACACGGTTCGCGCCACGGTGCGGGATCGCGGCCAGCAGCTGTTGTACAGCACTGATCGCATCACTCCGGTGTTCGATGGCCGCAACCGGCCGGTGGAGCTGCTGATGGTGAAGGTCGGCGGCGGTGGCTCAGCGGCCGGGGCCTCCAGATCAGCCGCGCTGGGTGCCTTGCCGGCCAGCTGGCAGGGCGACATCCCCGCTGCCGGCGGCGCCACGCGATGGCACCTGGACCTGGCGCCCGACGGCACCTACCAGCTGCGGCAGACCTTCCTGGATCGCTTGCCCCGCAACCGATTCGATGACATTGGCCGCTGGCGACTGGATACCCCTACCAAGCGGCTGGAGCTGCGCGGCGGCCGTGAAGCACCTCTGTTCCTGCAGCCGATCGACGGGGGCGCCACCCTGCGCAAGCTTGATCGGACCAGCAAGCCGATCGATTCACGCCACAACGACCGCCTCTACCGACTGGCCAAGGCTGCGCCGATCGACCCCAGGCTGCATCTGCAGGGAATGTTCACCTATCTGGCCGATGCCGCCACCATCCGCCTCTGCGCCAACGGCCAGCGTCTGCCGGTCGCGATGGAGAAGGACTACCTCGCCCTGGAGCGGGCCTACCTGAAGGCCCGTCCGGCCGACAAGCCCGGCCAACCGCTTCTGGTCCACCTGGATGGGCTGATCACCCAGAGGCCTTCGATTGAAGCAGGTCAACCCCCAGGCCGCACCCTGGTGGTGGAGAAATTCGTGAACGTCTTGCCCGGCAAAGTCTGCCCACCAACTGCCACGGCTCAGTCCCCCGGTCTCCCCATCTCGCCCTTGCGGGGAACCCGCTGGCGGCTGCTGCGCCTCGGGGATCAGACCGTGCCCTCCGATGGGCCATCGGGCCGGGGGGCCGAACTGCTGCTGGAGCCCGATCAGCCGCGCTTCTCGGGCAGCGGTGGCTGCAACCGGCTGATGGGCGCTGTGCAGTTGGAAGGCGAGTCGCTCCGGTTCGGGAAGGTGGCGGCCACGATGATGGCCTGCCCTGACGAAACGATGGAGTTTGGGCGGCGGTTTACAGCGGCACTTGAAAAGGTGCGGCGCTGGAGCATTGACAAGCACAGCCTGCTGTTGCAGGACGCCGCCGGTAAAACCCTATGGAGCTTCAAGGAGGCGAGAAAGACTGAGCTTTCCTTCTCCCTGCAGTCCTCGCTTCCTGCCGCCGCGGCTACGCCCACGATGCTGCTCCAGGCTTGACCTCATCGGCATCCATGCACCACCTTGGTACTACAGCCCAGGATTCTTCCACTTGTGATGGCAACGGTGCGGTGCCATGTAGGGCAGATTTCCAATCTCATCACCTCCTCTGTGCTGCCGGTAAATGGTCTCGGATTCCTGTTGAAGAGAGAACCCTTTAGGATATCGCTCCTCAATTTCAACTTATTGCTCTTTTGTCCTGGTGGAGACATCAGGCAGCACCTATTCCCCTGCAGGGGGCTGCTGGTTCAACAGGGCCAGAACCTGCTCGTCGTCTAGCTGCTCGAAGTGCTGGTACCACAGACCCACGGCTTCGAGATCGTCGACGACGGCCAGGGCCACGAACCGATCCACCAACGGGCTCAGCTCTGCGGCGACGTTGCGATCGACCACCGGCACCGCCAGACCCAGCGAGGCTGGTTCGAGCTTGCGCAGGGAGAGCAGGGCCGCCTTCACGGTCATGCCGGTGGCGATGCCGTCGTCCACCACGATCAGATGACGGCCTCGCAACTGCTCAGCCGGCGGGTCCCCGAAGAGCACTTGACGGCGCCTCAGTTCCTGCTGCTGCGCCCGCAGCCAACCGTGCATCGTCGCGGTGGTCGCCCGACGGCTGGCGCCCTCCCCGTCGCGCCAGACCACCACCCCACCGGCGGCCACCGCACCGATCGCCAGCTCCGGCCAGGCGGGATCGGCGATCTTGCGCACCGACCAGGTCGTCAGTGGCAGCCCCAGGCGGGAGGCCATCGCCGCCGCCACCGGCACACCCCCCCTCGGCAGCGCCAGCAGGGTGGTGTCATGGCCGAGGCCAAGGCGATCGGTGAAGGCGTCCGACAGAGCGAGACCTGCCTGGTGGCGGTTGGTCCAGAGAGGAGGTCTGTCAGCCATGGCTTGAAGGGTGGGCGTGAGGGATCAGGAACCGCTCAGGGCCTGGCCACGGCCAGGTGCTGGAGGAACCAGTCGCGGGCCAGGTGGGCGGCCTGCTCCAGGGTGCCGGGCTCCTCGAACAGATGGGTGGCCCCCGGCACCAGCTGAAGCGCATGGGGGGCGATCAGCTGTGCGGCGGCCTGGCGGTTGAGCTGGAGCACCTCGACGTCTTGAGCACCGACGAGGAACAGCGTTGGACTGCCCACCAGCGGCAGGGCCTCGGGGGCGAGATCGGGACGCCCACCGCGGGACACCACGGCTCCCACCGGATCGGGCCGTGCCGCTGCCGCGGCGATCGCTGCAGCGGCGCCGGTACTGGCGCCAAACAGTCCGATCGGCAGGCCGTTCAGCTCCGGTTGCCTCCCCACCCAGTCGATGGCCCCGATCAGGCGCCGGCTGAGCAGGGGGATGTCGAAGCGCAACGACCGGTCCAGCTCATCGATCCGCTCCTCGGCTGCGGTGAGCAGATCGAACAGGAGCGTGGCCAGCCCTGCCTCCACCAGCACGCTTGCCACGTAGCGGTTGCGGCGGCTGAAGCGACTGCTGCCGCTGCCGTGGGCGAAGACCACCAGTCCGGCTGCCGGATCCGGAAGCGTCAGGAGCCCGGCCAGCTCCGCGCCGGCTGAGTGGAGGATCACCTCCCGTTCGGCAGCGGTGGTACGGCTCACGGCCCCCCTGCAGCTTCCCTAGTCCTAGCCACGGGAGGCCGGGGGCGCTGCATCACAACCGAATATCGCCACGGCCTGCCATGGCCAGAGTGGATACGCTTCAGGAAGATCTCTCCGATCCCCTCTTCTTCCCGGTGCTTGCCATGACTTGGACGCCCACACGGCCCCACGACAACGACGAGGACGCATCCGATTCGCCTGATCGCACGCTCCAGGACCTGAGGGAAGAACTTACCGGTGAACCCCCGCCGCCGGAGAATGCCGAAGCGGACGTTGCTGCCGGCCTGACAGAGGCCGAACTCGAGAGCGCCTCGGGTGTCGAGTCCCCCCCAGGCCGCATCGACTGAGCTGGCCATGCGCCTGGAGAGCCCTGCCTTTGTTGAAGGGGAGTGGATTCCGCAGATCCACACCAGGGACGGCCTGGATCTCTCGCCGGCCTTGCGCTGGAGCGGAGCTCCGGAGGGGACCCGTTCCTACGTGCTGATCCTGGACGATCCCGATGCCCCGGCCGGGCTCTGGGTGCACTGGGTGCTGTTCGACATCCCTGCCGACGTTCACGAGCTCCCAGCGGGCCTCCCCCGCAGCCCAACCCTGGAGAACGGCTCCAGGCAGGGCAGCTGCTGGGGCGTGTCCTCCTTCAGTCGCCTCGGGTATCACGGGCCGATGCCTCCGCCCGGCCCGCCCCATCGCTACCGCTTCACCCTCTGGGCCCTCGATCTCAGGCTGGCCTTGCCGGCCGGAGTGACAGCGCCCGAGGTTCGTGCCGCCATGGGCACGCATGCCCTGGCGGAAAACGTGCTGACGGGGATCTACGGTCGCGCTTAGCGCTGATGGCACCGCCCTTGATCTGGAGCCCGGTGTGTTCACCTGGGACGATCCCCGGCGCATCGCCCGTTCCCTCCAGCACTCCGCCGACTCGAGTCGGCGCCGTAAAGGGGATCCCTATGCCAGCGCCATCGCGATTGACCCTTACAGACCGAACGGATAGGTGTCCGGCAGCCCCTTCAGTTCCGCGGTCGCGAATGGCGTTACGGCATGGGTCCGGTCGAACCAGATGTACTCGTCGAATTGCCGCGGCAGCACGGCCTGGAAGTAGTGGCTCTGAAGTTCGGTCTCGGGGCGGTAGATCACGCCGATCGCCCGCTCGAGCCGCGGCTTCAACAGCGCCTGGCGCAGCGCCTGGGAGGGGGGCTGCCGCAGAGGCAGCAGGAACTGTGGTGCGCCACTCTCGTGGCACAGACGTTCGTAGCTCTGCTCCAGCGACGGCCGCACACTTTTGGTGAGCATCGGCCCGTCCCAGTCCGTCGCAGCGGCGACGGTGCCGTCGTGGGTGCCGAAGCCGATGGCATAGGCGGCATAGCCGAACTGCTGCCGGCAGAGCTGACCGATGTTGTATTCGCCTCGCCTCGACATCTCGGTGGCGCTGGCATCGCCGACATGAGAGTTATGCGCCCAGACGACGCCGCGGCTCTCCGGGCCGTGATGGTGCAGCAGGTTCATCAGGGTGTCGAACATGTGCCGGTCGCGCAGGTTCCAAGAGGCGCGCGAGCCGTAATACATGATCCGGTAATACTGCTCGGCGTTGGAGACGAGCAGGGCGTTCTGGCTGGCGTCGAGAAAGCGCTCGCCATCGTGCTCGGCGTAGGCCTGTTGCTTTCGGCGCAGGTCCTTCAGCACGGCAACGACCGGCGCCTCGCAACTGCGATAGCTGCCGGTGATCGCGGCATGACCATAGGTGGCTGGCTCCGCCTCCCAGGGCGTCAGACAGCCGTAGCGCAGCTGGGCCACCTGCGCCGATGCAGGATCGACGTCCTTCAGGTAATCGAGAACCAAGCGGATCGAGCTGTAAAGGCTGTACAGGTCGAGCCCACGGAACGCGACGCGCTGCGCGGGCTGGCGGCCAGCGTTGTGGGCCCGCAGCCAGTCGACGAACTCGCGGGTCTCGCCATTGCGCCACATCCAGGTGGGAAAGCGTGCGAACGCGGTCCACTCCGAGGGCGGCACTTCGGCATGGCGCACGTCGTGATCGACACGGGCCGCATCCGGCCAGTCAGCCTCGATCGCCACGAACGAGAATCCCTTGCGCTCGATCAGCTCCCGCGTGATCCGCGCCCGCATGCGGTAAAACTCCGAGGTGCCATGGGAAGCCTCGCCGATCAGCACGACCCGTGCATCGCCGATCCGTCCGAGCAGCGGTGCCAGGTCGACCGCGTCGATGTCCGTGAACGGTTCACAGGCAGCGGCGATCAGGCGGGCGATTTCGCGGTCCTCGGCCATCGCCCGATCGGCAAGGCGCAACGGAAGCGGCTGCTCGTCAGGCCGCTCCGGTGCCCATCCCTGCTCGCCGACGAGCGGCACGAAGCGAACGTCGAGCAGCTCCTCGGTTGTGTAGTCGGTTTCGGAGAGCCGGGTGATGCGCAGCAGTTCCTGCAGGCGCCGATCCGCACCCACCGGGATCACGAGCCGGCCGCCGATCTTCAGTTGGTCCTTGAGCGAGCGGGGCACCTCGGGCCCCCCGGCGGCCACGATGATCGCGTCGAACGGCGCCTGCTCGGGCCAGCCGAGCGTGCCGTCTCCCTGCAGCACGTGCACGTTGCTGAACCCCTGCGAGGCGAGCGTCTCGGCTGCCTGGGTCGCGAGCTGCCCGTAGCGCTCCACGGTGTAGACCGTTTTCGCGATCCTTGAGAGCACCGCCGCCGCGTAGCCCGATCCGGTGCCGATTTCAAGCACCTTCTCCTCGCCCTTCAGCAGCAGCGCCTCAGCCATCAGCGCCACGATGTAGGGCTGCGTGATTGTCTGGCCCGCCTCGATCGGCAACGGTGTGTCGTCGTAGGCGAATTCGCGCAGCTCTTGTGGCAGGAAGGCCTCACGCTCAACACGGCGCATCGCGTCGAGCACGCGTGGGGAAGAGATGCCGCGATGGGCAATCTGCCGTTCCACCATCTCGTGACGGTGGCGGGTTGACTCGGTGTTTGCCGCGGATACTGAATGCATCTTCATGCAAGGTTAACTCAATTGCCCGCAATAGCTGGCTTTTCTTAACCTTTTGCAGTCGTTCATGGTTGGCCAACACATTAGTTAACGATGACCCTCCACCCCTGCTGGTGTGCATAGATTTTCTGTATGTCAACCCGCAAACCTGGTCATGGCCCTGATCCAATGGAACCCCATGAGGGAGATTGAAGAGCTTTTCAGCCGCTCCCTTCACGGGGCGTCCAGCCGTTCCCAGTCCCTGCTGGGCGCCATCGACTGGAACCCCCGTGTCGACATCAGTGAAACTGACACGGCCTATGTGATCAAGGCGGACATTCCGGGCGTTGCCAAGGACGACCTCAAGGTGACCGTCGAGAACGGCGTCCTCACCGTTCAGGGCGATCGTAAACAGGAAAAAGAGGAGGACAACAAGCACTTCCACCGTGTCGAGCGCTTTTACGGCAGCTTCACCCGCAGCTTCTCCCTGCCGGAGAATGCCGATGCCACAGCCCTCAAGGCTGCGGCCAAGGAAGGGCAACTCACCGTCACCATCCCCAAGAAGGCGGCCTCCGCTGCCGCCAGCGACGCGGTGCAGGTGCCGGTGGAGTGAACCTTGACCAGGAGGAGTCGATTCCCAGCACCGTCTCCTCGCCCTTGAACACCGCAGGGCTGCGTGATTGTCTGGCCTGACTCGATCGGCAACGGTGTGTCGGTGCAGGCGAATTCGCGCAGCTCTTCCGGCAGGAAAACCTCGTGCTCCACACAGCGCATCGCGTCGAGTACCCGTGGGGAAGAGAAGGCGGCAGGTCGACTCCGCGTTGCTGGCGGTGGCCGTGTTCATCGTGCTCAACACGCCAGGCCGCGCCTGGCTCCCTAGACCGTCCGGGGCTGGCGAGCGAGCAGCCGGCGGGTGGTGGCAGCGATCTCCCGCTGGCTGACACGGGGTAGGGGCTCGTAGCGGCCGCCCCCGCGGCGAGCCAGCTCCTCCCCCACTCCCGTTGCCCCGTGGTGCTGGCCGGTGTCAATCACCAGGAGCTCCATGCCCAGCTGGAAGATGGCGTCCGCCACACCCATCAGTTCCTGGCGGATCCCTTCAAGGCCCAGAGATTCCCGCCCATCGTCGTCGGTGGCCAGGGACCTCTCCAGCGACACATTCGCCTTGCCATCGCTGACCAGCACCAGGATCACCTCGCCCACATCCTTGGTGCGGCGGGCGTTTTCGCCCAGCCGCACCGCCAGGGCCAGGCCGTGGGCCAGGGGGGAGCCGCCACCGCAGGGCAGCCGCTCGAGCCGGCGCGAGGCCGCGGTGATCGAGCGGGTGGGGGGCAGCTGCACCTCGGCCCGCCGGCCGCGGAACGTGATCAGGGCCACCTGGTCGCGGCTGCGGTAGGCCTCGCTGAGCAGCTGCAGGGCGGCGCCCTTGGCGGCCTGCATGCGGTTGAGGGCCATCGAGCCCGACGCATCCACCACAAAGATCACCAGCGCCCCGGCCTTGCGGACCAGCTGCTTGACGCGCAGATCCTCCTCGCGCAGCAGCAGCTTCGGCCCACTGCGGCGCGATGTCCCGAGGATGGCCCGGCGGCGCGCCCGCTGGTGCGGCGCTGCGGCCCGCAGGGTGGCGTCAATGGCCACGTGATGGATCGGCCCGTGGGGAATCAACGGTTTCACGTAGCGGCCCCGGTCCAGCGAGCGCACCAGGCCGCCGCCGCCGGCCCTGCCGTGGCGCCGTTTTCCGCGGGCGGCCTGGGCCAGCAGGTGCGGATCCAGCAGCACCCCCTCCGGTGAAAATAGAAAAGTGTCAGGAATGGCTTCGCTGCTGGGTTCGCCCGTGGCCGGCTCTGGCGGTGGCACCTCCTGCTCGGGTGGGGTCTCGCCGGCAGAGTCGCTGGGCGGCACTCCGGGTGGTGCAGCTTCCGGGGTGGCATCCGGCGGTGCAGCGACCGGGGCCGAACGGGGCAGGATCACCAGTTCCACGGCCAGGCGCAGATCCTCCGCATGGATGCTGCGGCGTCCCAGCAGGGCGGCATGGGCCCGGGCCACCCGCGCGGCAAACAGCTCGGCGCGATGCCCTTCCACGCCGGCACGGTTCGCCTCTTCCACCAGATAGCGCAGCTGCTGCGGCTCCATTCGCACCCGCGGAAGCAGACAGCGCCCGGCGCCGATCCGTTGTTGCAGGTCCGCGAGCCCCGGCCCGAAGTGCCGCCGGAAGGCCCGCGGGTCAGCGGCCTGCTGCAGCACCCTCGCCACCGCCTCCACCCGCTCGTCCAGCGTCAGCGGGGTGTCGGCGGAGAGCACCATGGCCAGGCGATCGATCAGGTGGGCCCGCAGTTCCCCCTCGGCGGGGTTGTAGGTGGCGATCAGCAGGGGACGGCAGGGATGGCGGAAGCTGATGCCCTCCCGCTCCACCTGGTTGAAGCCCGCATCCACCACCGTGAACAGCAGGTTGGCGATGCCGGGATCCAGCAGGTTGATCTCATCGACGTAAAGCACGCCGCGGTGGGCCTCGGCCAGCAGCCCCGGCTGGAACACAGCCCGTCCCCGCCGGATCGAGGCGCTCACGTCGACGGACCCCAGCAGACGGTCTTCGGTGACGCCCAGCGGCACCTGCAGAACGGCGCCGGAACCAGCGTGCTGACGGGCGTGCGGCTGATCGTGGCGCGGTGGGCGACGGTGGCATCGTCCCAGTCACCGGGGGCGGCCGGGTCGGCGTTGCAGCAGGAGCGCCGGATCACCCGGATCGGCGGCAACAGGGCGTGCAGGGCGCGGGCCAGCACCGATTTGGCGGTGCCCCGCCGCCCGGCGATCACGATCCCGCCCAGGCCCGGATCCACCGCCAGCAGCAGCAGGGCCGTGCTGATCGCGGCCTGTCCCACGACGGCATTGAGCGGAAAGGCATGAAGCGGAAAGGTGGTAGGCGGAGCGGCAGAACAGGGGCCAGCCAGCTGGGAAGCCGCCACTAGGGACCAACCGTCACGGGCACTCCCTCCAGTTCGGCGTCGGTGAGGTCGTAGAGGTCGCGCAGCT
>Ga0247834_1004922_pt1 | contig 16316 bp, 12 predicted proteins | sample LaCruzMarch2015__8_FD_187118 | JGI IMG/M metagenome (GOLD analysis project Ga0247834, IMG submission 187118) | Freshwater microbial communities from meromictic Lake La Cruz, Castile-La Mancha, Spain - LaCruzMarch2015_12m | ecosystem: Environmental > Aquatic > Freshwater > Lake | place: Spain...
CCTGGCGCGCCGACCTCGACGGCGTGCGCGCCATCGCCATCGTGGCCGTCGTGCTCTTTCATGCGGGCGTGCTGCAGCCCGGATTCTTCGGCTTTGTCGGCGTCGATGTGTTCTTTGTGGTCTCGGGATTCCTCATCACGGGACAGCTGGTGCGGGAGCTCGAGGCCACGGACACCGTCGACCTGCCCGCCTTCTGGGCCCGCCGCATTCGTCGTCTGCTGCCAGCGGCGACAGTGATGATGGTGACGGTGGCGCTGGCGAGCCTGGTGGTCGGGTCTGCCGTCGAGTGGCGGCGCATTGGCACCGACCTGTTGGCGACGTCGCTGGGGGCCGCCAATGTGCGCTTCGGGATGGTGGCGTCGGACTACTTTCGCGCCGACGTGACGACGAGCCCCGTGCTGCAGATGTGGTCCCTCGGCGTCGAGGAACAGTTCTACGTCGCCTGGCCCGTGGTGTTGCTGGCGACACTCGCCCTGGCCCGCTGGTTCTCTCGACGACGGGGCGCCACATCACCCATCAGCGCCCGGCGGGTGGTGCTGACGACGGCGACGCTGGCGGCGCTGGCATCAATGGGGTTGTGGTGGTGGCTGTCGACGACCGAGAGCCCGTGGGCGTTCTACGCGATGCCCGCCCGCGCCTGGCAGTTGGCGGCCGGCGCCGTGGTGGCGATGGGCTTCTCCACCCGTCACGTCGTTGGGCGAGCCGCCGGCGCCGGCATGGTGGCCGTGGCCATGGCCGGCGGATGGCTGGGTGTCGATCGGCCGATGTCGATGGTGCTGGCCACCGTCGGCACGGCGCTGTTGGTGTCGTCGTCGTCATCGTCGTCGTTTGGCCTGGGGAATGCTGCGCTGGGATGGGTGGGGCAACGCTCGTACGGCTGGTACCTGTGGCACTGGCCGTGCCTCGCGTTGCTCACGTTGACGGTGTCGCAGACGACGCCCTTCCAGCGGGCCATCGCCGTGGCCGGCTCATTGGTGTTGGCGGCGGCGTCGTTTCGCTGGGTGGAGCAACCGCTGCGGCGAGGGCCCTGGCTGCGGGGGCGGCGTCGACCGTGGGGAGCGTTGCTCGCCGTCATCGGGCTGATGGGCGCCGTGTGGCTGGGCTTGGTGCTGCTGCGCAAACAGGCATTTCGCGACAGCCCCGAATTGGCCCGCCTCGCCGTGGCCCAAAAGGATTTCAGCCCGATGCCGAACTGCCGGACGTTGGACGAAGCAATGACGTCGCCGGCCTGCCTGGTGGGCGGCGCCGACGGCGACGTCGACGCCGTGCCCACGGTCCTGGTGGTGGGGGATTCCCATGCCTGGATGTGGGTGCCCGCCATCGTCGAAGCGGGCAAGCAGGCCGGATGGGCCGTGCGCTTCGCCGGGATGCCGTCGTGCCCGGCCACGGTGCTGGCCGAGGCGGAAGGGGGTCGCTTGCCAAAGTCCTGCCGTGCCCTGCAGGCTTCGCTGCTGTCGACGACGACGACGACGACAGCTCCGGCGCCCGCGATGGTGGTGTTGGTCAGCTACGGGCTGTTTCGCTCGGAAATGTTCGCCGCCCACGTCGACGAAGGCCGGGCCGGGCAGCTCTGGCAGGAGGGGTTGGGGCGCATGCTGAACCGGTTCGCCGACGTCCCCCGCATGGTGCTGCTGGATGGTCCCCGCTTTCCCCACGACCCGCTCTATTGCCTGGCCCGGCCGTGGACCAGCTGCGACGTCAGCGTCGACGTCGGCCTGGCCCCTGTGCGCTGGTCACGTGACGCGGAACGACGGGCGGCCGCCGCCGTCCCCGGCACCGTCGTCGTCGATCCCTCGCTGGTGCTGTGCCTCGCCGGCGTTTGCCCGGCCCGAATGGGCGATGTGTTCCCGTTCGCCGACAACAACCACGTTTCCCGCGCGGGGGCCCGGCTGCTGGTGCCCCGCCTGGCCGAGACTTTCGCCGCCGCCCGGCCCTGACGTTTTGGTGCGGATGGGATACGTTGACACGCGTCACGGCCGAGTTTTATGATTCATCTATCGGTCCGTATGTGGTTTTATGGGCGATGGATGAGGCATTATGCGCACGAGCGTCAACGACATTCTGCCCGCCAAGGTGCGCCGCTCCCTCACCCAGCTGGGTGAGAACATCGCCGTGGCCCGCCGTCGTCGTCGGCTGACGACGGCGATGATGGCCGAGCGGATGGGGGTGGCGAGGAGCACCTATGGCCGCATCGAGCAGGGTGACCCCACGGTGGCCCTGGCGGCCTGGGCCATGGCGCTGTTCGTCCTGGGCCTCGACGCGCCCTGGGGGGCCCTGGCCGACCCGGCGAGCGATGAAGCCGGGACGGTGCTGGAGAATGCGCGCCTTCCCCAGCGGGTGCGGGCCAGGCGGCCGAGGGCGCCGGTCAAGAAGCTGCCCGAGACCGCCCCGGTGTCCCCGTGAAGCGCTCCGTCCGGGTGTGGCTGGGTGATCGCGGTCCGGTGGGGGTGGTGCGCTTTGAGCAGCGCGGTGCGCGGGCGACGTCGTCATTTGAGTATGACCCGAGCTGGTTGACCGATCCCCGGCGATTCCCGCTGGAGCCATTTCTGCCTCTCGTCGCGGGTCCGCAGTTCCCCCAGCGCCGGAAGGAGACGCCATTTCACGGCGTCATCGCCGATACCGGCCCTGATGGCTGGGGACGGCGGGTGATTCTCCGGGACCATGCAAAGCGGCGCGAGGCCGCCCGGCAGGCCGGCGACGACGTCATCAGCGCTCCATTGTCAGAACTCGACTTCGTGTTGGCTGTTGATGATGTGAGCCGAATGGGGAGCTTGCGGTTTCAGGACGACGACGGTGGGTTTCTGCGGGCGCTGCAACCAGGCGGTCGAGGCACCCCACCGATGATTGAGCTGTCTGCTGTCATCAGGGCGTCCCACGCTGTCGAGCGGAACACGGAAACTGCCGCGGACCTCGCGTACTTGCAGGGTCGCGGGACATCCCTCGGGGGAATGCGGCCAAAGTGCACCCTCGTCGACGATGACGGCGCCCTGGCCATCGGCAAATTTCCGAGCGTCACCGACGATCGGGCTGTGACGAGGGGCGAGGTCCTGGCGCTGCAGTTGGCGCGCCTGGCGGGTATTCGAGCGGCCGATGCCCGCATCGTCATGAGCGACGACCTCCCCGTGGCCGTCATTCGCCGATTCGACCGCCGTGGTGCCGAGCGCGCGTTGTACGTGTCTGCGGCCACGATGATCGGGGCCACCGACGACAGCCAGGAGCACGCGTACACGGAGATCGTCGATGCGCTTCGAGTGCACGGCTCAGCGCCTCAGGCCGACATCGAAGAACTGTGGCGCCGGCTGGTGTTTTCGATCCTCATCACCAACGTCGACGACCACCTGCACAATCATGGCTTCCTCCACGACGTCGAGGGCCGCTGGCGTTTGTCGCCCGCCTTCGACATCAACCCGTTTCCCGAGCGGCATCGGGAGCTGAAGACATGGATTTCCGAAGAAGCAGGCCCTGAGGCGAGCATTGAAGCGGCTCTCTCGGCGGCGCCGTACTTTCGCCTGGATGCCGAGCGGTCGCGCCACATCCTGAGGCAGGTTGATGACGCGGTCGCTCAGTGGCGTCGGGTCGGGGCGACTGTTGGCATGACCGCCGGCGAACTCGATGCCTTCGCTGACGCCTTCGAGCACCACGAACGAAGCGTCGCCAAGATCCGCTCCCGCTGACGCCCGCTTGGTAGGCCCGATCTGCACCTGTCCGCTTGCCGAAATCGGCGCTAGAGCGGGCCATGGACGGATTTGTGACGCCCGACACGACGGGCCCTTTGGATGTCGCCGCCGCCGTGGCGCGGTGCCCCCCAGAGGCCACGACCCGCGGCATGTTCCTCGCGGACATCGCCGAGCAGCTGGCGCAGAAGGGCCTGGCTGTCCCCGCCAGCACCTACAACGCGTTCGGCACCTACTCCCAACGGGAGTTCATGACCGTCGCCGCCGCCGCCGCCACAGCGCTGCATCCCGGACTGCCCCCGAGGGAGGCCCTGCGTCGACTCGGTCGGTCGGCCTACCCCACGTTTGTCAGCACGATGATCGGGCAGGTGCTGTTCGGCGTCCTCGACAACGACGTCGGGGCCATCGTACGCATCGTGCACCGGGGCTATGAGGCGGTGCTGTCCCACGGACGGGCGGAGGTCGTCGACGTCGGCGCACGCTTTGCGCGGGTGCGGCTCATCGACTTTCCCGCGTTCATCGACAGCTACCAGGTCGGCGTGTTCGAGGGGGCCCTGCTGTCGTGCAAGGTGCCCGGCACGGTGAAGGTGCGGATGGAGACCCCAATCCGCGGCGAGTTCCTCGTCGAGTGGTGAGGGCGCCGGCGGCCCGGGGCCGCCGGCAGTGGGGCCACGCAGTCCTGGAGGAAGGCGAGGATGTCGGCGACTTCCTGGTCCGACAGGGTCTCGCCAAAGGCGGCATGGCCCAAAGTCGGTCACGCTGACGTCTGCCTGATACCAGGCACATTCCGAGGCGATGACCCACCAGCACCTGTCCCCGTGTCGAAATCAGCGCTAGAGAATCGCGATGGATGGTTTTTCACTGCCCGACACAAACGATCCGATTGATGTCGCTGCGGCCGTGGAGCGCTGCCTGCCCGCTGCGACGACCCGCGGCATGTTCATCGCGGACATCGTCGACGCGCTGAAGAAAAGGGGGCTGCCGGTTCCGCCGAAGACCTATCACATGTTTGGCAACTACCCCCAGCGGGAGTTCATCACCGTGGCAGCTGCGGCGGCCAGGGCACTGCACCCCGACCAGCGTGAGAAGGAGAGCCTGCGCCGCCTCGGACAAATGGCGTACCCGATCTTCGCCAGCACCATGATTGGCAAGGTCATGTACGGCGTCCTCGGCAACGACATTGGCGCCATCATGCGCGTCGCACCCAGGGGGTATGAGGCCATCCTGTCGCACGGCAGGGCTGAGGTGGTGGAATCGGGGGCCACCCATGTCCGCGTGCGGCTCACCAACGTCGCCACCTTCCTCGACTCCTACCAGGTGGGTGTCTTTGAGGGAGCGCTGCTGTCCTGCAACGTGCGTGGCACCGTGAAGGTGCGCCTGGAGACCCCGGTCACCGGGGAATTTCTCGTCGAGTGGTGACCGGCCGGGCACAGGATGCTCCGGCTCGTGGCTCCCTTCCCCAGAGCGGCCAGAACCTCCGCCGACACCAACCCAAAACCGACCGCACTCATGGGGAAGGGTTGGGGATGGGGCCTCACCAGGGGCGGGCGCCGTCGGGTCAGGTCCAGTCAGGCCCGCCAGATCTCGTCGCCGTTTTGGATCGAGAAATCCATGTCGATGCGAAGGCCGGGACCGAGGGGCAGGTTCGTCGACGACGACAGGCCGAGGTCTTCGGCAATCTGATGGCTGCGGCACTCGAGCACGTCGAGGCGATGGTCGTTCAGCAGCAGGGCGATGCCGTTGAGCTTCTCGACGCGGCAGGCGTTTTCGATGAGGGCCTGGTAGCAGGCGCGCTCGGGGCGACGGGCATCGCGGAACTGCTTGAGGTTCACGAGGGGCACGTTCGCCGTCAGCAGGTGGCGCAGGATGGCCTGGTCGGCGACCCCCGACAGCAAGGATAGCGCGTCGTCGATGGTGGTCGCGCTGCCGGGGACCTCGGTGCCTGCCACGCCCGACGGATGGTGGACCCGGGCCAGGGTTCGCACCTGCCCCTGCTTGCTGCTGTCGAGCTCCAGGAAGGTCATGGCGTTGCAGCGGAATGACCCGTCCGAACCTGCGTCCGTCGGGAAGGACAACGAACCGACCTCTTTGGGGAAGCCCCAGCTCTCGCGGCCCGTGATGCAGGCGATGCTCTGGTCGACGACGACGTAGGGCATCCACAACACCGGATCGGGCAACCACTGGCCCCGCTTCTTCTGCAGGAGCGGAATCCAAAATGCCATCTCGCGATCGGCGATGAAGCCCATCTGCTGGGCCAGCGACGTCAACGCTCGACCGTCGAGATACGACAGCAAAGCCCGGTTGCCGAACACCTGGTACTCGACGGCGCCGTTGGCGGGGCCGTTTAGAAAGGTGTCGACGGTCTTCTGCATCGCGGCGGTATTCGCGGGCACGAACCAGCACGAGGTCTTTGCACCCTTGACGATGCCCGGCGGCAACACCGACTGCTCGCCGTGGCCGAGGCGCGAGATGAAACGGGGCAGGCGACGGTTGGTGGGCCGGTCGTCGGGGAAGCGGTGCCAGAAGTCCTCGCCGATGACGGCCACCGGTGAACGGCTGATGGCGCGGCTGGCCTGCATGCCACTCATGACGGCGGCCTCGACGCAGCTGGCGTTGATGCCCGTCCGCACCCAGGCGCCGGCGAGGACGAGGTTCTTGAACCCCGAGCGGTCGGCCGCCATCTTCCATTGGGTGGAGCCCGCTGGCGTCGTCTCGCAGCATTCGGTCGGCGACACGTTCGCCCGCACGTGCTCGAAGGCGATCTTCGCCGGATCGATGCGGCGGGTTCCCGGTATGACGGCGTTGGGCCAATAGGATGCCAGGCGATCCTCGAGGAAGGGGCGCAGTTGGGCGTTTGCCAGGGCCTCGCCCCGGGCTTGCACGTCGGGGACAGCGCGGGGCTCCTTGTACAGCTGGGTCCCCAGGGTGCCGCAGAAGTAGTGCAGCGAACCGGGTTGCTGGGCGTCGGTCCAGGTTTCGAAGTCGAGGACCGGCGTCATGTCGGCCCACACGGCGGCGGGCGCGGGAAGGCCAACGGCGGCGGGGGACGGTTCGTGCCAGCCGAGGCCCTTGAGCGTGGGCTTCATCCACAACTCGAGGGCCAACGACGGCGCCAGACCCGTGCTTTCGGTCATGCGTTGCCAGCCGTCGTCGAAGGCGAGGAGTTCGTCGACAATGCTCTTGTCCTGGCTGTTGAGCCCCATGCAGGGGCCCAGCGGCGTGGCAAGCACGACGGTGTCGAAGTCGACGCCGGCCTTGAGGGGATGATCGACGCCGACGGGCTTTGGGCCCCACGGGCTCTCGAAGTCGACCCCCCGGGCCTGCAGCGCCGCACCGTCTTCGAGCTGGCTCCAGAACGGTTCGGTGGGCCAACAGCGGAAGCCGGCGGCGTCAAACAGGGGCTCGTAGGGCGCGCCAGTGGTCTTGACCTGTTCGTGCAGCACGACGGTGTCGATGCGGGTGCGGTCTGGCGTCAGCGTCAGGGCCCTGGCCTCGTGGAAGAACTTGAAGGCCACGCCCTGGTCCTTCAGCACCTCGTACAGGGGAGCGATGACGCTCTCGCCGACGCCAGCATTGAACAGCCACAACACCGACCCCTTGTATTGGGTGATGATGCGCAACACGACGCGGGCGGCGGTGCCAGCGGCGAAATCGGGCCGGGTCACGTCGCCGTCGACGTATTGGAAACAACAATCGTACAAGGCCTTGATGCCGCGCCAGTGGTTGGCGACCTCGGGGTCGCAGCCGTTGTCGATGAGGAAAGCCCGAAATTCGAGGAAATCGATGCGGTCGAGGTTGCCGTCGTCGACGACGCCGTAGTGGGGGTTGAGGATGCCGCGGGCGAAGGCGCAGCCGACCTCGGCCACCGCCAGCAGGTTGTGGGCGTTGATGTTGGCGGGCGTCAGGGGCGCGACGAAGGCCTCCAGGGCGACCTGGAATGCCCCCAGCAGGGCGCTGACGAAGGCGGCCGCAATCCGACGCGCCTCGGCCTCCAACGTGTCGTCTGCAAGGGTTTTGGCGCTTTGCTGGGCGAAGTGCAGCAGGCCCAGGGCGGTGCGCACCGGGACGCGGCGGGCCTCGAGCCCCAGGCGGGCCAACAGCTCGTCGGTGAAGCTGGCTTCTTCGGGGCGGGCACCCAGTTCGCGCAGGCCCTGCTCGAGGAGGATCTCCAGCGCGTTCAAGAACTCGACGAAGCTCTCCCACGGCGACAAGCGCATCTGGCCGTCGCCGGGGACGCCGGGATTGTCGGGCCAGCGCAGCAGCCACGGGGCTTCGGTGCCAGACACGGCGCCGCCGATGGGCGTACATGATTGGGGCCGCACGACGGCGTCCCAGGTGCGAAAGGGGCAGCTCGCGGGCATCTGCCAGCGGGCGTAGAGCTCGCGGAGCATGACGAAGGCGTTGTCGTAGAAGCCGAACCAGACGTGCAGGCCGTGCTCATGGCTGCGGTTGGGCGGTGCGAACTCCCGGCCGCTGGCGAGTTTGCCTCCCAGGCGAAAGCCGAGGCTGGCGATGGTGACGTCGTAGCGGGCTCGCAGGTCGTCCGTGCGCGACAGCTGATACGCCGTCGTCAGGCCGGCCATGCCGCCGCCGAGGATCAAGACCTTGTGTTTCGCCATGTGCATTTCTCCAGCGTGCCCATTGGGTCGCTGTATACCCTTGACCCGGCGAGAGGCGCGAATGCTCAAGAAAAAGATCCTCGTGATTGGTGGCGGCCTCGGTGGCCTCTCGGCAGCGTTCTGGCTCACGTCGACGGAAGCACTTCGTCAGCGTCACGACGTCACCGTGCTGCAGCATGGCTGGCGCCTGGGCGGCAAGGGCGCATCGGGACGCAACGCCCGCCATGCCGAACGCATTGAAGAACATGGTCTGCACATGTTCATGGGTTTCTACGACAATGCGTTTCAGACCTTGCGCCTCGCCTTCGACGAATGGCAGCGGCCAGTGGGGCACCCCTGGTCGTCCATCGACAAAGCCTTCGCGCCCCAGCGGCTGATCAGCTTGCAGGAAGAGGTCGACGGTCATTTCGAGACCTGGAACCTCGAAGCGCCGCCGTTGCCCGGCACGCCCGGTGTCGACGACGGCTTCGGCGCCAGCGGTGGGCCCTCCCACCATGTGGCGAGCGCCCTGGTGTGGTTGGAGCACAGTCTGTCGGTGGTCCCCGGTGGGGCGGCACTCGGCCCCCTGCGCGCGGGAATCGCGAAAGCCCTGCAGGCGGCCCTTGACGGGCGCTTCGTCGCCAGCGTCCTGGCCGTCGTCGTCAAAGAGTTGTTGGTCATCGCCCGGGGCCTCGATTGGATGCTGGCGTCCCGGCTCAAGGGCGAGCCCCTGTTGCGGCGGGGCCTCTACCTCTCGGAGCTGTTTTTGGCGGCGCTGCATGGCTGGCTCGTCGACGTGTTGCCCAAAGAAGCGCCTGGCGTCGATGCCTGGATGCCCCTGAACGATCGGGAGCTGCGGGCCTATTTGATGGCCCAGGGTGCGCCGGCCCACGTTGCCAATTGGGTCGTGGTGAAGGCCTTGTACGACCTCGGCTTCGCCTACGATCAGGGCGATGCGTCGTCGGTGAACAACGGGAAGATCGCCGCCGGTGTCGGGTTGAAGATCATGCTGCGCATCCCCTTCGCCTACAAAGGCGCGCCCCTGTGGCGCATGAAGGCAGGCATGGGCGACACCGTGTTCACGCCCCTGTACGAGGTCTGCAAGCAGCGTGGCGTCGCGTTCCGCTTCTTCAACCGCGCCGACACGCTGCATCTGAGCGCCGACGGCCGCACCGTCGACGGCGTCGACGTCGATGTGCAGGTAGAGACCCTGGTCCCCGGCCGGTCCTACCGCCCGTTGGTCCAGGTTCATGGTCTCGGCTGTTGGCCGAGCGATCCCCTGTGGGAGCAGTTGGCGCCGGGCACGCCCCGCGTGAACTATGAATCGCCGTCGGTCAGGACCCATGTCCGCACGGAACAGTGGCGTCGTGGTGTGGACTTCGACGAGGTCGTGTTGGGGGTTTCCAAGGCGGCATTGCCAACGTTGTGCCGTGAGTTGGTGGCGAGAAAGCCCCGCTGGGCAGCCATGATGGCGGCGGTGCCGACGACGGCGACCCAGGCGCTGCAGGTGTGGTTGAAGCCGACGACGGCGGCGCTTGGCTACACGGCGGGCCACCCGGTGATGACGGGCTACGCCGAGCCGTTTGATTCCTGGGGCGACATGACAGAGGTCCTGCCCTTCGAGAACTGGCAGCCCGGCAGCGAATCACCCGCGTCGATTCACTCTTTCTGTTCCCCCATGAAGGACGCCGGCGTCACAGACCCCACCGGCCACGTCGCGGCCTTGTCGAAGACGTTCGTGGAAAAGCGTCTGGGGCATCTGTGGCCGAAGGCGACGACGCCGCTGAACCCCGATGGACTCGACTGGGCGTTGTTGGTCGATCCGGAAAACCGCGCCGGTGCCGCCCGACTCGAGGCCCAATACGTGCGGGCCAACACCGAGGGCAGCGAGCGCTATGTCCAGAGCTTTCCTGGCACCATCGACAAGCGCCTGCGGGCCGACAACGGTCCCCATGGCTCAGACGTCGTGAATCTGTTCCTGGCGGGCGATTGGGTCATCACCGGCCTCAATGCCGGGTCCGCAGAGGCCGCCGTCGAGGGTGGCATGCTGGCCAGCAAAGCCCTGTGTGGGGTGCCGGCCCGCATCATCGATGCCGAAGGCGCCTGAGGCTGCTTCAGGCCCGAAAGATCACCGGATCTGGAATGCGTGGTCTGGTGTGGGTGTTCCACCCACACCAGACCGGCGGTGACACCTCAGCCCTGAAGGAAGGCGAGGATGTCGGCGATTTCCTGGTCCGACAGGGTCTCGCTGAACGACGGCATGGCGGCCTCGCCCTCGAGGATGATGTCGATGACTTCGCCGGCCTCGTCGACCTCGTTGCGGATGTCGGGGCCGGAGGCGGTGCCGGCGCGGTCGGCGCCGTGGCAGGCGGCGCAGTGGAGGCCGTAGAGGGCTTCGCCAGCGCCGGTGTCGCCGGTGAGGCCGGCGATGTCGGTGGCGCGGTCGCTGCCGCCGTCGTCGCTGCCGGCGGTGTCGCAAGCGACGGTGAAGACAAGGGCGGACATCAGGCCAAGAACAACAAGACGCATGGGGACCTCCAGGTGGGGAGCGGACGTCTAGGCATACCCGGTGAAAACCGAAAGCGCCCGTGCCGCATTTGCCCGACCTTCACGGGCGACGCCCTGGCAGGGGAGGGGCCTCAGCGCCGCTGGAGGGTGACGCCGACGCGGTCGTTGCCAAAGATGTCTTCGCCGATGACGACGACGAGGGCCCCGGCATCGACGCCGACCCCGCGCCGGTCGGCAATGAAGGTGCGGCCGGCAAACCCCACCTGTTGGTGCAGGCGACCGACGGCGGCAGAGACGACGGCGGGACCACGGGTCTTGAGGGAGGCGACGACCTCACGGTTGGGCTGGGCGCACAGGCCGACCTTCACCGAGATGAGCTCGTAGTCCCGGGCCATGGCGGCGAGCTTCTCGGCAGAACGTCGGCAGTCGTCGTTGACGCCGACCGTGCCCGAGATGGTGCCCGAAATCGTGCCCGACATGCTGCCGCCCATGGTGGCCCTGGTGGGCACCGGACCGAGGGACAGCACCTCGCGGACGCCCTTGGCGTCGACGATCCACACGGCCTCCGTGATGATGACGGTGCCCGAACGCTCCAGCAGCATGGCCGAGCTGCCGTCGTCGGCGAAGGCCAGAAACAGCAGGCGCCGGTTGAGGGGACCCGCAGGCTCTGACGCCGGCGTCGGCGACGCAGGCCCCGGGGGCGTCGATGGCCAGGCGGTCGACGGCCAGGCAGCAGTCGTCGCCATCAGCAACACGATGAACCAGGCCAGGCTGCGCATGGGAGACGGTAGTGCGTTCAGCCCGCACGGGCCAGCGGTGGCGCCGGTGGCGTCGGTGGACAGGCCCATGGGTGTCAACGCACACGCGGGTGGCGGAGTGCCGCTGGAGGGTGGGCCCCGTCGGGACCAGCCGGGGTAAAACGGGGCATGCGTACCCCGGCTTTGTCTCTGCTCGTTGCGGTCGTTGCGTTTGTGGCGTCGATGCTGGCGTCGTCGTCATCGTCAGCCCAGGTGTGGAACGACGGCTCGCCATCGCGCATCCGGCACACATGTTTTCAGGGCATCTTCGATCCCATCCCCGAAGACCTCACCTGGACCTGGACGGGCTTTGAGGGCAGCCCCGTCCTCGGCAGCGTCTACCGGGTCCGCGTCGTCGTCGCCGGCCTCGGCTGCAGCGGCGCCTGGGTCATGCCGCAAATCAAATTGCCGAAGAACACGACGCTGGCGGTGTCGGCGCAGAACCCGATTCGGTGTTTCTATCAGCGCCTCGGCGAGGCCCAGCCAACCGAGATCAACGACGGCAGCTGTCCCCAGCAGCCCTTGATCGGGAACTATCCGACGAGCACGTCGTTTCCCAACGGCAATGGCCAGAACAACAATTTCCTCGCCTTCGCGCCGACGACGCAGCTGTATTGGCCCCTGCCGCCCGCGGTCACCATGTCCATCGAGGTGCCGGTGGTGACGGTGGCCACGCCGCTGTCGGGCATCGCCACCAACGACTATCTGCTCGGCGCCGTCGAGGTCCTCGACAACAGCCCGGGCAATCCCCTCCCCGTCAGCGACGGCCACCCCGCCGGCTACGGCGGCGGCGGCATTCCCTCGACGGGAGCCTGGCAGGGCGTGTTCGTGTTTCCATCGACGTCGGCGGCCCCGCGCATCGCCTATCCCCAACCCATCACCCGCAACGTGCAGCAGACCACGGCCGACACCGTCGCCGTCGTCGTCAACACCGCCTGCATCAATCCCCAGCAGGTGCGCTTCAACCTCCTGTTCCCGGACCTCGTGACCGATCCCCCGGGCTCGACGTTCACCGGCGGCGGCTGCACCCCCGTCGGCGACGGCAGCCTGGAGTGCTCGGCATCGTGGGGCGGCCTGCAGCCGGGCACGACCTACGCGTTCCAGGCCACCTTCGACCCCGCCACGGTCACCAACTGCCCGACCCCCGTGGGCGACGACCAGTGGCAGCTCTTCACGACAGCCTCGGCCCCAGCGGCTCCCCGCCACGTGGTGCTGACCCTCGTCGACGGCGACGGCACCGTGGTCCTCGACCCCGCCGGCGGCAGCTACGCGGTCGGGACGTCGGTGACCGCCACCGCCACCCCCAACGCCGGGGCCCGCTTCGCCCACTTCGTCGTCGACGGCACCATCACCGCCCAGAATCCGAGCACCGTCATCACCAACGCCGACGTCGAGCTCGTCGCGGTCTTCGAGCCCATCGCCGGTGAGGGCGAAGGTGAGGGAGAAGGCGAGGGTGAGGGCGAAGGCGAAGGTGAGGGCGAAGGCGAAGGCGAGCCTGCCGAGGGTGAAGGCGAGGGCGAGCCGGCCGAAGGCGAAGGAGAGGGCGAAGGTGATGGTGACGACGTCGGCGGAGGCTGCGCCTGCAGCGGGTCGTCAGCAACGGACGTGGCAGCGGCGGCCGTGCTGCTGGGCCTCATCCGTCGCCGTCGCTGGCGTCGCTGAAACCACATCACGATCATTCCGGCTCCCCTTCGCCATAGCGGCCAACACCTCCGCCTCCACCGAAGAAAAACGACCGCGCCCATGGGGAAGGGGTCGGGGGATGGGGCCGCATTCGACCACGAAGTGGTCGAATTACCGTGAATATCCAGATGTTTGGCGCTGTTTCCTGGTTCGAATCCAGACACCTGGCGCATCACCAGGTGTCTGAGGAGTCAAAGGTCTTCGGGCCGGGCCAGCCGACGAGCGTGTGCCGCATTCGACCACTTCGTGGTCGACAGCGGCCCCATCCCCGGCCCTTCCCCAGGGGCGCGGTCGGTTCGTGTCGACGTCGGCGGAGGTTTCGGCCGCTCTGGGGAAGGGGGCCCGGACGTGGATTTCACGATTCCGGCTCCCCTTCGCCATAGCGGCCAATCCCTCCGCCACCACCGAAGAAAAACGACCGCGCCCATGGGGAAGGGGTCGGGGGATGGGGCCGCATTCGACCACGCAGTGGTCGAATTGTCTTGGTCATTCAGGTCTTTGGCGCCGAGCCAGGACGTTCGATTTCATCGACCACTTCGTGGTCGAATCCCCGTCGACAACGGCCCCATCCCCGGCCCTTCCCCAGGGGCGCGGTCGGTTCGTGTCGACGTCGGCGGAGGTTTCGGCCGCTCTGGGGAAGGGAGCCCGGAGGCGATGTGGGCTTCACGGCTTCTGCTGCGTTCTGTGTCGACAAGGCGATACGGTGGAGCATGGCGAGCTTCACCATCCGTGACCTGGACGAGGAGACGACTTACGGCCGCACCTGTGCGCCCGTGCGCGTGTCCCGTGCGCTGCGGGCGGTGCTTGGCGACGACGACGGCGACCTGGTGTTTCGGCAGGGGACCCTGCGGGTGCTGCGGCAGGGCCGAGAACTGGTGGTGCGCTGTGGCGACGTCGCCCGCGTGGCCATCGACGACGACGACACCCTCGACAGCGTGCTGCTGGCGGAGGTGGTCGCTGGCGATCCGGCGGCCCTGGTGATGCTGGATGCAGTGGCCCTGGTGGTGGCCCGGTCGATCCTCGAGCGTCGTCGTGGTCGTTTTCATGTGCATGCCGGGCTGGTGGTCGACGAGGTCGACAAGCCGGGCACGGCCACCCTCATCGCGGGGCCCGGTGGGGCCGGCAAGACGACGACGACGCTGGCCCTGATGGCGGCGGGGGCGCGGCTGGCCGGCGACGACGTGGCGTTCATCCAGGTTGTGCAGGACGAGGTGCAGGTGGTGGCCCTGCGTCGTCCCCTCCATGTGGGGGCGGCCACGGCCGCGATGTTTGTTGGAGTGCTGCCGGCGCCGCGACCCAACGAGACGTCGCTGATGGGCAAGCGGGTGGTGGACGTCGACGTCGAGGCTGGGGGCGCCGACGCCGACAGTTCCACCGGCGGCGTGCCCGTGGTGCGGGTGGTGTTTCCCGCCATCGCCGACGTCGCCACCACCACGGCCCGTCGTCTGTCGGCGGCGGAGGTGCTGCCCCGGTTGTTGGAAGCGAGCGCCATGGTGGGCTGGCGCCATCTGGCGGGGGCCCAGGCCCATCTGGATGCCCTGGGGCGGTTGGCCCGGGTGGAGGCCGTGGCGGTGGTGCTGGGGCGCGATGCCCTCACCAGGCCTGCGGCCATCAGCGACGCGATCAGTGACGCCAGCAGGTTCCTCTGAATCCACTGCAGAATCAATGGTTTACGGGTGAGATCCCAAGGCCCGGAGCCCCCCACCCAACCTTCCCCCGCTGGGGGAAGGAGCCGGAGCCGTCATGATGCTGGACGCAGGGGGCGCCAGGCTTCGTCGAGGTCGAAGCGGTGGCAGACGTCGTCGATGGCGGCGAGGTCGGCGTCGGCGTTGACGGCCAGCAGCTCGCGGACGTCGTGTTGGCCCTTGGGGCCGCCTGCCCAGAGCTTGAGAGCGATGAGGTGGGGCAGGTCGACGACGGGCATGGAGGCATCGCCGCTGCTGGTGCGAATGGCTTCAAGGCCGGGGTTGTGATTGCGGACCCGCCGCTCGTTGACGAAGTTCACTACTTGCACCGGCAACGCGCCGTCCCGGCGGCAGGTGAGCACACCGCCGAGGGGGTCATCCTCGTCGGGTTCATCAAATGTGACCGCGGCGCCAAGGGTTTTGGTGATGGCGCGGCTGATGGCCCGCAGGGTGGCGATGTCTGTCACCACGGCGAGGTCGACGTCGCCGGTGGCGCGGACGTAGCCGTGGACCGCCATGGCGGCGGCGCCAATGAGGGCTGCGGGGACCCCGTGTTCGACGGCGACGGTGCGGACCTCGCGGGCGAACTGCAGGGTGGCCCCGGCGACCACACTCACGTGGCCTCCCTGACGGGCGTCGACCTGGCGCCGGGCTTCGTTGACGGCGACAGGGTTGCTTGCAGGGAGCGCATCTCCAGCCAGGTGTCGAGAGCAAGGGCGATGCGCTCGTCGACGGAGAGGGCGCGGATGGCAGCCTGTTGCCGAGCGCGGGCTGCTTCGTTGCTGTGGCTGCGGGCGCCGACGACCATGGACGGAGTCTACAGCGCTGATGGCCAACGGCCAACGCCGGGTTGACGGTCGCCGACGACGACGTGACACCGTGGTCGAGATGTCCACCGTCACTGTCGCCCACGTCACCACCGTCGACATGTCGCTGCGCTACCTGTTGTTGAATCAACTCAAGTACCTGCAGGCCGAGGGCTATCGCGTGCTCGGGGTGTCGTCGCCGGGGCCCGATGTGGCCACCGTCGAGGCTGCCGGCATCCGCCATATCGCCGTGCCCATGACGCGGCGCTTGTCGCCATTGCAGGACTTGAAGGCCCTGCAGGATTTGACGCGGGTCTTTCAGCGGGAGCACGTCGACATCGTGCATACCCACACGCCCAAGCCCGGCTTGTTGGGGCAGATGGCGGCGCGGCTGGCGGGGGTCCCCGTCGTCGTCAACACCCTGCATGGCTTCTATTTTCATGACCATATGAAGCCCCTGCCGCGGCGCTTCTTCATTTTCATGGAGCAGCTGGCGGCCGTGAACAGCGACTGGATCTTGAGCCAGAACCCCGAGGACATTCGCACCGCCATCGCCGAGCACATC
>Ga0247834_1004925_pt1 | contig 16307 bp, 24 predicted proteins | sample LaCruzMarch2015__8_FD_187118 | JGI IMG/M metagenome (GOLD analysis project Ga0247834, IMG submission 187118) | Freshwater microbial communities from meromictic Lake La Cruz, Castile-La Mancha, Spain - LaCruzMarch2015_12m | ecosystem: Environmental > Aquatic > Freshwater > Lake | place: Spain...
ATAATAATAATAATACTAATAATAATAATTTACCATAGATTTAAATCCATCTTGAGCTCCACATACTGGAATAGCATAGATAACCACATCAGCCAGTACACAGCTAGATGATGAAGCACATGAAGGTGCATATAAAGAAGAGGCTGCCATGGATACTACAGATACTCTTGGCTGTGGCCACCGCAAGCTTTGCACAACGATGCGTAAACGATTGCATGTTAACAATTGCACCTCTGTGCTTAGGCTCCATGCAACAGGCAAAATCCATGCCTGTTGAGTGTTTCTTGTTATGACAGCACATTGGAGTTGGACTGCTGTTTGTGCAGTGGTGGTAGCAGTGGTGGGCGATGATGTTAAAGTATCAGAACAAGAGCATCCAAATAATCCGACCCCCCCATCTTGAACATCTATACCTGCTGGTAAGCCAACTCGAGCAACACCAAACGCTGTATTCACACTGAATGGCCAAACTGTTGGGGCATAAGCCCGACGCAGTGGGTTTTGTGTGACATACATAACACTTTGACCATCTGTGATGGCAAATGCTGAAGGTGTCATGCGGATAAGCGTTGTGGAATTATATCCAAACATACGCGCAGCAACAGGATCCTGCCACATATTTTTAAAATCTTCTTGAATTGAACATACATCTTCTATGGTTGTCCTATCAAATATGATGATGTATAACACATCAAACCAATGAGTCAGCACTTCTCCTATTTTTGCACCACTCTCTGCTAGATTATCAAATGCTGGCTTGAAGTCTGGTGTACACTGATCGAGATCCAGCCATGTGTATATACAAGAAAACAAAAAAAATCAGCATTGATCTCCATAACAAAAAATAAAATAAAAAAATGATATCTACTATACAATGATAAATAATCACCATGGCAGGTCGCTGAATAAAACCTCCAGCTAAAGAACAGCGCAGTGCTGCGCTTGTGGGTGCAGATACAGCAGCTGAAAGGATAGCATTCAACAGACGATCTAGGGCCCGCCAGGAGCTGGGGTCTGTTATTGGATAAAGTGTGATGTTGGATAGTAAAGCAATGGCATCACATGAGGAGCCCAGGCTCAGTATAATGTGTGATGCTGTCTGCTGCAAATGACTAAAAGTAGGATTAAAATCAAATTCTCTAGTGGCTGCCCGCAAGCATGCTTGAGATGCCACATTTGATCCAATATATACACATGAGACCCCCCCTTCTGTTAAATTGACACAATATTCTTGTTTGCAAGATGTGACAGTGTTGGCTTCTATAAATGTCTTTGCTGCCAGAGTTAGAGTTGGTGCTGCAAGTGCAAGTTCATTTAAGGCTGCACCAAGATGTGATGCCCCTCCCCCATGCAAGAACCAGACAAGTAGCTGCATTGGAATTTGGAGGAGCACAAATACGAAAAAATTGAATACTGGGATTGCCAAGGTGCCTATTTTATCAAGTATGGCGAGTGGTGCAAGAATATAGGCGTGAAGAGTTGAGGAAAATGGACCATTGAATATATCAACCAACACAAGCATGCATGAACTCCACTGCTCTTGCATGAGCACCAGCACTGTAGACAATACTAAAAGAGGCAGCATGGCATAGCATATGAAAAGGATGGAGCGGCCTGCTGCAATGGCAATGTGAATTGCTGCCATAAACACCAAGACAAGGAATTGGGCAGCATGTCCAATGAGCCCCAATTGAGCAAAGCGATGGAGTGGCCCATTAAATAAAGAAGAAGAAGAGGATGCTTTTTGAGTTGGGAAAATAACTAAAACAGCTGATACTATTAAGAAACAGACAACATGGGTAATTCTATACAGCAAAACCCCTAAAAGTATAATAGTGCATACTGTGGCTAAGGCACCCAGATTGGCATTTAATGTGGATGTGAGTGTAGTAGTTGAAGTATTCATATTATACAAAAATAACAACAAATTCACACCCTGCCCTGATATCCAATATGAAAAAAACAGGTATAGTAGTAGTAGTTTGTGTGTGTATGTGTGTGTGTATGAGGTGATCTTTTTTAACGAGTTTATTTTATATATGTGGGTAATATATCACAAAGACCAATAACAAAAAAAAAGAGAAGACAAAAACTTCAAATATATAGTTCAAGTACAATATTTATAATAATAATAGTATAGGAATCACATAGACTGAAATCCCAAAACTATTTATTACTTTCTAATCTTATTCCAGTTTTCTTTTTCCAATGTCCGAGTTTAAATTGCAACCAGCGCGTCTGGCTGTGTCCAATTCACATTGCCTAAGTAAGACACTCATCAGTTGATCCAGCTGTTTTTTTATGGAATCTTCATGTCCAATCAATTCCAATCTAAAATCTTCCAAATGCTGAAGCTCAAGTTCTCTGCATTCTCTTGTTTGCCTGTATTGATAGCAAAGTGTGTCATCATCAATCAGGGGTAGTATTTGTGATAATAGGCTGTCTATATTTGAAATGACATTATGCATGGCTATGATGTTTTTGCCTGTAGTGTCTATCTCACATTGTTTTTTATTCAAATCAGACTGTAGCTTTCTAACATTTTTACGCATATCAGTCAATGCTCTCCTGGTCATACACCAAGGACGGTGGTCTTTATAGTGCATGTTGCCTCCACTCACAAATCTGAATGCATCCAGTAAAATATCATCTACCTCAAATAATAATGAACTTCTTTCACAGTTGTGATCACCTTGAGACCATGCTATTCTTTGTTTGTTGATTAAAATTTTATCAATAAGACGGTTCACACAAGATACCCCCATAAAACTACTGTAGCGTCTGCTTTTTTTTTGGCTGTTACCATCACCACTATCCTCATCAACTATTATGAAACTATTTTGAATATGGATGAGAGACCTGACATTTGACAATGCATGCCATTGTTCATCTGTATGTGGTTGTTTTCTATTGATAAAAAGTACCTCTATGATTCCAGAAACCACATCTGAAATTATGATAGGTTGTATATCTGAAGATATTGATTTCTCAAACGCTTGTATATGAGCATGAGCCATGCTGTTTTTTTCTTCGCTGCAACTGGTGCTTTTCAGATTAGAATTGCCCCTCTTCCAGTCCAACAATGTGGCAGATGTGGTGAGGAATCCAGTGGCATAGAACAGCTTTGAGGTAATAATAATCTTGCTGGTCATAATTATTTTTTTTCTGAGTATTTTTTCTATATTTTTTTATTAATACATATCTCATTTTTTTGAAATAACGGCTATATATATATTTTTTTTTTTAACCTCTTTTTTCCTTTATTCTGGATAGTCATTATCCACTATACTATACTGATCACCATTAAAAATGTCACCATTTAAAAGAATAGATGGAAATTCGTTGACTCTCAATTGGGGTGGTGTATGAGAGATGCTTTTTTCATCGCACCCCAATAACAAGAGTCTAAAAATAGGAGGCTTTGTAGCAGTAATAAGGCTTGAGCTGCATAAGAGGATGGGGGATAACTTTATCCAGGGTAGACTGCAGAGGTTAAAGGTCAGCTTTGCATCCATTAGGCAATAATCTAGTAGCTTATCCCATTCCTGATTTTTAGCTAATAGGATAGCATCTGCACCAGAGCCTGTTTTTGATTCCAGATGGTTCAACTCTAATAGATACTGCAATTTGCATGGTATGCCTGGTAAATATTTTGCATACATAAAGGGGTCAATGCATTTGCATATCCATCCTGAGTATCGTTTATCATCTATGTGGAAACTTCGCCTGATGAACTCAAGATCAAACAATACAGCATTATAACCACACAAAGTTTCAGCTGTATCAAGTAATTCAAGCAGTGTTTTTATGTTTTTTATTTTTTCTGCTTCAGTCAAGTCCTGAAGTTGAAGCTTATATGAATTTTGCCCATCATAGAGACATGCACATGTAATTTTGGGGAGTGGGGTGGATGATGAATCATGAGATGATGGTAAAAGGTTTTCTGTTTCAATGTCTAATGCCAGCATGTATGTGTGTGGTTAGACTGTTTTTTTGTGCTTTTTTGAACAAAAAAGATGAATATGGGTTATAACACACTATATTATGATATATATTGTCACTGTGTTGAAGTTGTATTTTTTTTTTCTTTCTTTATGATAATGATGGCAACTGATTTTTTTATTATTATAAAAATAATACTCCTTCAGGTGCATATGCAGGAGCAACAACAAGTATGGAAAAATGACACCCCCCTGCTGTATGTTTGATTTGGTGGAAAAGCCTGAACTTCACACTTTGCAGCGTCACATTGAACGCACTGGCGACCCTGTGCTGCATACAATCAAGAAACCTTTTGTTTTTCTGTATCCACATGGATGATTTTGTGGAATACACATCAACGCATACGCAAAGGCATTGTCCAATCTTCGTTTGGTTATGTAATTGATTTCCTGCGTGCAGTTCCTCAATGTGCTGCATTGTCTATTTACTGCTTGGGGGAAACAAAGCAGTTTCCTTTTTATGAGCACACTGTTGAGAAAAAAACCCATTTTTTTTGTTTTTTTATGGTTTTAGTTTTATATTGCAATGGGTGTGTTTTTATTGTGTGCGACATCAAGCTGATAAACAATACTCTAATCTCCCAACTATAGCCCAGAGATGCAGCATACGATCTGCCTTTTCATCTTTGATGATTGCATTGGCGACAAGGTCCATGTTCATTGATGCTACAATATTAGGAGGAAAAAGCTTTCGTGCCTTGGCTTCCTCTCTCAGAATATGCTGTGTTTCAATGGGAAACTGCATTTTATAAATGTATTTAAAAAGATATCCAAATTCCCTTTGTTATACAAAAAACAAAAATAAAAGTATTATTTCTAGATTAAAATGACAAACATAAATAATTCAAGACAGAGATACAATAATAAAAAAATTTATATGTATACATTGGTTTTTTTTGCTGGTAATCTTCAGACGTTCTCAAATGCCTCAGTTAACAACGATATGGGTCCTCCAGCTGAACCAGATAACAAATCAGCATTTGATCAGGCGATTAACAGTGCTTTTGCACTGGCGAGTGGCTCACGAAGCCCCGCTGATAAACAGGCATGCAGAAAAAGTCTGTTGGATCTAATGGCACGTCAGGGCATTCCCACACAAACCATCTCTTTACGAGCTCTCTCAGATGCAGATCTATATCGTCTGGCTCTTTTAGCTGCCATAGGAGGCGCGAGTAGATGGAGACGGGATGATGATAATAATCTTATTTTCACTGAAGATGGGCATCTAGTGCATCCATTTAGTCCTGGGGCAGTGGAGAGCGATGTAATGCTTTGTCTCATATGTGCCTTGCTCACAGTGATTGCCATTCATCATATTGTGTTGGTTGCTCCTCCTAGTCTTTCTCATTTTGAAAACACATAATGGTATCAAACTTCACTGCAGCTGCCCTTTCTAGCCTGCAAAAAACAACCTTCCATTTTATCCAGTTTTGTTTTTACTGCTAATATAGTAGTTGGCTCTGCTGCATTTTTTGCTGCTTGTGCTGTCATGGATGTACTCAGTTCAGGCATGTTTGTTGGATTGTTGGGCTTGTGTATAGAAGATATTCGTCTTCGCTTGCAAAGATACTGTGTTTCTGTGTCTCTTTCGTCATTTTGCTGCTGCTGCTGCTGCTGCTGCTGCTGCTGCTGCTGCTGCTGCTGCTGTGCTACATTTTGCCCATTGGTCATTTTCACATCAGAGAATAAATGTGCATGTTGCTGCAATGTGGGATCAAGTGAAAATGTTTGTACAGTGGATGTAAGTGAGGGAGGAGATCCACTATTTATCAGAATATAACTCAAGTTTTTTGGGGTGAATAATGTTAATGTGGATCCAGGGATGTGTATAACACCACCATCATCTCCACAGCAGAGTGTTTCGTCTGCAGGTGAAACTGCATGGAGTTTTGACTGTATAGAGTGCATAATGGCAATTTTGAGAGTCATATAATCAGCACTTTGAAAAAAGGTGCATGTTCTCCCTGGGCATTGCATGAGTGTGCAAATGTCTTTCTCTAAAATCAAAATGTCACTTGTTTTTGTTATGTTTAAAAAATATGGTACACTGATCATCAGCACCATCCGAAGCCAGGCTCGCACATATAAAAGGACAAGGAGCCATGTGGATATTATCACACGTGACAATTCTTACTATGAGTGACAATAACAATGATAGAAAACCTCTTAGTGTAGTGCACTCTCTTGGTAATTTTGGTCAATTGCATGCAGGCACGCTTCCCTCTAGTAGCCTTGATAAACTTAGGAAAGTATGCGCCAGCACCTCTTGCTGCGCTTGTCACTCAAATGTAGAGGTATGTACGTGAATAATAATAATAATACGCATATAACACTGTTTTTTTTGCACATTTCATTGTTTTTTTTAAAAATATATTGTATATGAGACTATTTTTTGGGGTGCAAATTGAATGAGGACACAGAACATTCTTGGGCCAGAAGTATTAAATCTTCTACAGCAGGCGCACAGGGACAAGAAGCCTGATTTGTTTAAAATAGCAGATGGCTATTCCATGATTGTGAAAGTGAAGGATTACTATCAACTCTTGAGTGTTTTGAAAGATGCGCACATGTGTATACCACCTGGGACAAATCAAGCGCCTGTATCAGTTGCCCCAAATGGGGCAAATAGTTCTTTCTATTCAATTGTTATTCCAGATGGAGAAGAAAACAAAACAAAACCACTCAAATTTGTATTTCATAACAATCCAACGAGAGTGGATGAGGTTTCATGTTTCAGTCCAGCTGATCATGTTATTGCTCAAATGGCTGCAACCAAGCCATTGGATACAGCACCCCGAGTTATCATGCAGGTGTCATGATGATGATGATGATGCAATCTTTTTTTTTCTTATGTCTTTTTCATTCTCATTCAACTTATTGTATGTACTACTACATTTTAAATACTAATTTGTTAGTGTGTGCATGCATGTTGGCTTGTTGTGTTTGTTTGAACAACAGACGTCAAATCTAGGAACTCTGATGGGGCAGGTTATCAAGGGTGACATTGCAAACATCATTAAACACAGTTTTTTAGAGTTGGTATCACAGGCTGATAATAATAGATCAAATGTATATGAAATGCCAATTGAGATGTCCAGTCAAATGGCAGAGTGGCTGCAGCTTGATGATGTCAGTGGGAAAATATCCCTAGCTAGACTTAAAAATGGGATCATGGGGTATTGCCCCCAGGAAGGCAATGATGGAAAGGCCTTTGTGTTTGTTGCAAATTGTGATGAGTTTAATGACAAAAAGCCTAATTCAACAAGCACAAGTGAGCTCCAAGTATACAAAATGATGTATTCACATGAGTGTAATCAGCGCATCTTGGTTAATCTCGGGGGTACATTCAATGGATCCCCTCAATGCAAGTACAGGACCCCCCCTATTGTACCAAATGAAAATACAGTGCAGCAAGTGTTGGATCTCATTGAATATGCTATGCGACACGCCACATTGGATAACATGAAGTGCTATGATTATCCTCAATTCTGCCTTCAGGAGTATCAAAATAATGTGACAAATGGAAAAGGAATCCACAATACCTTAAGGGATGCAGGAGTTGTCTGGGGGCAGACAATAAAAATAACCCCTGGATCTTCAGATGCAGCCCCACGGGCTGTTTCTTCAAGGAGGACACGCAGCACTTTATGCAGTGGTGGTGGTGTTAGGAGGCAAGAGTGATGATCCACTCCCATTTAAAAAAGAAAGTGATTTTTTTGTATATTGAAAAATGTTGTGACATGTATTGATGTCATCAAGCTGTTTTGTTTATATATTACAACCCCATTTTCATATCCAAGTATTTGTCATATATTTGTGGTTGTTGTGGTAGTTAGTAGCTCTGATTATAGCATTGGGGTGATATAATTCAGCATCACAATAATAATAATAATAATAATAATAATAATAATAATAACCCTCTTCTCTAAAAATATAGAAAAATGAGCTTTGATGGGCGTGGAGTAGGGATTGCCAATGCAACCAATACAAACACTGATACCAGTGCACGAGTGCACACTACAGCACGTGTATGTGTTAATCTATACAATTCTTTAGCAGATCCCAATTTAGTGCAAAGTAACAAAGCTGAATTTCGTGCCATCAAGGAGGAGATTGCTCTTGGTTTAGGTAGACCTTTTAATCCTCTTGGTGTATCATACGCTGAACAACGAGGGCTCCCTCCCATCATCACAAATACAGCTGTCATTGGTTCAAAAAAACCAGATGATTTGATCAGCTGGTACATCAGGTATTATGATTGTCGCTCAGTGGCAGAGCGGGTGAGGCACTGTGCAACATCCTGTTCTGTGAAAAACCAAGCATACTACCCCTCAGAATTCTACTTTGCTGGACTTGTGATTTCAGATGCAGAGGTAAATCTAACTTTTCATTTGTGTTAAAATCTGATACCATTTTTAGCTTCTCTGCTGTCATCATAATGTTAATCTTGCCATTTTTATAGGCTGATCCTAAAAATGGAGATACTGCCCTTACATTATTCATTGGGGGGAAGATGACCATTAGAAATGGACACTATCCAGTCCAAACAGGAGATGAAATCATGTGGTATTTTGATGAGGAGGTAGAAGCTGAAATGTTTGATGCAGCTGGATTGAGAAAGCGGCGCAGTCCCAGTAACGCAAAACAGGCAATAGAATTCAAGGACCCCAGTCCAATTACAAAACAGCAAAAAAAAGTGCGTGATATTACCTATGCTGAGCGTGCTATTCTTAAACGACCAGCCTTTATCAAACCTTGCATCATGGGGGTGAATGGTGAAGGGGCAACGCGTGGTGATAAATCTAGAGTAATTGGCACTGCGTGCAGCAATGCTGGGTCATATGAAAGAGTTGATATTAAGATTTCACGTCAAACTCTATAATGTTTGTGTGTATGTTGCGAAACATGTATTTTTAATAAATGGAAACTATATAAAGTTGTGTATGTTTACCCACAGTAACAAAAATGAATATAAATAATAATAATAATAATAATAATAATAATAATAAACTTAAAACAGCTAGATCCCTAAAAAACTCAAAAATAGGAACATGGGTACAGACAAAGGAAGTTTGGGAACATGAGCTTGTTCCAGCTGAAAAATTGGTTGCTGTGATTTCAGCTGGGCAACTTATGCATATTTTTTTCAGTTCTGTTATAATGCCAAAGTATCTCAACAGATGGTTTTCTATTACAGGAAGCAAAAAAAAAGCTGAAAGGAAAGAAGAAGGAAAAAAGGTTCAAGGGCCTATAGTTTTTTTTAAATCTATAGATTATGACTTCAGTAAAGCTAATAATGTGGTTCATAAACCATCACTTGATCTTTTTCTTAAGAGTGTACAAATGCAGATTTCAAATAAGAAATCAACATAAAATAAATAATGATTTTTTTTATTCCTGTATATAGCTTATTGATTAGTATAAAACATATATTAGTTGGCTCTTAGCGACAAGGATCTATATATGTCATCTATTAAAAAAAAAAACACACGCTATAAATGCAGATCTCGAGTTTGTATTAATGAAGAAGACAAAAGGCACATTGAAATGTCTCTATTGCCCATAGTTCATCAAGAAGCTGCCTTTATACCTGTAATGATGGCAGTCCCTTCTGTGGCAGTAACATTATACAGTACATACAAGAGCACTATGGCTGTTTATAATGCTGGCATCACACTTTCTTCATGGAGTGTGAGTTTTATGTCAGCATATGCCATGTTCAAGCTAGGATCCAAAGCATTTACGAAGTTCTATGGTACACAGTTAGTTAGTGATCTTGGTACAACTATGAACAAGGTTTGGAATGCTTCTGATAGACAAGCACTAAGTAAACAAGATACATTTAGCCACATATCAAGATTGGCTGCCCTGGGGAAGGGAACATCTCCAGCTGACATATCAAAGATTAGATCAACTAAAGGCATGTCATTTTCTATATTGATATTAGGATTCATCCTCCTATACCTGCATAATATGGGCGCCTTGAAGATGCGTGATAAAATCAGACTTCATGCAGCAACCCACCATAGAAAAGGAGTACATGTAGCTGATCCACAAGCGGATGAAACAGCAGATAAGACACAAGATAAAGGACTGTTTTCTAGAATTACAGGTTTATTCTATGCTCAAAAGAATACAGCTGATGCTGATGTAGCTGCAGAAAAAGGGGAGCAAGAGGGAGATGAGGATGATTTTTTTGAATATCATTTACGCAATCTGTATGAGAGTCATCCATTTTACTCCACTCCCCTCAATGATATACAACAGAATGAAAAAAATGAATCTCCTGGTCTCTTCAGTCCAAAGGATGCACATGTTGCACGAATAATATTCAATATCATTTTAGGCATCATAATGCAGTTAAATGGCCTTTGGTTGGATAGAAGTTCAGCTATAATCGATGACCCTGTCAAAACTTTAACAAGAGCCACATCCTTTTTAGTGTATTGGGAAGTGCTGGCCAGGGTGCTTAGATTATATGGATGGGCCCCATTGTATATTGCCACTAGGCAAGTTATGCTGCTTGTTGCTTCTCCTCCTCCATAGCCACTATTCTCTCATTTAAAACCATTTTTAAAACAGACTAGTAGATGAAAAAACCCATCAGCAGATACAGGGCCGCGAGAGGATTTAAGGAATAAAATACATATTCAACAGATACAAAAATATATAGCTTGAGGGGAACATTGATCACAAGAGAAAACACAACATGATAAAATATCCATATGAACACAATGATGATATCATTTCAGTTAGGCCTGTGTTGGTTGTAGGAGGTTGTATTTCGTGTTTTGTGTCTGTGATATTTTGTATATTGCTTGTGTTGCTGCCTCCAGGTCCAATCTCACCAGATACAGGAGCCTTGCGTTTTATATCCGATGGAATGGACTCTCATTGTGGCTGGAGCGCTGTGATACTTGGCACATGCAGTTTGTTTATCCTCATTTGCCAGCTGGTGGCTGCAGCACATATGGCAAAACACCTTGCTGCATTATGGGCAGTGATTCAAACTATAGGTTGGAATATAGTGCTGGGGGCTGTTGATACAGGGTGGACACTACACTACATTGGTCTTGCACTTTTTTTGCTGGGCGGTCAGATTTTTCATTTTATGGCTGGATATGATCCAAGCTATGGCTCTTTAATGTATACTAGAGTGAATATATTGGCTAGTTTTTTTGCTCTTCTGTTTGGTATTTTGGGGATGATCAGCATGTTGGATCAGGGGGGCAATGCGACTCTCAGATCATTTGCTGTAGCCTTTGAATTTATTTTTATGTTTTTTTCTGTAGCTCAGAATATGTGCATAGTGATTGCTCTGGATATGTATAAAGATATTCACATCAGATTTGAAAGTTATCCTTGATATAACTAACCAGTTATGACTGACTTTTGTTTACCATAGAGTCTGATTATTAGTTGTGCCACGTGTCCAAAAACATGCATTGGAAGAAAAAAAAGGCCTGAGCAATTCTATTGTTGTCTCCCACTGTGACTTTACTGTCTTTTGAAACTCAAAATAGGTCATGTTAATTATTTTTGAATCAGAAGAGATATCACTGTAATTTGTAGACAAGGGGGGGATAAATATCACTGTTGCTGTGAAAAGGACCCCAATAGAGACAACAATCACAGCCAGAATGATGACAATAGAAAGGTACAGTGAAGAGAGGAATGAAGGCCTGTTGGGAATTTGTCGCATCTGGATCACTAACATAAACCCAGACAGTGATGCAATGGAACTTTCAACACATACAGTTGCACTAGGGCATTCAAGATGAAGCATGGCATCTGATCGTCTGTTCCACCTGGGGCAATCTAATATGCATATAATACCATCAGTTTGCTGCATGGCACGGCCTCCTCCTGTTTCATTGCATATTTTTTTGACTGTTTCCCATAACAAATTATTATGCATTTTTTTTGTGCTGTATGGTATACCTTAAACATACCCATTATTGCTATTTAAATATAGATGTCAAGGTTGGTATGATGCCAACCGACGGCACTGGTTCTGTGAGAAATAGAGGAGATTTAATTTCTGTAGAAAATGATAACAATGATGATGGCAACAGTGTTTCTATAATAGGACAGCAGGCAAATGGATACCATGCCTTCCAAGGAAGACAGGCAAAGGGGGTGTTGTATAAACTCTCACCAATGACAAATCAACTCAGGGAAAGAATGACAAAATATGTACATGAAGGTTTTATGAACAAGGATTTACGATATATTCAGATAATATATGGTCTCATGAATACTTCAGGCAAGAAAGATTTTGATATGTTTTGGGAATCACCCTGGGTAGAAGAGCATGTGCTTGATACGTCAAAGAGAAGAAAGGTAGATAAATTACAACGATCAATAGCAGTGAGCAGTTATATTCGTGCAAATGCACAGGTCAGCTGAGCCCCAAAAACAATATCATTATCAAATTTAACTAGATTTTTTTTTTATGTTACCAACTTGAAGGAACATGAACAAAGCCTTGAACAATACATGGATACTGTAGATAAACTCACTGAATGGAAAGATAAGCAAGAGGCTGGCTGTCAAGAAGTAGTAAAAACAGTTTCGCGCATGGTGCAAAGTTTTGAGCATGTGGCAATAAATAATTTGATCAATGAAACACGAAATAATGGTAAAAAGTGGGCAGGTTATGATTTTAAAAACTTTTTAGGTAAGGATGCCAGAGAAGATAATAGTAATAATGAGCATGGAGGCCAAGAAATAGGTGGTGCCAGCATTCTGGGTAGTATTTCAAGTGTTGCTAACGCACTTCGAAGATCTGATGTAATCTATCACCACTTTGCAACTTTAGTTGTGGCTGAGATAATATTGGCTAATTTTCTTAGTGGTCAACGAAACATACAAGTGAGTTTTTTTTTTCACTTACCCATTTTCAAATTTCATATCTTGAGATTTGTTTTTGTGTGTATAAAAAAGGTATATTTAGCAAAGCAGTTGGAATTGAAGCAGGAGGAGGCAATCATCATGATGCTCCGCTCACTTGGTAGATGTGAAGAGGCCCAAATTCCACAGGATACTATAGGAATGCCATTGATGGAAATGAGAGGCAGCATGTGTATTTCTAGAGGGGTGCTAGTGGTGGTACCAGGAAGTGTTTCAGCAACATATGTTTTAGACATTGAACCACGTAAAGGTGATGCCTCAAATGCATTGGACTTATCGGGCGTGAGAAATATTTCCATCACAAGCGTTTTGGACGAGGAGGAAATGCCAGGATATCGCTCTATTGGTCCCATAGACCAAATCTCTAAAAACACACATGTCCCAGTTGTGGTGGTTTCACCAACTTCAAAACGACGAGACACACGACAAGCTCGACAGATGAATGGAAAACCATGATGCTCTTAATAATATATAAAATATATTTTTAGAGTGGTAAAATAAATAAAAAATATATATATATATATCCCTGTTGCATTATTAAAATATGAAAATAAATAAAAATAAAAATATTAGATAGGAAAGCCTTATGACTCATACCATAAGTGCAAAAAACTCTCATGTCTTATCATTTAGGAATTTTTTCTTCAGTCTGGTTAACGATGAATCATTTATCCAAAGAATGCTTATTCACATGATTAATCACAGAGTACAGGAATTCTCTGATCCACTAACTAGTACTATAGTCTTGATGGCCACTACACCTATCCAGATTGTTTTTTGTGAGACTGGACTACTCTTGTTTAAAACAAACCTGCTGCCTGTGATTCCATACTCATTACTCCACCATGACGAGAAAAACAATCTATATACACATCTGACACTGGTATGTGTATTATTATTATTCGTTTTTTTTTAAAACATACTATTTTTAGTACTGATATTGTGATATAACTGGATATTTTTTTAAATACAAATAGGTACACACTGATCAACTTCATGATACAGTAGAATCTTCAGGGCAATATACACTTTCTATCTCGTCTTCAATTATGTCTCATTCTCACTGTCACCAGCTGCAACAGCAACAGGCCGCCTCGTTATCTACAGTTTTCTCTGGTGGTAATGGCAGTGTTCCACTATTATGCAAAAAAAAATTATTGTTTGCATTTGTTAGGGTGATGCGAAATCTTAGTATGTATGATGATGTCTCTATACGTGGCACATTATGTCATATTATATTGCAGCGTTTTATGGCAAGGGTTTCTGTTTCCTCTGAGATTATGGCAGCTGTTATACAGGCTTTAAATTCAGATGTAAGAATGTTAATGGAGGATGGAGATGCAGCTACAAATATGTCTGCAGCTGCATTTATCACACCTACAAAAAAAGATGTTTCTAAAATGATAGGGGGTTGTGGTGGGATATCAATGGTAAAAAATGTATTTGAATGTACTGAACAGACCACCATTTCAGACTTTTTGAGTGGGGATATTTGTCATATAAACTCCCCATCAAACCACACAGTCAAAGATATTTATTCAAATATTATGCCTGGTATAATAAAAGAGGACAAGCAGAAAAAAAGAATTTCTGGATATGATATTGCTGAAATGAGCGAAAGCACTGCTAACATTGATGGTAGCACTATCAAACAACATGTGGCTTTCACTAGGAGGAAGCGAATGAAACCACAGTGAGGAGGGTAAAAAGAAGAAGAAGAAGTTGCGACACTGTGTTGTATATATATATATACATAAAAATCATCCTCATTGAGGTCTTGGTACAATGAACAATAGTTCTCCATGCTATATACCTGTTTTTTATGTTCCAGCAGAAATAACACAGTCTGAGGGTGTTTTTTGTAAGGGGGGGGGAATAAAGCAGTATGTGTCTTGTGCAGACAACAGTGAGATGGCAGAAAAAAAATGGTTGAAGATGGCAAGTGAGGCTATTAGTCTAGCATTCCCTCATCCCTCCTCCTCCTTCTCCTCCAAGAATGCCAGTGTATTATACTACTCCTCCCTTCCTCCACTCCTATAGTAATCTTACAATGGCAGTGGTAGTAGTAGTAGTCTTATATTTTTTTAAAATTTAAACATTGAATACACAGCCTTATATGACTTCTGCCAGTCGTGCAGACTCAGTCCAGTAGATTCCAAGCTGCAGGCATATCACTATATCATCCTTAAATCCACCCACTTTCCCACTTAGAGCATATCGTCCTTTTTGAAAGGCGTTTTCTGGTACTTTAAATTGAAGAGAGTATATTTCCAATTGTTCTCTGAGTCTGCGGCGTGATTCCTGTGGGTCTCTTGAAACTAGTGTGTTATAGGGTAGAATACACACGCGCTTCTCTCTCATCATTACATTGGTCATGGTCATAGCCCCTAGCTTGACTGTTTCAGTTGTTAGGATACCAGTTCGTCCAGCTTGTACATCTCTATAAAATGATACATTTGGCTCACGGCTCAATGCGCGTTGAAAGTGTTCAGCCTCAAATCCTAAATTTCTTTCCACATATATAGTGACATGAGAAAATTCAAATTCTGGTATTTCGTGTAGCTCACGCAAGTGAGTCCTTACTAGAGCAAAATGTGCTTCTGGTTCTTTTTTTTGCAATTGAAATATCACAAACACATAATCAAAAAAAAAAAAGTTTGTCATTGTGACTAAAAAAATAAAACTTAATCTTACCTTTGCACCCTCCTAGCACTTCAATCCCCACAATCTGCAAAAAAAGAGCGTAAAAAAAGTTCACATTCATCAATATGGACAATGCATATATACATATGGAGATACAAGGGGGTAATGATGATATCAATGTTGAAATACAAACAACAGACAATTCCATGGTATGTGATTGTGTGGCTAATAATGCAAGTAGTGCATATACAATCAAAGATCATGTGGCGCATACACACGGGGGCAATGATGTTAGAAGCCTAGGAATGACTCGTTCCATGGATCTTATCATGTATGTTCTCTACAGTGGTGACCAAATTTTTGTAAGAGATATGGTTTGTAAGGTGGCCACAGAAGTTGCAAGTGAACACTCCTGCTCAAAGTTGATGGATTTATTTGCAATTACAGATAATGCATTGCTCCATAAATGTCTTTTTTTCCTTATGCTCGATTTCCATGCCAAATTTCGTTTTTGGGTGTTGGAAGGAAGTAATGATACTGGTTTGCAGCCTATTTGCCACTTCAAAGCAGTGCTATTTCTTAAGGAGTTAAGAAGCAGCCTGGTTCCTCAATTTCTCATCAACGAGACAATGCGAATGGATGATTTTGAACGGAAACTAAAGGTTGAATATATCAGATCATGAGATTCTAGTTGATCAGTCTTTTTTTAAGTAGCAAAAGGTGCACTGTTGTTGTTGTGTGTGTGTGTGT